>Ga0207419_1000259_pt1 | contig 44578 bp, 42 predicted proteins | sample ElkSloMetagenome_4_FD_184723 | JGI IMG/M metagenome (GOLD analysis project Ga0207419, IMG submission 184723) | Hot spring microbial communities from Elkhorn Slough, Monterey Bay, USA - MD2A (version 2) | ecosystem: Environmental > Aquatic > Marine > Intertidal zone > Estuary: Microbial mat ...
AACGACCCTGTCAGGTTGGAAAAGACGTCTGCCACTAACCTGTCAGCGTTCGCAGAACCTGACAGCGTTAAATGAAGAAATGTATTGGTAATGTATGTAATATTGGTATATGATGTAAATACAAAACGTGTGGCTAAAATGCTTAAACTTTGCCGAAAGTACCTGAACTGGATTCAGAGCTCCGTTTTTGAAGGCGAAATATCAGAAGTTTAGCTGAAAGAACTTATCTTTAATGCAAAAGAATTGATGAAGAAAGAAGAAGACAGCATCATAATCTTTAAGTCGCGGCAGGAAAAATGAAAAACGCTTGGGCGCTGTCGATAAGAAAGTTCTTTGACGTACTGAAAATAAGCGCGATACCATATATTGTCGAACTCCCGGGATAAATGCATTATTAGAGATCGACAACCAGAATAATATTTGTATAAGCAAATAATCCTTTAAAACCATTGAAAAATGGTTTATTTTTGTAGCTGTTTTAACGCTCCCAATCGCACCATACTGGATCCTGATTGAGAAAATTTATAAAATATCTGACAAGGCACTTCTAATTGAAATAATCCATTGCATACAATTGTGTTAATTGCTTTTTGAGACGAATTTTCTAAGGGGGGAAGAAACATACTGGAATTGAAATCTCAAATTATGTTAGTCAGCGCCATAAACGAAGTTGAAGAAGAGGAAGAAGTAATTCATCTTACAAAACCAGTCACTGTAAGAGATGGCCTTAAGTATGAAATTGTGGCACAATATACAAATGAGATAAGGTTACCATGTAGTTCAAAAAAACAAGGATCTTCTGGCTGATATAACACTTTGTAAGCATACAAATGCCAATCCTAAAATGTGCTTAGGGCTTACTGAAAAACTCACCTTTGACACTAAATCAGGGAGTATAAAAAAGATTTGTGTGAACACTCTATAATAGAAAACTGTTAGCGCTGCCCTGCGAAATGAAGCGTAGGCAAAGCAGAAGCGAAATGTAACAGGGCAGTGCTATCTTTGTGTAAATATAAAAACTATCATTATGAGTGCAAAAGACACATTTTCAAAAGTTTTCTTTCAGCAGGCCCTACTTACCATCTTGTTCCATTCAAAAAAGCCGGTAACATTTAATTATGCTACCGGCTTTCATTATTTATGAATTATTCATGAATCTTAGCGGGTCGCTTCACCACTAATATTTATGGAATTATCATTATTTGTCATGTTGTATAGTACACCAGGTGCGGCTTGTTCAGGCACCTCACCTGAGAGCGGTTTGATTACAAAAGGAGCTGAGTCGTTATCCGGGTTTGGTTCTACGGATATAACAATTGTTGCGCCTTCAAGGGAGGTGGGGAAGGAAAGCCCTGCAGGGGCGTTTCTTAAAAAATCTTCGCCTGGGAAATCAGGACCGGCAAGCGTGCCGCTGTATGGGTTTCCCATATCTGCTTCATTCGCTTTGGTAAACTTACCAGTACTTACTGGTGTACCGTTAATTAAGGCCCAGCCTTCATAAATCCATCCCTCCGAAAGGTCTGGCAAAATTAAACTGGCTGAAGGACCTGTAGGCTCAAGCCACCAAACGCCACTGAGTTCATCTGTTTCTTCGCCATTTGTAGGTGTTGAGAGAATGTATTTTCCAATGGCTGTTGAAAAACCAGTACCTATAGCAGCCTCATTTTCATAGTTCAGCGTAGCGGAATTTCCGATAAATGTTCCGGAGAGTATCTGGGTTTCCGTAGGCTGAACTGCAGGATCAGGAGAAGGTTCTATGGTGACAACAAAATCAGTTGCATTTTGCAATAATTCTTCATCAATACTGAATGTACCCCCATCTACATCACCACTGTTATCAATGGTAAATTTGCCAATAGATGTGTAATCATTGCCATCTAACAGCCATCCTTCATAAGTAGCAAATGAGCCCAACTGTGGCAGCCCTTCAACACTAAGAGTCATGTCTTTAAATACAGGATCATCATCATCACTGTCACAGCCGATAATAGCTGTAGCAAAAATAGCCAGAAGAGAAGTATATAAAATTTTTTTGTTTATCATACATTTGGTTTTAAAGATTATTAATCTGAATAAGCTTCGCATACTTATTCGCTAAATGGTTGTCAATAATTGTTCCACGAATACGAAAACAAAAGAAATAATAATATTTCCGGATGCATAATTCTGCATTAGCCTTAACAAAACCTGACAAAACCAATATAAGAACTTAATTTTATGACACTTAGCATAAGTTTCGTTTTATTTTTTACAACAAATATATTTTGTCGGTTCCAGTATATTTACATGATGATTATTTGGGTAGGAAAATAATGGGGAATAAGGTTTACAACCTATGCAAGAATATCCCCATAAAGCATAATATACAATTTTAAATGCCCCTTAGGTGTCTTCCTGAAGCCTTTTCTCCATGCAATAGTTTATCAGTACGGTACCATTGATCAGGATGCGATTTTCTTTTTTTGTAACAAACCCCTGTTTTATAAAAAATGGTTTTGCGGACTTGCTGACATCAGCACGCAAGATACTAACATCAGCATTTCGTGCTTTCTGCTCCAAAGTCTGGTACAGACAGCTGGCAATACCTCTGTTTTGAAAATCATTATCCACAAAAAGAAAGTCGATATAATTTTTTTCCTTCAAAGAGCCAAACCCTACCAACCGTCCTTTGTTCTTAATTACAATAAAATACTGTTCATGTATGGCATTTGTCCATCGGGTATCGTCTCCTGCACGAGAGGCCCATGCTGTTAATTGCTTTTGGTTGTAATATTTTTCTCCTATATTTCTGACAACGGAAACGAACAATTCACGAATTGCCGGAAGGTCATCCACCGTTGCCCTTCTGATAGGATATGTAAAAGGATTAAAATTAACCATAATTCACCTGGTAATGAAGTTGAACCAATCCGGTACTATATCTGTGTGCATTCAGCAATATCATCTGGTATTTGTTTTGAGGGTTTTGAAATAACCGTGTGCCTTCACCCACCAAAACCGGGATAACAGAAATTATAAAATCATCAATTAAATTATGTGCGAGCAGCATATTTATAACTTCTGCCCCACCATCGCAGAATATATTCTTACCCGGTTTTAATTTCAAATCATTTACCAAATGGGTTATGTTGCCATTATAAAACCGTACTTTCCCTTCCTGCGCACGCGGGTTTTGCGTGATAATATAGGTCTCTTTATCTTTATGAGGAAACTCATCTACCTGCTGCATAACCCAGTCGTAGGTTTTCCGGCCCATAATTACAGTATCAACAGTTTGTATAAAATGTTGATAGCCATAATCTTCGCCTTCTTTATGCACTTTTGATAAAAAGCTCATGTCGCCATTTGGTCCTGCGATAAACCCATCCATACTGGCAGCGACAAAAACACTTAATTTACGCATCGTGGTAGCAGTTTTGTTTTTATAGTTTTATCAAAGATATCATATAATACGAAGATAATGATTAATATCTTTATCTCTAAAGATTAGAGAATGAGGTCGCAATTATATTCGGTATCATCAATTTCAGCCCCTAAAGATTTGTAAAAAGCCATGGCTGATTTATTCCACCGGGAGACCTGCCAGTGTACTTTGTAGCAGTTTTCTTGGCGGGCAAATGCAATAACACTTTCTATCAAGGCCTTGCCAACTCCCCAACCCCGGTACTCAGGCTCCACATATAAATCATCCAGATATACAGATTTCCCGGACCATGTAAAATAAGCAAAAAAGCAGGTGGTATACCCTAAAATTTCATCTGCTTCTGTAACCGCCACAAAACCATTTAAGAACGATTTTTCAGCATGCATTTTTTCAACTGAATTTACTAGCTTTTCTTTGCTTTTCTGAAAGGTTGCAAACTGGGTAATAAGCTCTATAAGTCGCGGAAAGTGATGTTCTGTAATTGGTTCAATTGAAAATTTCATTACAAAATTGCATTAATAAAATGTTGGGAAGGTTGTAAATGTATAAAAGAAATGAATACATTGTTCATTATTCACTCAGGTTACAATTAATATTGAGCTCAACCACTCCTGGTTTTTATTTTGAAAAGACTGATATTCTGTATTATAAATTTCTTGTGAACATCATCTTTAGGTTAAATTTTAAATAACGTATTAACTACTCTTTTTCTCTTTATTTTCATGTATATGGTCTAATTTTACTGGTCAAATCAATTTTAGAATACCGTATGCAAAACCAAAATATATTTGTTAAAAGACTTCCCCGATGGATAAAATCACCCATGCCAACCGGTCATAAATATTCAAAGGTAAAAAACCTGATATCTGAACATAAATTACACACCATATGCACCAGCGGAAATTGCCCCAACAAAGGGGAATGCTGGAGTGCCGGCACTGCCAGCTTCATGATTTTAGGTGAAAAATGTACACGAAATTGTAAATTTTGTGCTGTAAAAACGGTAAAACCTGACCTTCCGGATTGGGATGAACCACGCAGATTAGCTGAATCAATAAAAACATTAAATCTTAAACATTGCGTTATTACATCGGTAGCCCGTGATGATTTGGCAGATGGCGGAACTGCTTTCTGGGTTGAAACCATAAAGCAAATAAAGCTGGTAAACCCCAATACCACCATGGAAGTGCTGATACCAGACCTGCAGGGAAATACAGAGCATATAAAACAAATTATTGATGCCGGCCCGGAAGTGGTTTCCCATAACCTGGAAACCGTGCGCAGATTAACGCCTAGAATCCGAAGTATGGCCACTTATAAACGCAGTCTTGAGGTACTTAGCTTTATCTCCTCCACGGGAGTGGTAACAAAATCGGGCATTATGCTGGGGCTGGGCGAAATGGAGCATGAGGTGTTAAAAGCCATGGACGACCTGCGGACAGCCGGGGTAAAAGTGCTAACAATTGGACAGTATCTGCAACCCAGTACTTATCATGCTGATGTGGTGGAGTATATCACCCCTGAAATATTTGTAAAGTATAAAATAGAAGGAGAAAAAAGAGGTTTCACTTATGTGGAAAGTAGTCCAATGGTACGCTCCTCCTATCATGCAGAACGGCATATAAATGCATAAATATCACCAGTATTCCTTTAAAAAACTTTAATCCGTCTTATGCATAAGCTTTTCAGCAGCTAACGCATAAAGTGTAGTGGCGAAAATATGAGGTTCATTGGCAATACCTGGAGTTTTATAATATTTTTCTATGGAAAGAATGGGTCCCGGTCCCGGACAACCGCCTTGTATAGAGCCATCCGCTGAAATCTGATTTTTTATTCCTGCAATAGCTTTATCCACAATACGTTGATAAGGTTCTTTCGGAAGGAGATCGTGCGCAATGGCCAGGGCCAGGTAGTAGGCAATAAATCCCGTACCACTGGTTTCGGGATAACTGTATTCAAAGGGTAAATCTACCAGCTGATGCCATAAACCAGTGGGTCCCTGTCTTAAAATAAGTGAATCCACAAACGGCGTTAATATTTTTTGCATGCGCTTCATGTAGGTAGATTCCTCATGCAAATATGTCATGGTACTAACCATGCCCCGTAATATCCACCCCTACCCTCTGGACCATGAATGAGGAGATAATTTATCAGGGTCTTTCAAAAATCCCCTGCCCTGACTATACAACCCTGTAGCAGGATGGCGAACTAAACTATCATAAATTTCAAACTGCCTGACAGCTTTTTCAAAGTACATTTCATTTCCGGAAACCGCGCCGGCTTTTGCAATACGGCTGGCGTATTCCTGCACATAGTCAATCAGCAATCCCATTTTACCTTTATAACTATGCAATACACCACCTTCTTCAGAAAATTCAGACTGCTCCATCATTTTATCTGTTTCATGAAGAAAGCCGGGCAGGTATGATGAATCATTTGTGGCAGAAAAAAGAGCGTAGGTAAGGCAGCCAAAAGGTTGTGAGTGATAAGAGACTGTGTCTGAAGCAGAAATATTTCTCAAATTCATAATTTTCATCACTGAATCAACAAAAGCTTTTTCATCACTCGTCTCGCCATATGTCAGCATGGCCTCAAAAGTCAGATCCAGCGTGTAATTTCCCCATACATCATTTGGAGAAGTGAAGCCATCATGAAGGCTGTAATATTTATTCACTACTTTATCAGCATAAACACGCGACTCCCGAGGAGTTGAATTTTTACCTGCATCTGAATAACAGGAGCAAGTTATGAACAAAAATAGCAGTACTGGCCAGTTCTTTTTCATGAATTAAAAATACAGATTTTATCCCGACATTCGAAAAATTTTCGACTCTTCCGTAAGGAAACTTTTAAAAAATTGATGTATGATATGGGAAAAGACACAACCTGATAAAGTGATTACTTTCTTAAGTAGTGCGCGGGTAACTGACGAAGAAAAGGAATCTCCGGCTGTTTTTGCCATTTGTGCCGGACAAAACAATCAAAAGGTTAGCTTTAATAAAAAAAGCGAGGCAGTTTTGATATCCTGCCTCGCCTTTAATATTTTATCACCTATCGGTTTCGCATTTCAGCATGTTTGTTTTTGCTGTTACGGTGTGTTTTATTCTTTGATCGGCCGGCAAAAAACTCCTGTTTTCTTCTTGCCTTTTCTTTCTCAAATTGCTTCTTTTCCTCTTGCGTCATGGGTTTATCAGTCTGTGGAAAAGGATTATCTGAGGCTTTCGGTATCTTTTTATTAATCAGCTTTTCTATATCCTTTACAAAATCATTCTCTTCAGGTTCACAAAGCGAAATAGCTGTGCCGTCTTCTCCTGCCCGGCCTGAACGCCCAATTCGATGAACATATGTTTCTGCGATATTCGGAATATCATAGTTTATCACAAATTTAAGTTTGTCTATGTCAATTCCCCGTGCGGCAATATCGGTAGCAACCAGAATGCGTACCTTGCCCAGTTTAAATTCATTTAAGGCCTTTTGTCGCTGGTTCTGTGCTTTATCACCATGAATAGAGGCTGAGCTGATGTTTTTCTGTTTAAGAATGCGGGCAATACGATCTGCACCATGTTTTGTTTTTGAAAAAAGGAGGGCCTGATCAATGCCTTTATCCTCCAAAATATGCAGTAACAGCTCCTTTTTACTTGATTTATTGGTAAAATAAATGTATTGCTGAATAGTATCTGCCGTACTCGAAACCGGGCTCACAGATATTTTTTCGGGATCGGTCAAAATTTTTCGCGACAAATCAACAATATTATTAGGCATGGTAGCCGAGAAAAACAATGATTGTCGTTTTTTTGGTAAGGCATTAATGATTTTCCTTATATCGTTAATGAAACCCATATCAAGCATACGGTCAGCCTCATCAAGCACAAAATATTCTATATTGTTAAGTTTTATATAGCCTTGCTCCATTAAGTCAAGTAATCTGCCCGGCGTGGCAATAAGTACATCTACACCCCGCCGGAGTGCCTGAGTTTGACCATGCTGATTAACCCCGCCAAAAATAACGGTATTGGTTATTCCTGTATAACGTCCATAGGTAGTAAAACTTTCGCCAATTTGTATGGCAAGTTCACGTGTGGGAGTGATTATCAGCGCCTTGATAGAGGAAGGTTTGTTTCTGTTTTCGTTTGACTTGGATAAATGCTGGAGAATGGGTATTGCAAAAGCTGCTGTTTTTCCTGTTCCGGTTTGCGCTGATCCCAATACATCGGTTTTCTCTAAAATAAGAGGTATAGCTCTCTCCTGTATAGTTGTTGGTGATGAATAATTTTCTTCCTTTAAAGCCCGTAATATAGGCTCTATGATTCCTAATTCTTTAAATTGCATATGATTTTTGTGAAATTATGCCCCGGGATAAGAATTTATGGGGCTTTGTAAGTGTATTATTTTTCAAGCCGCTAAGGTACAATTTTATTTAGTAATACTACCATAAATAGATGTTTTTATAAGGCTTAACAGAAACTTTTACTCAATAGCTATTAACTCTTATGCCCTCCCTAGATACTTCGAATCAATCATCTGTAGTGCACCCTTCAGAAGCTGACGAAACCAATTTACGGTATTTCTTAAGCATCCCATAGGCGGGTTTTACTAGTATAGATAAATTGTGCTTTTTTCTTTTTTCTATTTGTTCTTGTGTCAGTGCAACATGAAGCTTGTTATTAATGGCATCTATCGTAATAACATCGCCATTTTCTATCACCCCAATTAAACCTCCTTCTGAAGCTTCAGGGGTAACATGCCCCACCACAAATCCGTGAGAACCGCCGGAAAAGCGGCCATCAGTTATCAAGGCTACCTCTTTCCCAAGCCCGGCACCTATAATGGCTCCTGTGGGCTTAAGCATTTCGGGCATACCAGGAGCCCCTTTGGGTCCACAATTTCTGATAACAATAACATCTCCTTTTTGCACCTCATGCTGTATACCTTCTATGGCTTCAAACTCATCATTATAAATACGTGCAGGCCCGGTAAACAGTTCACCTTCCTTTCCTGTAATTTTAGCCACAGCACCTTTTTCAGCGAGGTTACCAAACAGTATTTGTATATGTCCTTGTTTCTTTATAGGATTTGATACCGGAAAAATAATTTTTTGGTCTTTGTCTAAGGAGGGCACATATTTCAGATTTTCTGCAACAGTTTTACCTGTAACTGTCATTAAAGATCCGTCGAGTAACCCTTCCTCCAGCAATAATTTCATCACACCGGGAATGCCGCCAGCCTCATGCAGGTCCTCCATCAGCCAGGTGCCGCTGGGTTTAAGGTCTGCAATGTAGGGGGTGGAGTCGCTAATGCGTTGAAAATCGGCCAGTGATATATCTGCTCCCACCGTTTTTGCCATGGCAATAAGATGAATGACCGCGTTGGTAGACCCGCCAAGCGCCATAATCAGGGTAATGGCATTTTCAAAGGCTTTTTTAGTCATGATGTCGCGTGGCCTGATGTCCTTTCGCAATAGATTCTCAATCGCCTTTCCTACCCTTTTGCATTCTTCCTGTTTCTCAGCACTCACTGCCGGATATGATGAAGAGTAAGGCAACGACATGCCCATACACTCAATGGCAGCCGCCATGGTGTTGGCCGTGTACATGCCGCCACAGGCTCCGGCACCGGGAATACTGTTTTGTATAATGCCTTTATAATCCACTGCTTTGATGTTCCCTTTAATTTTCTCCCCATAAGCTTCAAAGGCCGAAACGATGTTCAAATCGCGGTTCTTCCAACGGCCTTTTTTCACAGTTCCTCCATAAACCATCAGGGCGGGCCGGTTTAACCTGCCCAGGGCGATCATGGCTCCCGGCATATTTTTATCACAACCTACAATAGGCACTACAGCATCATAAAACTGGGCGCTAACCACGGTTTCAATAGAATCGGCTATAATTTCACGCGAAGGCAGCGAGTACTTCATACCGTCCGTGCCATTGGAAATACCATCACTCACGCCAATGGTGTGAAAAATAAGTCCGTAAAGATCGTTCACTTCCTGCACCCCTTTTTTCACCGCTGTGGCAAGATCATTTAAATGCATATTGCAGGGATTTCCCTGAAAACCAGTACTGACAATACCTACCTGTGCCTTTCGTAAATCCTTTTCGTCCATGCCAATGGCATGTAACATTGCTTGTGCTGCAGGCAGACTTTCATTCTGGGTGATACTTTTACTGTACTTATTTATGTTTTTATCCATGTAAGTTTTTCTGTTATATTACAAAAATTAACAAGGTTAACCAGGAATTGTTGTTTATTTTTTTCTCAAATAAAAATTATATATAGATTTGTAATTATCAATCTACCTTTTGATGGTCATTTATAGAACCGGAATAATAGTCTTGTTTTTATTATTTAGTGTAAGAGTCGTATTTCCAGGAAATGATTCTATTAAAAAGGTTTCTTACCTTGAAATGGCATTGTACACTGGGAAAGTTGTAACAAATGGAAGCTTTTACCCGGATATGAGCTTACAAAAAGGTATCTCCATTGATCTTGGTTTTTTTAAAACATTAAATTCCTATTCCTGGAATTCCTATTTTAATTATCCTTTTTATGGCTTGCAATTGGGATACCTGGATTACGGCAACAGGCAGATACTAGGCAATTCATTATTTCTTTCACCATACGTTGTATTAAGAACTTCAAGAATTTCTAAGAACAGTATTGATTTCAAAATCGGCTTAGGAGGAGCATGGTTCTTTCATCCTTATAACCCCAGGCACAACCCGGATAATAAAGCAGTGGGGTCTCACCTGAACTTTATTTTCCAGGCTTCTGTCTGGTATTCCCTTTTTACCATAAAAAACTACAAAGTAAAGATTGGGTCAGGATTTGCTCATTCCAGCAATGGCCATGTGCAATTGCCAAATTTTGGTATGAACTCCGCCATTTTTTCCCTTGCCGTTCAGGGCTTCACTCCACAATCAAAAACAGATGATATTTATGTTGAGAAACGGCCTAAAAAAGAGTTAAAAAAAGCATATTTTTTGGATTTAAACCATGGCGTAGGCCTGCATGAATTTGGAAATACAAGCGGACCTGTAGGTGGTGAAAAGAAGCTTGTGCATTCTGCACATATAGGAGCCGGAGTGCTATACAGGCGATATCTCAAAATAAGTGCAGGTGTGACTTATCAATATTATGAACATTATTATGCATATATGGATGCACGAGGAGCGTATGATGATGTCAATAAATTTTCAGAAAGTTCTAATTTATACTTTTCGCTTTCAAGTGAATTTATTTTTGGTCATATTGGCTTTTGTGCTGCAGGTGGACTGAATATATATAAGCCATTTTATGATGATTATGAAAGAATTTTCAGAGGCAATCCCAGCCTCGATTTTTGGTTACGTAAACTTTTTAACACACGTTTGGCGATTCAGTATTATTTATATGAACCATACAATCACAACTGGAATGTATATATTGGTGTGGGAATACACGCCAATTTTGGCGAAGCAGACTTTGCCGGGGTAAATATAGGTATGTTAAAAATGTTATAATTTCCATCTATATATCACTATATTGCATAATAAACATAAAATTGGTTATTTTTAGTTTTTGTATAACAGAAAATACTTATTTTAATGGTATAAAAGCGCATAAAGCATAAGGTAAAATAATTAGAATAACAAATGGACAGACGCCATTTTATACAGCTGGGAAGCATGGCTACGGTAATACCAGCCATTGGAGTGGGTAATTCAACTACATCATGGAATTTGTATGAAACTAAAAAGGGCATATCAACATTCCCTTTAGCGGAAGCAACTATTCCAATGCTTCAGAATTTTATGGAAGAAGGAAAATATTCCGCTGAGGAAATTACCCATCTATATTTGCAAAGAATAGCCGATATTGATTCTGCCAATATAGCTTTGAATTCAGTTATCACTACCAATCCTGAAGCTATTGATCAAGCAAAAAAATTGGATGATGAACGGAAGCAAAACAAAATCCGCAGCAGTCTACATGGCATACCTGTTCTGTTAAAAGATAATATTGATACTGTTGATATGGCCACTACGGGTGGAAGCTATGCTTTGGAAGGTTCTTTACCATCCCGGAATGCATTTATTGTTAAACGTTTAAAAGAAGCTGGGGCCATCATTTTAGGAAAAACAAACCTAAGTGAATGGGCCAATTTCCGGTCTGTCAATTCCACCAGTGGATGGAGTGGCATTGGCGGTCAAACTAAAAACCCATACGCACTAAACCGTAATCCATGTGGTTCCAGCTCAGGATCGGCGGTGGCGGTGGCAGCAAATTTGTGCGCAGTGGCTATTGGTACTGAAACGGATGGAAGTATTGTTTGCCCCTCTGCCATTAACGGAATAGTGGGCATAAAACCAACCGTGGGCACGGTCAGCCGGTCGGGCATTATTCCTATCTCCATTTCGCAGGATACTGCCGGCCCCATGGCGCGTACCCTGGAAGATGCTGCAATTGTGCTGGAGGTCATTTCTTTCCCGGATAAATCCGATCCGGCATACAAAAACGGATACCAATTCAAAGCAAATTCGACAAAAAGCAAAGGGAATGCACGAATAGGTGTTTGTCGCCATTTTACCGGCTATCATAAAAAAGTAGATGAGATTTTTGAAGATGCAGTTTCCAGGTTCAAAGAATTGGGATACGACACCATAGACTTGCCTGATTTTAAACCGCATAGTGAACTTGGCGGAGCTGAATGGACCGTGCTGCTTTATGAGTTTAAAGCCGGTATTGCTGATTATCTTGAAAAACTGCCGCAATCGAACATGAAAAACCTGTCGGACCTGATTGCTTTCAATAAGCAACATGCCGAAAAAGAATTGCAATGGTTCGGGCAGGAAATTTTTGAAATGGCCAATGAAAAAGGAGGGTTGGATGAGGAAGAATATCGTAAAGCCAAACAAAAATGCATACAGTTCTCCAGGGACGAGGGCATTGATAAAATCATGGAGGAGCATTTTCTCGATGCACTGGTGGCACCCACTACCAGTCCTGCCTGGTCAACCGATCTTGTAAACGGAGACCATTACCTGGGAGGAAGCTCAACCCTGGCCGCTGTATCAGGATATCCGAACATAACAGTACCCGCAGGTTTTGCCCATGGTTTGCCGGTGGGAATCTCTGTTTTTGGAAAAAGTTTGTCTGAAAACACCCTGCTGGGCATAGCAATAAATTTCGAGAAAAAAACAAAAGCCAGAAAAACACCTGGATTTAACCCATTCATTTAAAAACAGACACGGTTTGGAAAACTGGATTTTAAAAACATTTGAGGAATTAAACACCCGGGAATTGTATGCCATGCTGGAATTGAGGGTGAATGTATTTATCGTTGAACAAAACTGTCCGTATCATGAACTGGACTGGCAGGACCAGCATGCTTTGCATTTGTGGCAGGAAGAAAATGGAAAAATAACCATGTACAGCCGGATTTTTATGGACAGCCAAACAGGTAAGGGTAAAATTGGCCGCGTAATTGTGCAAAAAGACTTCAGGGGGAAAGGCAGGGGTAAAATACTGATGGAAAAAGCTATTGAAATTTTAAAAGGTAAAAAAGCAAAAACTATTCTGGTAGCAGCACAGGCCGACCTCGATAATTTTTACGGTGAACTGGGGTTTAAGCAGGTTTCTGAATTATATTTGTGGGATGACATACCCCATATTGATATGGAATTGAAATTATGAAAATTAAGTGGGAAATATTCCGGAAAAGTTAACTATATGGGAATAAACCAAACCTGTATTGAAAATATTTTCACTTCTTTGAATTCTTAATAACCTAAAACTATCTCAATCATGCAAATGAAAAGAATCAAACGTTTTGGTGTATTACAAACATCTAAAGTGGCAGCTATAATTTATTTTTTAATATCTGCTGTAATCCTTGTACCCATGGCTATTATAATGCCCCTAATGCAGGGGTTTTCAGATTCACCCATGCCTTTTAGCGGGGGGTTGTTTTTTATCCTTTTACCTTTCATTTATGCCATAATGGGTTTTATATTTACCGCACTTGGCTGCCTTATCTATAATATAATTGCAAAATGGATAGGCGGTATTGAAGTTGAAATAGACACGGTGGAAAATAATTCTGAATACTAAAGTAAGGAAGTGCTGTAGTTTATATAGTCATCAATGTTTCGAAAACTCAAACTACACTTTTCCATACTTACATATGGCTTTTTTACCTCTGTTTTGTTGCATTCATGCAACCCGGAGGCACAGGAGAAAAAACCGAATATCGTTTTGATTTTAACGGACGACCAGGGATGGGGTGACGTTGCAGCCAATGGTAATGAAATTATACAAACTCCAAATATCAATCGTTTAGCTGCCAATGGCATAACCCTCGGGCAATTTATGGTGAGCCCGGTTTGCTCCCCTACCCGTGCTGAGATACTTACTGGGCGATACCATCCCAGGGGTGGTGTATCAGGAACTTCTGCCGGCGCTGAGCGGCTCGATCTGGATGAAGAAACCATCGCCGATGTGCTCAGGAATAATGGCTACCGCACCGCAGCCTTTGGCAAATGGCACAATGGCATGCAATACCCGTATCATCCCCTGGGCAGAGGTTTTGACGAGTTTTACGGCTTTTGTTCCGGGCACTGGGGCAATTATTTCAGCCCTATGCTGGAGCACAATGGTAAAATAGTGCAGGGGAATGGTTACCTCCCCGATGATCTCACAGACCATGCTATTTCTTTTATGGAAAAGCATGCATCAAACCCGTTCTTTCTTTTTCTCACCCTCAATACCCCTCACAGCCCTATGCAGGTACCCGAAAAATTCTGGGAAAGATATAAAAACATGGAACTCCCATCGCACCGGTACATGGAAAATGAGGAAAAGGATCATACCCGGGCGGCTTATGCCATGGTAGAGAATATTGACTGGAATGTGGGACGTATCCTTGAGAAACTGGATTCTCTGGGTTTGGAAAATAATACCATTGTAATTTTTATGAGTGATAACGGACCCAACGGATGGCGATGGAATGGCGGAATGAAGGGAATAAAGGGATCAACGGATGAGGGTGGCGTACGTTCCCCGTTTTTTATCCAATGGAAAGGAAAATTCCAAAGCGGGAAAAAATTAAACGAGCTGGCTGGTGCAATCGATCTGCTGCCCACACTCAGTGATTTGTCAGGTATCAGTTACACACCGGCAAAACCTCTTGACGGAATAAGCCTGAAAAATCTGCTGCTGCATCATGAGCCTTTGCCTCCCCGGTATATTGCAAGCTACTGGAATGGCAATACCAGCATAAGAAGCCCCCAATACCGGCTGGATAGAAATAATATGCTGTTTAATCTTGAAAAAGACCCGTGACAATACCATAACATCGCCCATGAAAACAAAGCAGTTTATGATTCATTAATGAATTTCCGTAAAAAATGGGAAGATGAGGTATTAGCAGAACTTCCTGCGGTGGATACCCGTCCCTACCCTGTTGGACATCCGGATTTTCACGTATGGCAATTACCCGCCCGCGATGGTATTCCCCATGGTAACATTCATCGCTCAAACCGGTATCCCAACTGCACTTATTTTACCAACTGGAAAAGCGAGCATGACAGTATTACATGGGATATAGAAGTTCTTGAGGACGGGCCATTCAAAGCGGTGGCATATTATACGTGTGCACCTGAAAATACAGGAACAATGTTGTCCTTATCTTTTAGCCAACATTCTGTTTCAACACCGGTAAAAACCCTCATAACCCGCCATTGCAGGGAGCCCAAAATGATCGTGTAGAACGAAAAGAGTCCTATGTTAAAGATTTCAAACCACTGGAAATGGGCGTCATTCATCTGGCTAAAGGAAGAGGTTATCTCACTTTAAAAGCGAACAATATACAAGGAGACAAAGCAACTGATATTCGTATGATTATGCTTCATGCAATAAATGAATAAAATAATCTGGCATTGTCTAACCTGCTCAAATGTGGAAAATGTTCCCCAAATATTTTTCGTAATTATACTCCTGCTTTGAGAAAGCCTCCTTAATAAACTGTTTGTTAGCAGTCTGATGCAAAGTTAATTATATAAAGGTTTTTGGTATGATTCTTATGCTTTCATAACTAAAAAAATAATTTATGTCTGATAAAGAGCAGAAGAATAAGCATAACCCTGAAAATCATAAACACAAACATCAACATAATAATGGCGATCATTCCGGTCATCATGCTACGATGATCAAAGACTTCAAGCAACGGTTCTGGATTTCTTTAATTCTAACAATACCTGTACTGGTGCTTTCACCCATGATACAGAACTTTCTTGGGTATTCCTTTAGCTTTCAATCATCAGAATATGTGCTTTTCGGCCTTTCGGCCTTCATTTACTTCTATGGCGGATGGCCTTTTCTAACGGGTATAGTGAATGAGTTAAAACAAAAGCAACCGGGCATGATGAATCTTATTGCAGTAGCCATAACCGTGGCTTTTGGTTACAGCACGGCCACAACTTTTGGTCTCGAGGGCAAAAAATTCTTCTGGGAGCTGGCTACTTTGATAGACGTGATGCTGCTTGGGCACTGGATTGAAATGAAATCAGTGATGGGTGCTTCACAATCATTACAAAAACTGGTACAAATGATGCCTTCCGAAGCTCACCGGCTTAAAGACGGAGAAACTGAAGAGGTAAAAGTGGATGATCTGGAAAAAGATGATGTTGTACTGGTAAGGCCGGGCGAGAAAATACCGGTTGACGGCAAGATTACAGAAGGAGAAAGCAGCATTAACGAATCCATGGTAACCGGGGAATCCAAACCTGTAAAAAAGAAAAAAGATGATAAGGTAATTGGTGGCTCTGTGAATGGAAATAGTTCACTTAAAGTTAAGGTAGAACAGGTGGGTGAGGATGCATATTTAAGCAAAGTAGTAAATATGGTTCGCGAAGCGCAAAACAAAAAATCGAAAACGCAACATCTGGCTGATCGTATCGCCTTTTGGTTAACGATTGTAGCCTTATCTGTGGGTTTAGGTACACTGGCTACATGGCTTGTTATTGGCAAACCCTTTGTTTTTGCACTGGAAAGAATGGCCAGTGTTATGGTCATTACCTGTCCGCATGCCCTGGGACTGGCTGTACCTTTGGTAGTGGCTATTTCCACTTCCTTATCGGCACAGAACGGGTTGCTTATCCGCAACCGAACGGCCTTTGAGAATGCCCGTAAGATATCCCTTATGGCGTTTGATAAAACAGGTACACTTACAAAGGGAAATTTTGGAGTAAACCGTTATAAAAGCGTGCATGATAAATATGACGATAGCAATATTCTGAGGTTAGCAGGTGCCCTTGAAGCCGAATCGGAGCATCCGCTTGCCATTGGTGTAATGGAAAAAGTGAAGGAAAAAGATATTGAACTGCCTGAAATTAAAAATTTTAATGCCCTTACCGGCGAAGGGATTGAAGCAGAGGTAGAAGGAAAAAAAGCCAAAGTTGTAAGTCCGCAATATCTGGAAAATAAGGACATACAAATTCCTGAAGATGCATTTGAAAATGAACAGGAGACTGTCGTATTTCTGATCGTAAATGATGAACTGGCAGGCTTTATCACCATGGCAGATGAAATCAGACAAGAATCATATGAGGCTGTGAAAATTCTTAAAGAAAATGGTCTTAAACTATATATGATGACGGGTGATAATGAGAAAGTAGCTAAAAGTGTAAGTGAAGAACTTGGCTTAGATGGATATTTTGCTGGTATTTTGCCCGATCAAAAGCTGGAGAAGATTAAAGAATTTCAGAATAATGGCGAATATGTTGCCATGACGGGTGACGGTATCAATGATGCACCGGCACTGGCAACTGCTGATGTTGGAATTGCTGTGGGAAGCGGCACCGATGTAGCAGCAGAAACTGCTGATATTATTCTCGTCAACAGCAATCCTAAAGATATTTCTGCTCTGGTTACATTTGGCAAGGAAACGCATAAAAAAATGATACAAAACTTTATCTGGGCTACTGGTTATAATGTAGTGGCTATTCCCCTGGCAGCTGGCGTGCTATATGGCGCCGGAATCCTGATAAATCCGGCACTTGGTGCTGTTTTGATGAGTCTTAGTACTATTATTGTAGCCATTAATGCACAATTATTAAGAAAAAAGTTACATGCCTGAGAAAAGACAGAAGAAAAAAATACCAGGATAAAATATACTTTTAATTCCTGGCGCTTTATATAAATTTCAGAAATTTAAGGCTATAACTGCTCTGCCACCTTTAAAAGCAATGCCCTGGTAGCCATAATACCATCAGCCTCGCTTAGTTCGCTGCCTTCATACTCTATACCGACATATCCACGATATCCGCCATCTTTTACAATTTTCATCATTTTGTAATAGTCGGTATTTATTTCGTCACCTTCGTTGTTAAATACATTGGATTTTGCGCTTACCCCTTTGGCATATGGCAACAATTCTTTTACACCTTTATAGCGATCATACATGTTTCCGTCGCTAATCTTAAAGTTGCCAAAATCAGGCAAAGTTCCGCAATAAGGGCTTCCAACTTCTTTTATAACCCCTGTAAGCCATTCGCCATCGCTGGAATACCCGCCATGGTTTTCTACGATCACATTAATGCCTTCAGTACTGCCATATTCTGTCAATTTTCCCAATCCATCTACTGCAGCTTTTGCAACCTCTTCTCTAGTTCCTTCGCCACGGGCATTTACACGGATAGATTGACAACCTAACAATTTTGCCGCCTCAATCCATTTATAGTGATTCTCGACAGCTTTTATTCTTTCTCTTTCATCATTCGCCCCCATATTACCTTCGTTATCGACCATAATGAGTACACTGTCAACATCATTATCAAGGCAAATACGTCGCAACTCATTGACATACTTATCAGTTGTAGAATTAAAAAATACACTTACATATTCCACTGCATCTATTCCAAATTCATTTTTAGTACGTACAGGAAAATCAAGGTTCGTCATTTCCTTGTCAAACAAAGCATTATGCAAAGACCACTGCGCCAATGAAATATTAAAGAATGGATTTTCGTCCATTAATATTCTTTGATTCGCCATCAGGGAAGGGAGTAATCCCATTCCCATAAGTGTAAGACCGGACTTTTTAAGAAATTCTCTGCGGTTACCTGCTTTCATTGTAAATGAGTTTAACGTATTGGTTATAATTAACAACGGATGATATATTTGGTTCTGATTTATATATAAGAATTGTCTTTAGCCGATAAAAATAATTGCAAAAAAAAAGGTTGACTTATTGCAGACAACCTTTTTTTAACGTATAATTTAAGATTTAAAGCTTTTTAATCTTAATATTTCTAAACCATACATCGTTGCCATGGTCCTGCAATCCGATATAGCCTTCGCGATATTTACCAAATTCTTCAAAATCAGCAAATTTGCTATTGTTTACCATTTCTTCCCAGTCAGAAGTTCCCAGGTGATACTCTAGCACAGTGGCTCCATTCATTTTATGCACTACAGTGCCCTGGTAAACCATTATTTCCACTGAATTCCATTCTCCGGCAGGATTAGCATTCTGAGGATCAGCAGGGATAAGATCATATAGTGAACCTGCCTGACGGTTTCCTTCTTCGCCTAATTCAGCATCAGGATGTTTTTCATTATCGAGTATCTGCATTTCAGGAGCTGATTTCCATATGGGTTCATCAGCAGTTTCCTTTGCAAGATAAAAGATTCCTGAATTTCCACCCTCGGAGATTTTCCATTCTAGTGAAAGCTTGAAATCCTTAAATTTCTCATCGTAAATAATGTCACCACCAGAACCGCCGGCTTCACCATGACCAGAACCCATACACATCAGGTAACCTTCATCAGTGATATGCCATCCCTGCTCAGGAAAAGTCTCACTATTATAATTGCGCCAACCGTCAGTTGATTCGCCATCAAACATCAAAATCCAATCTTCACCTTTTTCTTCTTCAGTAAGTGCATTCATAGGAGCCTCTGTTTCAGTTTCAACATTTATTGCAGTAGTGTCAGTATCACCCTGTACTTCACCTCCGCCTGTGGCGCATGAGGTAAAAACGATACCAGAGAATGTGATAACTGCCGCCGTAAAAAAAACATTTAACTTTTTCATTTTTATAACATTTTTAAGTTTAAATAATTCATTATTTAGGCATAGGAGGTAAAGACCATCCTTCCCTGTAAGGTTTATTTATCAAGTTCTGAGCAAATTCTTTTGCGTTGATGGGATCTGTGTACTTAGTAGTGAATTTCGGATCACCATCAATTACTTCAAAATCGTCAGAGGTTACAATCTTCAATGTATCGCTATCGCTGATGTTGGTGAATTCCATGTTTTTACCATCCCATTCAAGCTCACGTTTGAGATCCTGAAGTCTTACTGCATTAACACCCATTACTACCATTTCATTCAATGGTCCGGCATAGTCAAAGTTTGAACTTGGTAAGGTATCATTTTCTTTACAGGTATCATAACCTTCTTTACATGCACGAACAAAATCCATTTCATGGCTTAATTCAATGCGGCGCAAAGTTTCCGGCACCTGTGGTTCACCATCCATTCCGATAATCCAGGGATGTCTGGCATATACACCACACATAAGCTTACCCTTGGTCCCTTCAAAGAGGCAGCCACCGCCGCCATCTTTACCCATTTGTACACCTTCGGGTAATTCTTCAGGTCGCGGAGGCAACAAACCTCCATCCCACCATTGCACAGTTACCTCTGGCATGCCAACTTTTTCCAGTGCTTCGCGCTCGGGGAATGTATACTGAGCAAATTCAGCTACAGGAGCACTTTCAGTATTTATTAGTGTGGATGAACCTTGTACTTTAGATGGATATTCAAGCTTCAGTGCTTTAAAAACAGGATCAATGATGTGGCAAGCCATATCTCCAAGAGCTCCTGTACCAAAATCCCACCATCCGCGGAAGTTCCATGGTGTATAAATAGAATGATAAGGTCTTACCGGTGCAGGTCCTAAAAAGAGATCCCAGTTGAGGGTATCAGGTACGGCCATTTTCTCTTGCGGACGCTCAAGCCCTTGTGGCCAGATAGGACGGTTTGTCCATGTATGTACATTGGTTACTTCACCAATTTGGCCATCCCAGATCCACTCACTAATTTTTCGAATGCCTTCACCTGAATTACCCTGGTTACCCATTTGGGTAATCACTTTGTTTTTCTGTGCTAGTTTAGTGAGCAGCCTGGATTCATATACAGTAAGCGTTAGGGGCTTTTGAACATAAACATGTTTCCCCAATTCCATCGCATGTGCTGCAATAATTGCATGTGCATGATCTGCAGTGGCAATAACAACGGCATCTATTGAATCACCCATTTCTTCAAACATTTTACGATAGTCCCAATATTTTTTGGCATCAGGATAATCATCAAAAGTTTTTTGCGAATATTTCCAGTCTACATCGCACAGGGCTACAATATTTTCACTTGACATGGCTCGCAGATTGCGCCTGCCCATTCCACCGATGCCTACTCCGGCTACATTTAGTTTATCACTGGGAGCGGTATACCCTAAGCCGGAAATAACCGAACTGGGAAGAATGGTAAAACCTGCCGCAGCTGCTGCTGTATTACCAATAAAGGAGCGGCGGGAAAGGTTACCACCAAATTTCTTCTTTTCCATTTGTACAATTTTTTATTTAATATTAGATAATAATGCTGATTTCAACAGAGTAGAAACCATGAAATTCCTACAAATATGACAAAAAAAAAACTATTATAAAAGTATATATCATTCGTTTTAACCATATAATATCCTCTTTTATATTTTTTTATTCATTATTTGGTAATTTATCGTATCCGGCTTTTTCAGAATAGATAATTAAAAAAATCTTTTGTTTCTTAATATGTTTTCAAATAAGATTTTCGCATCTTTTTGTAAGGTTTCATGCATTTTGTCGACTAATTATGAAAGCAACAAAACTATATTTAAACCTTTAAAAATTCTTATCATGAAAACGAAGAAAAACATTAAAAAAGTATCCCTTCTGGGAAGTGCCTTAGTAGCTGGTTCTATAGCCGGATTTTCAATTCAGGAGGCAAACGCGGAATCATTATTTAAGAACGATGCACTGGGTTCAGGTGCTGAACTGCGCAGTAAGTTGATGGAATCAAACAGCATTGAAAAAAGCATTGCAAATATTATGGGTGAATCCACTACCATTAAATTCAGTGAACTTAAATGCGGTGAAGGGAAATGTGGTGAAGGGAAATGTGGTGAAGCCAAAAAAGATTCAACAGACACAAAAACTGCCAAAGGCGAAGCAAAAACTGCTGAAACCAAAAAGGCTGAAGACAAAACAAAAGAGGCAAAATGTGGCGAAGGAAAATGTGGCTAACCCTATAAAATCCGGCTCACCAGGTTTGGGAGCCGGTATTTGTACTCCTCAAAACAAATAATGCACATGAATAAACAAAAGATAAAACATACGGGAATTGGTTTTCGAAGAGATTTGGCTGATGACATTCTTTCGGGCAATATTTCCCCTGCTTTTATTGAATTTGCGCCGGAAAACTGGATGGAGATAGGCGGAAAATGGGGGCGTTCCATCCGGGAGGCAGCATCAAAATATCCTGTTACCTGTCATGGTTTATCACTCTCTATTGGCAGTCCTGACCCTCTGGACCAGGAATTTATCCTTCGGATAAAAGATTTTTTAGATACCTTTAATGTAAGCGTTTATTCTGAGCACCTCAGTTATACCAAAGCAAATAATGCACATTTGTATGATTTGCTTCCGGTTCCATTCACCCGGGAGGCAGTTGCACACATTGTTGAAAGAATTAAAAAAGTGCAGGACTTAACAGGCCGGAAACTGGTTTTGGAGAATGTTTCGTACTATACACCGGTGGCTGCAGAAATGACTGAGCATGAATTTATCAATACCATTGTGAGTGAAGCGGATTGTCAGCTTTTGCTCGATGTAAACAATGTATTTGTAAATGCTTTTAATCACCAGTATAATGCTTTGGAATTCATAAACAAGATGCCACTCGATAAAGTTGCCTATATCCATATGGCCGGCCATGAACAAGTGGAAGCGGATCTAATTATTGATACCCATGGCCAACCCATTATTGATCCGGTTTATGCGCTGTTTGAAGAAACAATTGCCAAAATGAAAGAACCTGTTCCTGTGCTTTTGGAGCGCGATTATAACTTTTCACAAAAGGACCAGCTAAACAATGAATTAAACACTATTGAAGGCATTTGTACCAAAATATGGGAGAAAGAAAATGTACACGCTGACTGAAACCGCCAAATTACAAAACCAACTTGCAAATTACTGCCGGAATGGCAAAAAAATTAATCTCCCCGGGGCCCGTAACGAAAAACTCCACCACTACCGGCGATTGGTATTTAACGTAGTAAAAGGTATCATGGATGATGCTTATCCTATTACAAAGAAAATATTTGGCGAAAAAGCCTGGAATGAATTGATTGAAGAATTCCATGCTTCACATGACAGCAAAACACCACAGGTGTGGAAACTGCCAAAAGAGCTGCTAGACTATGCCAAAGATAAAAATTTATCCGGCAGCCTAAACATGCCATGGCTACATGATCTCATGTTACTTGAATGGATTGAAATTGAAGTTTACATGATGCCTGATGTAAAATCACAGAATTTTGTTCCCTTGAGAAGGGAAGAATTAAATTCTAAGGTACTTGTATTTAACCCTGAATACCGTATTGTGAAAATGAAGTTTCCGGTACACATGATGGCTGCGGATAAAACTGCTGATAAAAAAGGCAGATATTTCCTGCTTGTGTATCGAGAACCCCAAACCGGACGAGTACAATTTATCAATCTAAGCCCCTTTAGTTTTATAGTTCTGGAAGCATTGTTATCAGAATCCACCCTGGATGAATGGTGGGAAAACTCTGGTAAAGAATTAAATCTTCAGGCCCCCGAAACTTCCATTAAAAATGAGGCTGGAAAATTCCTGCATATGTTGCATGGAAAACATTTTCTATATGGTTTTCATAAATCATAAGAAACCCTGTTTATCTTATAATGCCCCATATTATCCTGTAAACAGCCTTTTAGCCGTTCCGATTAAAGTTTTCTATCACTGGTTCCTTTCATGAAGCCTGAGAATGTAACCTCCTGATTAACTTATGGAAGCAATAAGAAGGTTCACCCTATATCAAAAAATCTCAATTCCCCCGAGCCTTTAATAAAAGTTCTTTTCCGCAATAAATTGAACTTTTATACCTTTTATTTCGTAAAATAGTGGAAATACACCAGCATGTGTTGATATATGAGTCTTCCACATGTGTAAATATGTCTCCAAATATCTGCAACAGTGTTTTAACTAATTCTGTAAAAAAAAGCATTTTATGGAGCAGGTTATACGTTATAAATAAGGATGATAAGATCAAAATAACCCTATTGTTAATATATTTAGCAATAAAAAAACATAGTAAAATGCTATTGGCACAGCAGTTGCTTAATAATAGAAGTTTTTTAATAAGTTTAATCTGTAGATGAAAATTTCTTATAATTACTTTAAACAGCGATACAGATTTGCTATATTATCGCTTGGCATTCTTTGTTTTGAAGGGTGTCAGCAATATATAAACACACCTAAAGAAAATATGACTGCTGAAATACTCATTAACAGCCAGGCAATTCTTGGCGAAGGAGCCTTCTGGAATCATCATACAAAAGAACTTTTCTGGGTAGATATTGAAAATGGCATGTTTTACATATATAAACCATCCAACGGGAATACTATTCAATTCCCCATGAATAAACGCATTGGCACTGTGATTCCTTCCGGCGAGAAAAAAGCTTTGGTCGCACTTGAAGATGGTATTTACGAAATAAATACCGAGACGGGTGTCACCGAGTTTCTCGAAAACCCTGATCAAAATACCCCTCATACCCGTTTTAATGATGGCAAATGTGACCCGGCCGGGCGGTTTTGGGTAGGAACCATGCCACTGGGAAATATTGATAAATCCGCACATCTGTTTCGCTACGACCCCGATGGCTCTGTAAAAGTAGTACTCGATAGTGTTCAAATTTCAAATGGTATTGTGTGGTCCTCTGATCATAAAAAAATGTATTACATTGACACTCCTACAAGCCAGATACAGGCATTTGATTATGATATAGAAACAGGTAATATTACGCCTGCAGGAACTGCCGTTACCATACCCGAAAATATGGGACACCCCGATGGCATGACCATTGACGAGGAGGATAAACTGTGGGTAGCGCACTGGGGAGGATATGGCGTATACCGATGGGATCCGGAAACGGGTAATTTGATGCAAAAAATATCTGTCCCAGCTAAAAATGTGACTTCCTGTGCTTTTGGTGGTGAAGATCTTGACATCTTATACATTACAACTGCCCGTTCTGGCAATAATCCTAAAGAACTGGTACAATATCCTGCCAGTGGCGGCCTTTTTATGGCCAAGCCCGGTGTAAAGGGAGTTCCCCTACCCCATTTTCGACATAAAAAACAATAATTGTTTATTGCAATGTTATGATTATCTTATGGAATGATCTGTTTCCTTTGCCATAGTAAATCGCTAAAATGTAAACATCCGGTGACAATTCTGAAGTAATTGCAAGACTGTTTTCAATTTTATTCAACCCTTCTGAAATCACCTGAACGGTTGCTCCTGTGGCTTATATTTTTGCATGTTACAACGTAAGAGGTTTGATTTGCAGGGTCGGGATTCAAAAAAAAGCGCTCCCGCGGTGTTTTGCTCTGGATGATACAATATAGTTGCTCATTTTTACCGATAGTATTTTTGCCTTTTTCGAAATGTTTTCAAATACATCCTTCATTAGGTGTCCTCATTCAAAAGCTATCTCTGTTTGGCAAACAATTTCCATTAAAGAGCTATAAGGTATATTAATAAAATGTATTTGCTCCTTGTAACCATTTCTGCTTGTTTCTTTTGCAAGAATAGAGCCAACTGAAACTGCTGCTATTTTGCTGTACAAGAGCCTACTTCTTATCTGAGGTTAAAGAACTGCCTAACTTATAAATATCCTTTAACAACTCTTTTGAAAACTGATAAATTCCAGCTTCTGAAATCCAAAATACAAAGAAATTGGGGTTTTCGCGCAGACAAATTGGTAACAGCAGAATCTATTGCTTTAGCAAGGCGCTAATTTTGTAGATGATCTCTTCCTTATTGATAGGTTTACTAATAAAATCATCGCACCCGGAATGTAAAGCTTTTTCTTTGTCTTCCTCACTGGAATATGCCGTTTGCGCTATTATAGGAATATTTGGATAAATGGCTTTTATTTCTCTGGTTGCCTGATGCCCGGTAATAACCGGCATTTTTAAATCCATTAAAACAAGGTCTATATTGTTATTCTGGCGACAAATTTCAATGGCTTCCCTGCCATTTTTAGCCCGCAGAATATTGCATTTAAATGATTCTTGCACACTTAGAAGTGCCTCTAAGTAAAGGTAATTAATCTCTTCATCTTCAGCAATTAAAATGGTGCAATTTTTATTTTCCTGTTCCTTCTGTAAGGTTTGAAGGTGCTCATCGTGAACTATTTTTTCCGGTAAAGCATATGGAATTTCAATAAAAAAAGTGGATCCTTTCCCCTTCACTGATTCTACATGAACATCGCCACATAGCAAACGTGCATTTTCCCGGGCTATGGATAAGCCTATTCCCAGTCCTCCACTTTTTTCTGCTATCTCTCTATTCGCCTGGTTGAAGCGATCGAATATTCTCTCCTGAAATTCAGGTAAAATACCAACCCCAGTATCTTTGATATACATAATCAGTTTCTCATTATCGGTATGATACCCTATTTCAATAAAACCTTCCAGCGTATATTTAAAGGCATTTTCTAATATATTCCCTATAATTTTAACCAGTTTATTTCTATCAGCAACGATGTAACTCTCCCTATCAGTAAGTCCGTTTTTGATGTATACAGGCACATTCCTCTCCTCGGATTTTATTCTGAATTCCTCGTAAATATCCTGCACCAGTGCATTCAGGCTGAACGTATCACGGCTCAATGCGACCTGTTGGGTTTCAAGCCTTGAAATTTCAAGAATATCATCGATGATCCGCAGAAGCTGGAGGCTGCTGTTCCGGATAATTTCAGAAAAATATTTTCGATCCTCAGGGCTGATATCCGGATTGGTAATAAATTCTGAAAACCCGATGATACCATTCATTGGGGTACGGATTTCATGTGACATGTTATTTAAGAACACGGTTTTCAGCTGATCGCTCTCCTCGGCTTGTTCCTTGGCATCAGTAAGTGCATCGTTGGTCCTTTTTAGCTGCTGACTGAGTTTTTCATAGTTATCCTTCTGCTCAACCAGGTTTTGTTCATAATTTTTTCTTTCCGTAACATCAGTAACCTGGCTTATTATGCCAATTATTTTTCCATGTATGTCAATATTCGGATAATAGATAGATGAATACCACCTTTTTCTGCCCGTGTTATCGGTGATATCATAGTCCGGCGACATTACCGTTTCACCCTGCAAAGCCTTCTCCATCAATTTATCCAATCCTTTCTCTTTTATAAAAGGGAATACTTCAAGTGCCTTTTTACCTATTACATCTGCTGATGTACAGGAGGCATACTTTTCCATGGATTTGTTAAATATTACATAATTGAAATGGGTATCAAATACATTGATCCCTACAGGCATATTTTTTAAGATATTGGTTGTAAAGGTTTTGGAATTTTTTAATGACAACTCTGAAAGTTTGTAATCAGTAATATCCATGAGCATGGCAATGAACATAAAAACTTCCTCATGGCTGTTTCTTCGTACAGCAAGCGCCAGATCTATCCATCTAACAGTACCATTTTTGATAATATAACGTTTTTCAATACGGTAATTGTCAATTTTGTTATCCTTAAGCTTTTCAATTAATTGCAGTTCATCATTTAAATCATCTGGATGAGTGATATCTGCAAAATTCATACGGGATAGTTCTCCGGCCGAATAACCGGTCATTTTATAAAATTCAGGGTTTGCTTCCATGATATTACCTTTACCATCAGCCAATACAATCCCTATGTTTGAATAATGATACAAGCTTCTAAATTTGTTACCGCTTTCTTTTATTTTAATTTCATAATCTTTCTGTTTTTTTAGTTCATGAAAGATCAATGCAAATATTAACGCACTGGTAAAAAACACATAAAAAATTCCTTTATAAGTCTGAATTCTTGTATTCTCAGCCGGATAGGAGAAAACATGCTGTACTAAGCTGTCAGACAGAATTATATACAATACACTAATAACCAGAAAGATGAGTGATATTCGTAATGATTTTATTAATAATGACTTTTTTGTCATAAACTGTTACTTTTCGAATGTATCCAGAACCCTAAGAAAGCATTTTAATTCTTACCTCTAAAGTTAAATAATAATCAGTAGATTTTCAATGTTTCCATAAGGTATTTTTCATTACTCATAGAAAATCAGGTTTCTATAGCCGATATATCTTACTGTTGAATTTACGTTGAAAGAGCACTTTAACAACCCACAACCTGCAGGGCATTCGCAGCAGTTAGTGGTAAAAAAGCCCACTCACCAGGTTGGATATTCTCTGGTGGATTTACATAGGGCCTGCTGAAAAAGTCAGAAAGGTGTGAGATGCAACCTGGCCAAATGAAGATGTATTGACATACTTCGAATTGAAGGCAGGGAAGCAGATTGCAGCTTTCTGACTAACACTTTCAATGTTGTAATTGAAAATAACAGGTGCATGAAAATTCGTAGAAATATTAATAGGGGTTTGCACTTATCACACTTTTATTGTTTGTAATTTACTGATTTAGTGTCAAAAAGTGAGTTTTTCAGCAGGCACTACATAGGGAATGAGCTTATGAATAAATTTTTCACCTGCATGAAACGTCACTGAAGCGCCAGCTGCCCCGGTTAATCCCAGAAAAGAACGTCTTGATGATGAATGCTTCATAGCGGTGCGAATAAGTAAATATTAATTTTTTTGTTTTGCTTTTTCTTCATTCCCGATCATATCAAGCACCAATCCTGCCCATGTAAAATTTTGAGCACCATAACCTTCCCCGGTAAAAGGGTTATAATACTCACGAAAACCAAATTTTTCAATAAGTTTAAGTATGCATTCAATTAGTTGGGAGGCATGATCAAGTTCACCATTCTTGACCAGGTATTTATGTATAAACCAGTTGTTTGCAATCCAAACGGGACCCCGCCATAAAAAAAGGGTTTCTTCCGCAGAAAAAGAAATATCATGCTTTGAAACCGATGGGATGGGAAAGGGCGTTTTAAAATCGTCATTTTGATAAAAATATCTCTGCATAACCCGTTGCCGAATTTCCTCTGGCAGGGGTGTCATTACCACAGGGTAAAAAATAGTGGGGGTTAATATTTTCAGTTTGGTTTTTGCTGCGGTATCCACGTCATAAAATGCTTCATCGTCATCGTCAAAGCATACCTTAACGAGGGAATCGAGCACCTTATCAGCACGTTTCCTGAATATCGCAGCATCTTCATCATCCAGTTCATCACAAAGCTCTGCAAGTATATAAAGGTTATTAATATATATGGCATTAAACCCCACATCTTTAACATTAAAATTACCTGAACGGGCAATTTTTTGGTTATTGTAATTGCGTAAGAAATTTTTAAGATCCACCATCATCATTTTCCTGAAAAGGTCCTTATTCGCTTTTCCGGAAAATCCCACCACCGGATCGTAGGTGGGTTTCCAGTCCATTCCTGATTCAAAGCTGGTGATGATAGAAAGCAGTCCGTCGCCGTCGAAATCACGGTGTTGCAACCACTGGTAATACTTTTTTAACTTTTGGATCTGTTGTATCAGAAACTCTTTGTCGCCGGTTGTTTCATAAATAAACTGAAGAGTTTCGCTGAGCATGGGGGGCTGGAGGATGCTGCTCATGTGGGGACTGGTAAAAGAAAAAATATTTCCCGCTTTCATTTGAAAAAAATCTGCAAATCTGGCGGGCATTACTCTTTTCCAATAAATAATATTTCCAATAAAGCCATCATCATCCTGGGCAGCCATTAAAGAAGAAAAATGATGTTTGGCGTGATGATATTCACCGATGCGCAAAAGTATGTGAATATGAAAGCAGGTGTCCCAGAAATACTGAAAGGGATACTTCTCACGTGCAGGCTTGGTGTAGCAATAATCAATGCCCAGGCTTTTTGAATGGCCGCTGATCATATCGTCGAACATAATTGACTTTACCTGTTCCTCTATTTTTTCAATATTCATCATAGGGTGCTAATAACCCAGATTAGTGCCACAATGAATAAGATGATCATGAGCCATACCAGGCGCCAGTGTGTAGAGACCCATAACATAGGGCTTTTCTCCCGTGCCTGGTCATTAAAAGTTCCTCGTGCGCTATGGTCACCCGGAACAGGTTCCCACAAATTATTGGGTCTGTTTGGGTCTTCGGGTTCATTGGTCTGCTGCCCGTCGAAACCGGTTTTGGCCATGAGTCTGTCCAGCATTCCAGGGAAAAATTTGTTTCCAATAATTGACTGCCAGGTGGGGAATGCCACAAATATCTCCCTTCGGTCGTGAGTAGCTGCATAAAGAATGGATTTTGCTGCCACTTCGGGCTGGTATATGCCCCCCATGGGCTGTGCTTTATTCTTAAGCCTGCTCTTTACCCATCCGAACTGGGTGGTATTTAAAGCAGGTAATTCCACGGTAGTTACCTTCACCGGACTTTTATCATGCAAAAGTTCGCTGCGCAGGGAATCGAAAAATCCCTGAATGCCATGTTTGGCGCCACAATAAGGGGCCTGTAAAGGGATTCCCCGGTATGCCAGCGCTGATCCCACCAGTACAATCTTACCCTTTTTCCGTGGCAACATGTACTTTAAGGCGGCCATGGTTCCATACACCTGGCCCAGATAAGTCACCTCGGTTACGCGCTTAAACTCCTTGGGTGTAATTTCCTTTATCGGGGAGAATACACTTACCATGGCATTGTTAATCCAGATGTCAATAGGGCCTATCTCTTCTTCCACCTGTTTCGCTACTGATAAAACCCGGTCAGCATCTGCCACATCAACCTCAAACGGGTAGGCTTTACCTCCGTTATCTTCTACCTCTTTGGCCGCTCCATTTAAACTTTCCGTATTCCGTGCCAACAACACTACTTTGGAACCGTGTTTACCAAATTCTTTTGCAGTAGCCCGTCCAACACCAGCTGATGCTCCTGTGATTACTACAATTTTGTCTTTTAACTCTTTTTGATTCATATCATTTAATGTATATAACTATTCCAGAATCCATATTGCTCGGTTATTTTGCCTTTCGGTATGCTCAGTGGAATAATTGCAACTCCTAATATTGTATTGGCAACTATCATACCTGTACTTACTTCAGGAAGAAACCAGGGTGTAATAACCAGTGCCAGACCAAGCAAAACATTAACATACCGCAAGGTGCGTATCACCTCCCCCATTGCCATTACAGAAACCACTATAATGAGTGCTCCGGCCAGGTGGTTAAGGTCAGCTATACCTTTTTCTATAGATACATTGAAAATACCCGGTACAAACATTACAATAATGCCCACCATTGTGGCTACCAGCAATGTCCATGGTATGCTCATACCAAAAACAGATGCTTTAGCAACTTTACGGGGATGCCTGGGTAGATCCATTAATTCAGCAGAACGTTCATCATTTTCCAGTCCTTCTTCATGGCCGCCCTTCCAGAAAATAGTCCAGAATTTTCCGCCTTTTTTGCGTGCATTTTTCATGTGCTGAATCATGGCAATAACCTCGTCAAACTCAAGGGGTATCATGGGAAGCATAATAGCTGCAGCCAACAAACACATGGTACACCAGTGCCCTACAATCACGGGTTGCGATATCACAAGAAAAATATGCACCAGCCCAAGGGGAATGACCAAAATACCGAAAAAGGTAACCATCCAGGGCATCGTACGCCAGCGTGTGGGGGCTCCCATCCAGCCCATCAGAAATTCAAACGTATAAGCATAGGCGCCCATGGCTCCGTCTGATATCGGCAATGAATGAGACATATCTGAATTTAGTACTTTTTCACTGGCAGCACCAAAAAACGGATCCCACATGGTATCAATATATCCCATTTGAAAGGCTCCCAGATAGCGTGAAACCATCCAGCCAAAAAATGCCAGCACAATCATTATCCACCGTTGTGGCCAGCTGGAAGGGTTATACGACCAGCCCCTGGGCAGGTTTCCTCCCATTTTCATATACATTATCATGTTGGGCATGCCCGGAATAAGAATACTTAAAGCAACCACCAGTGCACCAATAACTGTCCCATTCATGTAGGCGGCAGCATTGGGGGCCCAAAATACCAGGGGTGCTGTCGAAATCCAGATGCCAATAAAGCATGTAACCCAGCGACTCACTGGACGGTTGGGCATAAGTGAACGCCAGCCAAAAATAATCAGGAGTGTTCCGCTAATGATATCACTCCATTTTAAAAGGAATACCCGGGCCGAGTCTGAAAGCCAAATGCTACGGCCACCACTGGGCTCCACGATATCTTTGGCATAACTAAAGGTTAACGGTGACATAATAACCCAAGCACCAAGCAAGATAAGCGTCCAGTATACCCATAGGGTTTGTTTGTAATGCATGTGAAGCATATCCCTCCGGTCATCTTTACTCATACCACCGCCGGAATGATGCATCTGTTTCTGGTGTTGAGACGATTCCTTATCCGTTCCGGGTCTGGTAACTCCTCTTTTATCCATAAAACAAAATTTTATGGATATTGGGACAATTTTTAAGCCGCTGCCAGACCTCCAGGGTTTAAGATATTTACCACCTTGTTAACCTAACACTTAGCAATACTAAATAGTACTTTTCTAAATAAAGAATTGTAGAACGCCACATACTAATGTGTAAGAACATCCACAGTTTCTGCTGTTGGCAGGTTCATATTATTTTAAAAAATTACAATTTATGGAATAAATTACCTTTGAAACTCTTTTTCTATTTTTGGAAAACAAGTGTTTAAATCAACGGTTTAAAAGAAAAATCCCGGATAACAACTGCGCATGCACCTTCCTCATGAATTTTCTGCTTATCAAAAATCCATAAATTCATATGTACTTTTTCTGCAACTGGCACAGGCGTATTTTCTCCCGGATAATTCCAGATAAGAATTTTGTTGTCCGGATGGGTACTGTGCCCATGGAAACTTGAAAAGACGATGGAGTCTTTAGTCCATAACAACTGATGCGTAGTATAGGAGCCATTAAGACAGAACTGAAAGCGCGTATCTTTTTTACTGGCAGAATCACCATGCACGGTATAGAAGCCGTTTTCTGCTGTTTTTGCTCCCCAGGTGGTAAATTCCATGTCTAGTTCGTTATGGTATGGCGTGAATTTTTCATTGTATAAAAACAAGCCGAAGACAAGTGCCGGGTTTAATCTGTCAAGCGGGGCAATAACCTTAAACGTGTATAACCCGTAGCCAAAAGTATCCCTTGAAATTACTTCAGCTGCCGACCAGTCTTTCCCAAGCGTATCGATGCGCAAATGCAACCCTTGTTCATCAGTAAAAACAGTACTTTCTCTGCCTGAAAAATAATTGTCGCCGGGGCCCATTGGAACTCCGCCTTGCTTTACCTCCCACTGAAAACCCGAGAATTCAATAATTTTAGGGGAAGGTAACTCCTGACTTATTGCCGGCATAATTCTTATCAGTATTAAAAACAAGATCGGTTTTTGCAAAAACATCTTTATCATTAACATGTTTACCTAATGTGAAGTTAATACTTCTATTGGGCAAAGTAATTCAAATCCATTATTTTTACATAAAAATAAATTAAAAAAAACAAGATTAAATGGCAGACCTGTTGGTTTATTCTCAAGAGACTTCTCCACGACTTAGTTATGTTTGCAATTTAATATTTGATAAGATATTAAAAACAGAAGCCGAAATTACCACGGATCTTTCTGCTGCCAGCCAATCGGTTCTTCCTGTAATCTGCTATGCTGACAACAAAATAGAGGGCAGCCTGCACATTGTGCCTGCAGGCATTTTATTTGAAAAAGACATCATTGCCCGCGTACCGGAAGTAATTGATTATGGTAATGTTCCAGCTCTTTTCCCCATTACAGGATTGTGTGATTTACCCTATGATATTTTTTCTGCCGTATTTTATATGGTTTCACGATATGAAGAATATCTGCCCTACAAGGCAGATGCACACGGCCGTTTCCCGGCCACTGCTAGTATTGCCCATACGTATCATTTTCTGGAAAAACCCGTGGTAAATTTATGGGTTTGTCAGCTTACCGAAGTGCTGCAGGATAAATTCCCGGCGCTTACACTGGCTGATAACAAATTTGAGCACCTCCCCACTATTGACGTTGATATTCCCTACGCATACCTGGAACGAAGCAGTATGCTGAAATTCACCGGTACGGTACGTGACATGGTTAAAAGAAACCGGCATGGGTTTGCATTGCGCTCAAGGGTATTGCAGGGTAAAGAACCAGATCCTTTTGATAATTTTGACTTGATTACAGCATTGCTGCAGGAGCATGATAAGGAAGCTTTTTGGTTCTTTCAGATTGGGAAATATGGTGTATATGATAAAAATCCACCTGCAGATAATCCAAGGTACAGCGCCCTGATAAAGCATTTGGCAAGAATATTCCCTGTAGGGTTGCATCCAAGCTACCGTTCTGCCAGCAAGCCTAAACATTTAGAGCGTGAGGTTGAAAACATGAATCAGCTGTTAAACGATCATGTCTCCATCAGCCGACAGCACTACATTAAAATAGACTTGCCGGGGACGTACAGAAAGTTGATTGAAGCGGGTATAAAAACAGACTATTCTATGGGATACCCGTCTCATTTAGGATTCCGGGCCGGAATTTGCCACCCCTTCTATTTTTTTGATCTTGAGCTGAATAAAGTTACGCAGCTGGAGGTAGTGCCTTTCCAGTTTATGGATATTACTTTTTTCCGTTCGCCGGATGCTGACATCTCCAAACTATATGAAATAGTCGAACACATCCGCACGGTAGGCGGCCGGTTTGTTAGTATCTGGCACAACAACTATATTAACGAAAAATACAATGAGAAGACTTATAACCTTTTTAAAGAACTGTTAAAGTGTTAATTAGTTTTTGCAAGAAAACCCCGCCGGCAAGAACAAATTGTATTTAAAAATCCAAACCGGGCGTGCAACGCAATTGCCTCAGATTTACAAATCTGGTGAATCAAAATATGTAACGTATTTGAAAAGGGCACAAGATTATATTCCAGGGTAAGAATGATCGCCACAAGTTAAAAAAACTTGCGGCAGGATGCAGTGGAAATTACGTCATCATATGCTTACTCAAACTGTAGCTTACTTGCTCCGCCACCCCTCCTGTCCCCAAATGGGAAAAGTCTGCGCGCTTTAGGTATTTAGGAGTTGGTGATATTCAATACATCTTCCAATTACAATTTAACAAAATAACCAGGTAATCGGCTAACCAAATACTTCGCTCCCGCAAGTCTGCGATTTGTGGTTATTCCAAACCCTGGAATTCCATGTTCATGGCGCAATGAAAAAAGCCCTTTAAATGCTTGCACTTAACTCTTGCTGCTTCCTCGAATATACAATTGCAGTCCAAATACCCTGCAAGGGTAATATATTTGAGCTGAACGTTATAAGCTGAGCATATTCTTTCGCTAAGCCACTATCTCTCTTATGAAGATGGCAGTAATAAAAAGTGATGTGATCAATTTCAGTCCTATTCCCAGTAAGAAACCCAGAAAGGAACCTATTGCTGCCCGGAAGGATGAATGAGATTCTTTTCCGTCCAGCATTTCACCGGCAAGAGCACCCAAAAACGGTCCTACAATTAATCCAACAGGAGGAAAGAAGAAAATTCCGGCCACCATGCCAATGGTGGCGCCCCAGATGCCTTTTTTACTTCCGCCAAACCGCCGTGTTCCCCACAATGGCACAATAAAATCGAGAATGGTAACCACCACAGCAGCAATAGCTGTATACACCAGGGTGTCTTTGCTAAAATCAGCAAAATGTGTAAACTGCACCAGAATAAGAGCCACCCAGCTTATGGGAGGCCCCGGCAATACCGGCAACACGCAGCCAAGCAAACCCACACCCAGGGCCAGAACAGCGAGAATAAGCAGCAAAACGTCCATGGCAATGAAATCTAAGTTAGTAATAAATAACCTCGGTATCCGGATTGGCGCTCTTAAAATTATTGAGCGAGAACCCTACAATAGGTGCATTAAAGCAGATCAACTTTTCCAGGTTGGGAAGTCCCTTCAAAGGCCCCAAAAAATTCACCTTGGTGGAGGAGCAATCCAGGTACTTAAGGTTTTTTAAACGGCGCAGATCCCTTAAATTCCCCACCGGTGTGCCTGAAATATTTAAATGCTCAAGCTGGCCCATCTCACTTACGGGAACCAGATCGTCAACAGGGGTATTTGCCAGGCTGATAAAGATGAGCTTTTTTAACCCGCGGAGTGGAATGACATTATCCACGGGAGACTCCTCAATTACCACGGTGGTAAGGCCTTTCATATCCCCAAGGGGTTCAATACCTGTAATGCCGGTTTTCCGGATGTAAATTTCCTCCGGGAAATAGAGTCTTGAGAGCGGTTCAAGTGTTTTCACCGCGTAATTATCTTCAATGGTTACTGATTTTAGCATCAATATCTGATGCAGATCTTCGGGTGTGGGCGTATCATTCACAGCAGAGGCATTTTTAAAGATCGCATGCCAGTCCTGCGGCAGTTCCTGCCACCATTCCTGCAAGCGGCGAGTATTGTATACCACAAGCACATCAGGGTTTTTATTTAAAAATGAAACCACAGCCCCCCTGTTAAGCCGGGAAAAGTCAGCATATACAAACTCCAGTGCCAGCAACGATTCGAGTGCAGAAAGGCTGTCAACCGGATTATTTTCGATGTGCAATACTTTTAAGGCTTCGAGTTCTTGTAGTGGCGTTAAATCAGAAATTCCGGTATTGGAAAGTTGTAAAATTTCCAGCGAATGGAGGGTACGCAAGGGATCAAGGGAAGTGAGAGGATTGTTTTCGCACTGCAGTTTCACCAGTTGGTTCAGGTGCTCAATGCCATCGAGTGCAGTTACGGCGGTGTAGTTACAATTCAGCCGCTTTAATTTGGATAACCGGGCCAAAGGCTCCAATGAACGGATGGACATATTGTTGGAAATATCCAGCGCTTCAATAGAGGAGAGTTTATGCAGCTCTTCCTTGCCTGGTTGACTACTAAGACTGGCTTCCCTGCGCAGGATCATCTTCCAGGTTTCTGGCAAGCCATTCCACCAGTTTTCCAGGGCCGCAGATTCATACACAAATAAAACATCCGGGTTATCCTCCATAAAGGTAACGGCTTCCTCTTTGGCCACCGGGGCATTATCGAGGTAGAGCTTTTGCAGATTTGGCAGGCCTGAAACAGGCGTAAGCGCCACTACTGATGTGTTGGAAGCATGAAGAGCCACCAGGTTATTTAACTCAGCAAGGGGAGAAATATCCCTTACAGGGGTATTTTCAATAAAAAGAATTTCTAACCCGGGTACTCCCCGCAAAGGCGCCAGCGACATAACCATGGTGCCTGAAACATCAAGCATGGATAAGGATTCATTTCCCGCCAGGGGAGATAAATCCGTAACCTTTGTATTGGATGCAGTTAATTCCCTTAGCTTTTTAAGGTTTTGTAATGGCTGCAAGGAATCAATGTGTGTACCGGAAATGTTCAACGTATTTAAATCTTCAAAATTCCTGACGGCAGAAATATCAGCGGTATAGGTTCCACTTACATTTAAATAAGCAAGCCGGGAAGTATAGCGCAATGCATCAAGGTCGTGTACTGCCGTTTGGCTGCAATTTAGATGTTTCAGAAAGGACAGGTTACGAAGTGGGAAGAGAGAAACCACCGGGGTATTGGAACAGTTGAGCTTTTCCAGCCGTGTAAGTTTTGAAAGGGGCTGCAGGTTTTCAATATACTGGTTACCGGAAACATCAATGTCTGTGAGGCTTATTATCTCCTTTATCTGACTAAGGGCAGGATCGTTGTTAGTGATGCCACTATGATCGAGAAAAACCTTTTTCCACGCAAACGGTAGCTGATTCCACCAGTTGCGTAGTACCTCATTTTCGTTGAGTGGGGTGGTATAAATACTGACAATTTTCAGATCCTTGCTTTCGGTATCCACATTTATCTCAATAAACCGGGGCTTATTGGTCTGCAGGGTATCGCCTTTCACGGTTACGGCATTCAGGTTACGGTTAAGGGTAGCTTTCAGAAACAGCCGGCCGCTGTCGTTCAGGGCATGTTCAATTTCCTCCACATCAAATTCAAAGGAAGCATTTTTAAAGAAAAAGTCTACATCTTTAAGGTAAGCCTGTACATCTTTTTGCAGGATCACCTCGCGCGCTTCGTCCAGGTCATCTTCTATCTGAACCTCTTCATCACGGAAAATTTTCAGGTAGCTGTTATTGATAATAATTTCCTTTTCGCTAACCGGTGTTTTCGGGTCACCGATAAAATTGAGCGTACCTTCCAGGTATTCAATAAGCTCAAGGGCTCTTGTTTTAAATTCTTCCACGGCAGGTTCTGCTGCGGAAACTGTATCATTCTGTGCATTCCCCATTGCAGGCCACAAGATAAAGGCGGCCAAAACAAGAATACCCCTGGTATAACGCTGAAATAAAAATTTATATGCTTTCACCATGCAAAAGAGATCTCAAATTATGCGTTAATTATTAGTGATCAGTTCGCGGATTTGCTCTTTCCCTTCTTCGTCTACCTGGGTAGCTTCTGAAATGAGCCATCCGGAATTATAGCCGCGACGGTTATAAAAATCTACCGTAAAATACCAGCCTGGTACCTGCAAAAAGTGAAACCGTACGTTTGTCACAGTTTTAAAGTCAAACATTCCGGCTTGCGCTTCTTCCAGAAAAATGGTTAAAAAATCGGGCCTGTAATCTTTGCTTGTATAGTAAAAAACATCAGAAGGGTGATCAAACACCTTGCGTAAATTCATAAAATCAAGCTCATGGCTCATGGGGTGCATAAATGTTTGGTTGCGTTTGGCCGTATCAATGCTGAACCGCCGTGCGTACGGCTCAAAAAAGACGTTTATCAGCACCCACTCTGAGCCCAGGCCCGAAGGTTCCAGTTTCATGTATAAGGTAACCGGTTTTTCACTCCCTTTGTAATTGAATAACGCAGAGACTTCAGCATACCACCCATCGTTATGGAATTCAATGTATTGCGGATTGCCAACAGTTGTTACCTGCTGGATGAGAGCATCGCGTTTACGCTCCGGAACGCCCTGGGGGTCGTTATTAAAAAGTTGTTCCAGGTAACCTTTGCGCAGTTCGTCGTTGCGGCGGGGTGGGTTTTCCCCATAGCGAATGCCTTTCATGTCCTCCTCGTTATTGAAACGCCGGAAAAACTGGTTCATCTGCTTGGTCTGGGCGTATAATTCCCTTTCATCAGGCATATCTCCTTTTATCCTTTGGGGATAGGCCTGAAAAAATAAGCCGAAAAGCAGGGCGAACAGAAGAGTATACTTCATGCAAATAGTTTTAAATGATCAATTCGCATCATGATAAATGCGTTAAATAACAGGCTGTCAAAAAAAAAATGATCTTTCTTCCATGGCTCATTTTAAGTCTTCTTAACAAGAAAAGCTCCCCAGCTGCCTGCCGGGGATTTTTCCGTTAGGGTTATGGAAAAGATACCATGTGGTGCATTTCCGGATTTATTCAGACACCCTTTATCAGCATCCCAGCTTAGGGCATGGTTTCTTTTACCCGGATATCGCCCAGTAATACATCCCAAAAACCGATGAGACGGCCACCAATCTGGGTTTGCTTTCTTTTTACATAAATGGTGATGTCTTTTTTGGTGGTATCCTGGTACTTAAGCCCTTCCTTGCCTGTACCCGTAAAACGCTGGTAAATGGTAATTACGCCCACAAAAGTACCATCGGGCTGCTGCTCAAGGTCACTTACATACTCAATGTTGAACCATTCAATCTCTACCTGGTCGTAGTTCAGGCGCATTAAACGCTCAAAGTATTCACGCACCGGGAAATAATTAATTTCACTTGATGTGAGGGAGGAAACGCCCATTTCAGCGCCTTCCATAAAAAGCTCCTCAGCACGATCCATCACACGGCTGGCTTCGGCAAACGGGGTTTCCTTGCTGCCAATAATGGTGATGTACTTGCTCAGGTCTCGCACTTTTTCGAGTGCCAGACTGTCTACCGCGGCTTTTCTCTCGGGGCTGAGGTTATCCTGCGCAAAGCTGTTTGCAGTTGCCAGGAAAAATATTGAAATAATTACAGCTACTTTCGTTTTCATAGGTATCTATTTTATTTTCAGTTTTCAGATGGAATTTATTTTATCAGTTCCAGCTCTTTTATTTTTCCGCCGGGCCCAAGAATTACTTTGTCAACACGGTTGCGGCTCTGGCCAACATCTTTCAGGTAATTGAGGTATTTATCAATGGTAGTGGGCTCATCGTAATCTACGATATCGCCGGACCTGCTGATAATAATAAGTACCAAAGCGTTGGGTGAGGTGAAGTAATTCAGTGTTTCATTAATCTTCTGGTTGGCCATGCCGGTATTATTGGCCTGTCCGGCAGCGGCAATTTCACGGAAAGAGCGTTCCAGTTGCTGCTCCATAGGGAGGTTTGCGGCATTCGCCTCGCGTTGCCTGCGGAGCTCATCTTCACGTTGCTGACGCAACAATTCTTCTTCGCGTTCCTTTTCGCCGGCCTTCATCCGTTGAATTTTAGCTTCTACCTGGTCTATCAAATCATTCACTTCTTCATCTTCAATTTCCAGGTCCTTAATATCAGCCAGTTCCTGTTCCATTTCTGCAATGCTCATGGTGTTGCTTTCATCAAGCATGGCCAACAGACGGTTCTTTGTATTTTCGACCAGGATTTTCTGCTGCGCTTCCTTTTCTGCGGCAAGCTTTTTGGCTTTACATCCGGAGAAACCACCCGCAAATACTGCCAGTATCAGGAGAATAACCAAATTTTTAAGCGCACCGGCATGCAATTTTGTCCCGGTGATGAGAATCCCCGCGCCTTGTTTTCTTGTTCGTGCTTTCATATTACCGTCCATGTTATTAGGTTTAAGATTTTACAAATAGGTTTATATAACGCTGCTGTTATATATAAAAATTGTACCAAAATTAAAAAACAGCCACGAAAGAATAATGTTTCCGGCTGCTTTTTATCAAGATATTGAAATAGTTATCAACAGTTTAGCTGGGGTGAGAAATATTTTTCAGCTCACTTTTAAATTCGCACGAAGCACAACCTCCGCAAACTGATCCGGAGCTTTTTTTAAAGCTTTCGGCAATAATGTGGAAGAGCTTGTAAAAAGTATAGCCAAATGCCAGGGCTACAACAACATAAGTGAGAATTTCCTGTATCATAAAATTAAAAATTTTCCGGTTTGGTAAACAATAAACGACAAAATCCAGGCCAAAGCAGTAGAGTATACCATGGTAAAGAGGGCCCATTTCCAGCTCCCGGCTTCTTTTTTTATGGCTGCCACCACAGCAATACACGGGAAATATACCAAAATAAAAACGAGAAACGATAATGCCACCAGGGGTGTTATACTGGGTTGACCCGCTTTTGGCCCTTGCTCGTAGCGCTGTTCCTGTAGTTTTTTAGCCAGGGTAGAACCAAATTCATCTTCTTCACCCGGCGGCGCCTGGTAAAGCACACCCAGGGTGCTCACCACAATTTCCTTGGCAGCAATGCCGGTAATAAGGCTTACACTCATTTTCCAGTCAAAGCCCAGGGGAGCCATTACCGGCTCAATGGCTTTTCCCAGTCGCCCAATGTAGGAATTTTGCTGACGCAGGCTTTCCTGTGTTGTGCGCAACTGATGCAGCAGGGAATCTGTTTTTTTGGCCGCAGGAGTGGCTGGCAGAAGCTCATCTGCAGCGACAGCCATGGCTTGTTTTTCTTGCTGCAGGGCCACAATTTGTGTCTGCAATTGCCGTGTTTCCTCATTTTCTGTTGGGAAATACCCCAAAGCCCATATAATGACAGAAGCCACCAGGATAACACCCCCCATTTTTTTGAGATACTGCACAGCTTTGCTCCACATGTGGCGGATAACAGAGCGAAATGTAGGTACACGGTAAGGGGGCAGCTCCATAACGAAGGGAATTTCCTCCCCTTTGAAGATGGTTTTTTTAAATATCATGGCTGTGGCCACTGCCAAAGCAACACCCAGGGCATAGAGAAAAAATAGCACCGTGCCGGAATTATCAGGAAAAAAAGCAGCGATAAACAGTACATATACCGGCAACCTTGCGCTGCACGACATAAACGGGTTAATGAGAATGGTGAGCAACCGGTTGTTGCGGTTCTCAATAGTACGTGTAGCCATAATGGCAGGTACATTGCAGCCAAATCCCATAATGAGCGGGATAAACGACCGGCCGTGGAGGCCTATCCGGTGCATGACCTTGTCCATGATAAAAACTGCCCGCGCCATGTATCCCGTATCCTCCATCAGAGAGATAAAAAAGAACAGCAGTACAATGTTGGGCAGGAACACGATGACGCCTCCCACCCCGTCGATAACACCGTTTACCAGCAGATCTTTAAGCATGCCGGGTGGCATATACAGGTTTACCAGGTCGCCGGTAAACACCACCAGGGAATCGATCCATTCCATGGGGTAATTGCCAAGGGTAAAGGTGGCCTGAAACATCAGCCACATAAAAAAGATGAACACCGGAATGCCGAACAACCGGTGTGTGACAAAAGTATCGATGAGTTCTGTTTTCCGCCGCCGTTTTTCCACTCCTTCTGCGTATGTCTCCTTCAGTGCGCCGGCGATAAACCCATATTTGGCATCGGTAATAATGGTTTCTGTGTCCTCCTCAAAAATACTCTCCAGCCGCTGGATTTCTTTTTCTGCAGCTCCCACAATCTCTTCAAAATTATTACACGAGGCAAGGGGCTTGCTTCTGACGGTATTGTCTTTCTCTAAAAGCTTAATGCTCAGGTAGCGGGATGAAAAAAGATCGGTGACATGAAAATTATCGGCTTTTTTGATCTTTTCCTGTACTTTTTGGATGGAAAGTTCGATTTCTTTTCCGTAATTAATATGAATATGCCGGAGCGTTTTATCCTTATCTGCGTACACATTAATTACCTTATCGAACAACTGGTAAACACCCTTGCCTTTGCTGCTCACTGTGGGGACAAAGGGTATGCCTATCATTTTACCAAGTTCTTCGAACTGGAAACGGTCTCCGCGTTCGGCCATTTCATCGTACATATTCAGGGCCACAATTACCTTGATGTCCATGTCGATGAGCTGCGTGGTAAGATACAGGTTTCGCTCCAGGTTGGAGGCGTCAAGTACGTTTACCACGATGTCGGGCACATTTTCAGCAATATAATTGCGCACATAAAGTTCTTCCGGCGAATAGGCACTGAGTGAATAAGTGCCCGGGAGGTCGACAATCTTTATGTCGTAGCCTTTGTACTTAAACACTGCCTCTTTGGAATCAACGGTAACACCGCTGTAATTGCCCACATGCTCGTGCGACCGCGAAGCATGATTAAACAAGGTTGTTTTGCCACTGTTGGGATTTCCTACCAGTGCCACGTTGATGTTTTTGCCTTTTTTCCTGGCACCCAGCTTCAGCACATCTTCGGTAATTACACCATCATACCCGGTGATCTGAAGATTTTTGGCTTCCTGCTCGGTGATAACTTCTATGAGTTTAGCCTCGTTGCGGCGCAGCGACACCTCGTAGCCCATTATGCTGTACTGGATAGGGTCTTTCAGGGGTGCATTCTTAACTACCTGCACCTTTTTCCCTTTTATAAACCCCATTTCAATGATACGCTTACGAAAGGCCCCCCTCCCTTTTACCTTAGTAATCACACCAGACTGGCCATTGGTAAGTTCCGAAAGAATCATATAGTAAACGCGGTATGTTTATTTTTATTAAGATTAAATTGCAATATTACTCTATAATTTGCATTTTATCACAGGTTCATTTGATAAATCGGGTTTATGGGGCATGGGAAATATTTTAGGCACTAAACCTGAAAGGTTTCAGAAACCATTCAGAATTTTTCGGAAGACAGCCGGTTTTCAGCATCTTCTCCAAAATATCCGGAATTATGTGTTGTTATAAAATTTGCTTTTGAGGCAAAACCGCCAATAACTTTTTACCGGCTTACTTTAGTGGGTTGCACAGGGGTTAATAGTGATTTTAACAATCTTTTTACACAGTATTTTTAAAGGGAGCGCTATCAATGAAATTACAAGTATAATTACCTGGGAATGAGTATAAAAAGTCAAGTAAAAAACAGGAAAAAGATAAGGGAAATAAAGAAAAAAACACTATATTTAAAGATAATTAAACCAAAAAATGAAATAAATGAAGAGGACAAAAGAAACGCTGACAGAATTAGCAAGAGTGAAGGATGGAAAACCGTTATTCAGAGTCCCCCTGGAAGAGGCTCTGGTGATGATAAGGGAAAACAAAAGACGACTGTACAATTATCGAAAATAGAGAAGGAATCTGAAAGTTGTGATACGGAGACCTTTAAGGTTTTCGAAACCTTGAAGGTTTTGCTGGCTTTTTATATGTAGGGATATAAGGGATTGGCGGGGCCTGAAAACCCGGGCGTATCAGTCACCGAAAAAAAGATATCTGATATCAATGCAGGAAATATGCAGTTCCAGTACGGTGCGTCCCGACTTAGGAAATTCGTAGCGTTTAAATGATATTTTATTTTTTAGAAGACATTAGAAAAATACATACAAATATTTTGTTAATAGGTAGGGTTGGTAGGAATTAACTCTGCCAGGAGCTGCGCACGCTTACAGGTTTGACCTGACAATAGCCAAGGGCCCTGGCAGTATTGACACTCGCATACAAAATACTGATCCCATTTTATTTATAGAAACTGATAATCCCAAATATTTATCTAATAGGTTAAAACAACAAATTTTCTTAACCTGGATCCAGTATGGTGCGTCCCGACTTAGAAAATTCGTCTCAAAAAGCAATTATCACATTTGTTTGCAATGGATTATTTCAATTTAAAATACCTTGTCAGTTATTTTATAAATTTTCTTAAGCGGGATCCAGTATGG
>Ga0207419_1000263_pt1 | contig 44410 bp, 40 predicted proteins | sample ElkSloMetagenome_4_FD_184723 | JGI IMG/M metagenome (GOLD analysis project Ga0207419, IMG submission 184723) | Hot spring microbial communities from Elkhorn Slough, Monterey Bay, USA - MD2A (version 2) | ecosystem: Environmental > Aquatic > Marine > Intertidal zone > Estuary: Microbial mat ...
CTGCGGCCATCGCCGCAGATGCCCTCATTACCCAAGGAGAGCCTGATGACTGATGGACCCATCAAGACCGAACGACGCGAACACGTTCTGGAGGTGACGCTCGACCGTCCGAAAGCGAACGCCATCGACCTTGCTACAAGCAGGATCATGGGCGACGTCTTCACGGAATTCCGTGACGATCCGGACCTGCGCGTGGCCATCGTCACTGCTGCCGGCGGGAAATTCTTCTGCCCCGGATGGGATCTGACTGCGGCAGCGGGAGGCGAGGAAGTGGACGGAGACTATGGCAAGGGCGGTTTCGGCGGGCTGCAGGAACTGCGCGGTCTCAACAAGCCGGTGATTTCTGCGATCAACGGTATCTGTTGCGGTGGTGGTCTTGAGCTGGCGTTGTCCGGCGACATCCTGTTGGCAGCCGATCACGCGACATTCGCCTTGCCTGAAATCCGCTCGGGAACCGTGGCCGATGCGGCCTCGATCAAGTTACCCAAACGCATTCCCTATCATATCGCGATGGAAATGCTGCTGACCGGACGATGGATCGACGCACACGAGGCCGCCCGATGGGGCCTGGTCAATCGGGTGGTGCCGGCAGATCAGCTGATGGACGAGGCCCGCGCATTGGCCAGCCATCTCGCGTCGGGCCCGCCACTTGTCTATGCCGCACTCAAGGAAATCGTGCGCGAGACCGAGGACATGAAATTCCAGGATGCCCTCAACCGGATTACCAAAAGCCAGTTCGAGACGGTGGAAAGGCTCTACCGTTCCGACGATCAAAAGGAGGGCGCCCGCGCTTTCGCCGAGAAGCGCGACCCTGTGTGGAAGGGGTACTGACTTATTCCTGATTTTTTTTGTCGGAATACTTTACAACGCGATGAGTCTTTGCGATCCATTACTTGAGTGAAAGACTCAACTAACTGGGAGACTCCGATGAAAACCTCAATGATCGCACTTCTTGCCTGCGCGACGACCGCAACGGCAATCGCATCGTCTGCTGTCGCAGAGGGTGAACTGAACCTTTATTCGTCCCGCCATTATGATACCGATGAACGGCTCTATTCGGACTTCACCGAGATGACCGGCATCACCATCAACCGTATCGAAGGCAACGCCGACGAGCTTATCGCGCGGATGGAAGCAGAGGGTGCGAATTCTCCAGCTGACGTTTTCCTGACTGTCGATACCGTGCGCCTCGCCCGCGCCAAGGACCTTGATCTGCTGCAGCCGGTCGAAAGCGACGTTCTCGAAGCGCGGATCCCGGCCTACCTTCAGGATGACGACAACGAATGGTTCGGCTTTTCGCAGCGGTCCCGGATCCTGTTCTACGACAAGACCGACGTAAGCAATCCGCCCAAGACATATCAGGATCTTGCGAACCCCGAGTATGAGGGCATGGTTTGCATCCGGTCCTCGACCAACGTCTACACCCAGAATATCGTCGCCGCACTCATCGACCATCTGGGCGAGGAAGCGGTGCAGGAATGGGCAACGGCAGTCGTTGGTAACTTCGCACGCGCGCCGCAGGGCGGTGATACCGACCAGTTGCGCGGCATCGCCTCGGGCGAGTGCGATATCGCCATGTCGAACACCTACTACTTTGCCCGCGCCCTGCGCAAAGGCGACGGTCAGATGTCGCCGGAGCAACTTGAAGATATCGGCTGGGTCTTCCCGAACCAGAACGACATCGGCGCCCATATGAACATCTCGGGCGGGGGTGTCGCGGTCAACGCGCCAAACCGTGAGAATGCCGTCAGGTTTCTCGAATATCTCGCATCCGATCAGGCACAGGAATACTTTTCGGCCGGCAATGATGAATATCCTGCCGTACCCGGTGTAGGTCTTGCCCCGTCGGTGGCCGAACTGGGGATCTTCCGGCCCGATACCATCGAACTGTCGCAGATCGCCGAGAACGTCGAAGCCGCTACGCGTGTCCTGAACGAGGCTGGCTGGGAATAAACCGACCTCAGATCAATGACGTCGAAGGGGCATCGCGCAGGCGGTGCCCCTTTCTTTTATGCCCTGCCTTTTCCGATCCGGCGGCACAGCAGCACCACGGGGATCAGTCCGATCGCGGCAAGCACGAGACTGGGCACGGCCGCCCCCTCCAATCTCTCATCCGAGGCCAGCCTGTAGGCCTGGACCGCAAGCGTATCATAGTTGAAGGGCCGCATGATCAGCGTTGCGGGAAGCTCCTTCATCACATCGACGAAGACGATCAACCCGGCGGTCAGCAGGCTCGTGCGCATCAGAGGCAGGTGGATCCGGCGCACCATCCCGGGCATGTTCTGCCCAAGCGTGCGGGCGGCGGCATCCATATTCGTTCCGACGCTTGCAATACCACTTTCATAAGCGCCCAGCGCCGCCGCGAGAAACCGGATCAGATAAGCGAATGTCAAAAGCCAGACCGACCCTGTGAAAAGCAATCCGGTCGAAATATCGAAATTCGCCCGCATCCACGCATCCAACCCGTTGTCGAATGCGGCAAATGGTACAAGCAAGCCGACTGCGATCACGCCACCCGGGACGGCATATCCGATCCGCGCAAGATATAACGCGGCACTGCTGGCCCGATTGTTGTGTACCCGGTGCAAGGTTCCCAGAACAAGCGCAGCCGTGACCGTGACGATGGCTGCGATGCTTGCGAGGGTCAACGAGTTACGGATGAACCCGATGTAGCGTGGGCTCAATAGGTCCTGCTCCGATCCGAAAGCCATTGTGCCAAGCGCCACAACGGGAAACACGACGCCGAAAAGGATCGGGAACAGACAGAACGCGACCGCGCCCATCTTTTGGGTCCGGTTCAGCGTGATCCGCGCCATGGGCACACCACGCCGTCCGTTCGCGTAGGATGCATCACCGCGGCTATAGCGTTCGAGCATCGCCAGAAACAACGCGAACGCCAGAAGCCCGAGCGCAAGCTGGGCCGCTGCCGCCCTGTCGGCCAAGGCGATCCAGCTTGTATAAATGCCGACGGCAAAGGTCTGGACGCCGAAATAGGCGACCGTGCCGAAATCGGCGATGGTCTCCATCGCGACGAGAATGACACCCGCTGCGATGGCAGGCCGTGCCATGGGCAGCGATACCAGAAAAAACGCCCCCAGCGGCGACTTGCCGAGGACGCGCGCCGCAAGGAAGGTGCTTGCCCCCTGCGCGGAGAACGCCGCCCGTGCCAGCAGATAAACATAAGGGTAGAGCACCAGCGTCAGCATCATGGCCGCCCCGCCGAGCGAACGGATCTCAGGGAACCAGTAGTCACGCGGCCCCCAGCCCGTCACGTCGCGCAAGGTCGCCTGAACGATCCCGGGATGATCGAGAATATGGGTATAGGCATAGGCCAGAACATAGGCCGGAAACGCCAGTGGCAGCGCCAGCGCAATCTCGAACCAGCGCCGGCCGGGAAATTCGGTCATTGTCACCAGCCACGCGGACCCGGCGCCGATCACGGCCGTCCCGACCATCACGATCGCGACCAACAACAGGGTCGTGACCGTGTAGCGCCCGAGCACCGTGTCAGCCAGATGCGCCAATGTGTCGAACGAGCCCGAGGCTGCAGCGGCCAGCACTCCGACATATGGGATAATGCAGATGGTGATGACCACAGCCGCGACAACCGTAAACGCGCGGGTCATCCACGATTGATTTCGTTGCGCTCTGAAAGGTCTTGCCGTCATACGTCCGACCTAACCGTCCCGCGGCTTGGCGACAAGCGACCTTCACCGCGGTTGCGGCAAGACCGCGCAGAGACTTCGGCATATGTGACGCAGATGTGTCTTTCACCCGCCGGATTGTCGTGTTTTGGTATCGGCAAGAATACGGTTGAAGGACAGGCATTCGATGAAACGATTTCTTTTGATGGTCATTCTCGCGCTGACGCCGGTTGCGGCGACCGCCCAGGAACTGACAGACGAACGGATCAAGGAACTGGCGCTACAAGCCATTCTTGAGAACCCCCAAATCATCATGGAGGCAGTCGCCATCCTTGACGAAGAACGTCTTGCAGCCGAAGCCGAAGCCGCGGCCGACGTTCTTGCCGAACAGCGTGACCTTCTGGAAAGAGACCCCAACGCCCCATTTATCGGTGCCACGGAACCGACCGCGACCGTGGTCGAGTTCTTCGACTACAATTGCCCCTACTGCAAACGTGCTGCGGGTGACGTCAAGACGCTGCTCGAGACAGACGAAGAGGTGCGTGTCGTATATCGCGAATGGCCGATACTGGGCGAAGGATCGGTCTTTGCCGCCCGCGCCGCCCTCGCCGCGCGCGAACAGGACAAGTACGAAGAAATGCACTGGGCGTTGATGGAAATGCGTGGACGGGCCGAAGAGGCGTCGGTGCTCGAAGCAGCGCGCGGCGTCGGTCTCGATATCGATCAGTTGTTGGTGGACATGCAAAGTCCCGAGATCGATGACCATATCCGCGTCTCGCGCGGATTGGCGTCGGCACTCGGTTTTTCTGGCACGCCATCATTCGTGATCGGGGATGCCCTGGTGCCCGGCGCCATTCCCCTGGCAGAACTGGAAAATCTCGTCGGCGACGCACGGCAGCCGGAATAATTTCGTCAGGGCATTGACCTTCCAGCAGATGGAACCCCCATATCGGGGGTGTAAAGAACTGGGATACGGACATGTCGGAAACGATCAACCTGCAACTTACCGGTCTGCACTGTGGCTCTTGTGTAGGGCGGGCAGAAAAAGCGCTGCTGGGCATCGCCGGTGTCCACGAAGCGACGGTCAATCTCGCCAATGAGAGCGCCTCGGTCAGGTTCGACCGATCGGTGGAAACGCAAAAGCTGACAGATGCCCTCGCCGAGGCAGGGTACCCGGCCATGACCGAGGAGGTCATGCTCGATATCTCGGACATGCATTGCGCAAGCTGTGTGGGCCACGTCGAGCACGCATTGCAGAGCGTGGATGGTGTGACCGGTGCTACCGTCAATCTTGCCTCGGAAACTGCAGTCGTGACCTATCTCAAGGGCACAACGACGCCTGAGGCCCTTGCGGATGTTTCTGCGAAGGCCGGTTATGATGCAAAACCGCGCGGGCGGACAGACGCAGAGGTGAACACGAAAGGGGCCGAGGCCGATGCGCTTCGGAAAAGCTTCCTCATCGCAGGCGTGTTGACGCTTCCGGTTTTCATCCTTGAAATGGGAAGCCACTTCGTTCCGGGCGTCCATGATCTTATTGCCCGCACCATCGGCATGCAGGCGAGCTGGGTTCTTCAGTTCGTCCTTGTTACCGCCGTTCTTGCCTGGCCCGGTCGCGTCTTTTTTGAACGCGGGGTGCCGTCGCTGTTCAGGGGCGCGCCCGACATGAACGCCCTCGTCGCCATCGGCACCGGTGCGGCCTGGTCCTTCTCGACCGTGGCCACGTTCGTCCCATCTCTTTTGCCCGAAGGCACGCGCGCGGTCTATTTCGAGGCAGCCGCCGTGATCGTCACCTTGATCCTGTTGGGCCGGTGGCTCGAAGCGCGCGCGAAGGGTCGTACGGGCGAGGCGATCCGCAAGCTGATCGGGCTGAAGCCCAAAACTGCCCTTGTCGAAATCGACGGCGAAATCCGTGAGATACCGATTGCCGAGATCTCTGTCGGGCAGATCGTCCACGTGCGCCCCGGAGCGCGCGTCGCGATGGACGGGATCGTGACCGATGGCGCCAGCTTCGTCGACGAAAGCATGATAACCGGTGAACCTGTTCCGGTGGAAAAGCAAGTGGGCGCGCAGGTCACCGGCGGCACGATAAATGGTACCGGATCATTCCGTTTCCGCGTCACCAAAACCGGCGACGAAACGATGCTGGCGCAAATCATTCGCATGGTTTCCGATGCTCAAGGCGCAAAGTTGCCAATCCAGGACCTGGTCAACCGCATCACGATGTACTTCGTGCCGGCTGTTCTTTTCATCGCGGCGATCACCGTGGGCACATGGCTGCTGGTCGGGCCCGATCCCGCCCTCGGCTTTGCGCTGGTGGCCGGTGTCGCCGTGCTGATCGTCGCCTGCCCTTGTGCTATGGGACTGGCGACGCCCACGTCGATCATGGTGGGCACCGGGCGAGCCGCGGAGATGGGTGTGCTCTTTCGCAAGGGTGATGCTTTGCAGGCGCTGCAGGATGCAGACCTGATCGCCTTCGACAAGACCGGCACGCTTACCGAAGGGCGACCCGCCCTGACCACGCTGGAGGTCGAGGGACATCAGCCTGATGAAGTGCTGCGTCTCGTCGCCAGTGTGGAACGCCTTTCCGAACACCCCATCGCACAGGCGATCGTGCGAGCTGCCGAAGAGCGGGGTCTGATTCTGTCGGAGCCGAGCGATTTCACCTCGCGCACCGGATTTGGAGTCAGGGCTGATGTAGACGGGCACACCATTCTTGTCGGAGCGGACCGGATGATGACGGCCGAGGGCATCACATTGGACGCTTTCACCAAGACGGCCGAGGACATCGCGCAAGCGGGACAGACGCCGCTTTATGCAGCCATAGACGGTGAGCTCGCGGCCTTGATTGGTGTATCTGACCCGATCAAGCCCGCAACCAGAGCAGCGATCGGGGCACTTCACGCGATGGGTAAAAGGATCGCGATGATCACCGGCGACAATGCCGCCACCGCCAACGCCGTTGCGGCGCAACTGGGCATCGACGACGTGGTGGCAGGAGTGTTGCCCGAAGGCAAGGTGGCGGCCATCAGGACGCTGCAACGCGAACACGGCAAGATCGCCTTCGTCGGAGACGGGATCAATGACGCGCCCGCCCTCGCCTCTGCCGATATCGGCATCGCGATCGGGACCGGAACGGATGTTGCCATCGAAAGTGCGGATGTTGTCCTGATGGCAGGTGGTATCGGCAGCGTCGTCGATGCCTTCGAGATCAGCCGCCGCACGATGCGCAACATTCGCGAAAACCTCTTCTGGGCCTTTGCCTACAATACGGCGCTGATCCCCGTTGCAGCGGGGCTGCTTTACATCTTTGGCGGGCCGCTACTCTCACCGATGCTGGCGGCGGGGGCCATGGCATTGTCCAGCGTCTTCGTTCTGACGAACGCATTGCGCCTGCGTTGGGTGCCGAGACAGGCTATCGCAGCATGAATATAAAAGAAGCCTCTGCAAGATCCGGCCTGCCCGCAAAGACGATCCGCTATTACGAAGATATCGGCCTGATCACGCCGCCGCGGGATGCCAATGGGTACCGCGCGTTCCGCGAGACGGATGTGCACAAGCTGACCTTTCTGGGCCGCAGCCGGGCATTGGGATTTTCGATCGAGGATTGCCGCAATCTTCTGGCGCTTTGGGAAGACAAGTCCCGCGCAAGTGCCGACGTGCGGGCGATTGCCCAAAACCACCTGGATGAGATCAAGGCGAAGATCGCCGACCTGCAGGCCATGCAGCGCACGTTGGCGGACCTTGTCAGCAGTTGCGCTGGCGACGCGCGGCCGGATTGTCCGATCTTGAAGAACCTGGGCACCGACCACGGATGAATGCGTTGAATGCACAGCGGTTTCGATGCGGGCTGTCAGCGGGACGATAGAAGCGCTTGGACTATCTCGACCAGCCGCGACCTTATCATGCGTGCGGGACGGGACCTGACGATCCCCGCACGATAAACGCGGCATCGACAAGCTCCTGTCTCGGCGCCCCGCCGGCGATAGCAACAACCAGATGATCAGCAAGGGGCTGGCACGCATCGTAGAGGGGTGCACGGGTCACCGTGAGGGCGGGCACGAAGTTTACGGCCTGCATCTGTGGCAGCGCATCGTCATGCGCCACGACGGACACATCGTCTGGAACCCTCAACCCGGTTTCCGCGATCGCCCGCATCACACCCGCAGCAACGACGGTCGAAACGCAGACAAAGGCAGTCGGGCGCGATGGATCCGAGACCGTGAGCATTTCACGGGCCGCAGCGTGGCCTTCGGCCTCTGTCTCGGCATTTTGAAGGATGCGGGGCTCTGGCACACTGAAACCATGTGCCGCCATCGCAGCACGAAACCCTTGCAATCGATCCTGCGCAAACGCGAGATGTGCGGCCCCGTTGATCAGCGCGATACGCCGATGGCCCAAGCCCACCAGATGATCGACCGACACGCGTGAGACAGCCCGGTTATCGATCCCGAAGAAGGGATAGGTCGCCTTTTCTGCTGTCTGACCGTGCATCACGAATGGAATGCCTTTTTCCTGCAGAAAGCCCACACGCGGATCGTCGGGCACCGGCGCGTTCAGGATGAACCCGTCGAGAATATTGCGTTCCATGAGTTTGATGTAGGGTTTCACGGGGTCATCGCCCTGATCGACTGCCAGCACCAGATCAACATCGTGCTGGCCCAGTGCTGCCGTCAGTCCGGTCAACATCTCGAAAAACGTCTGATCGGCACTCATGTCGGCGCGGATCTTGATGATGAGTCCGACCATCCCAGAGCGCCCCGTGACAAGCCGTTGGGCTACACGGTTCGGTCTGTAGCCCAACCTGTCGGCAACCTCGCGCACTTTTTCACGCGTGTCTCGATTGACCTCGGGAAAGCCGTTGAGCGCACGACTGACAGTCGCCGGAGACAACCCCAGTTCGGCTCCGATCTGCTTGAGCGTCGCCATTCATCTCCTCCGGCACGCAGCACATCGCGGCACCTGCTTTGACGGCGCCACACCTGCCAAACATAGTGGTAGCAGTACATGGCTGTCCACATCTCAAAACGTTTTGAAAACCGGTTTCCCTTTGATACCGTCCCCACGATTCGGGAGAAAGCAAATGCGTGAATGGTGGCGGGATGCGGTGATCTATCAGGTCTATCCGCGTTCATTTCAGGATGATGATGGTGACGGGGTCGGCGATCTGAAAGGGATCACAAGACGCCTGCCTCATATTGCAAGCCTCGGGGTCGACTGCATCTGGCTCTCGCCGATCTTCACATCACCCCAAAAGGACATGGGCTATGATGTCTCGGATTACACCGACATCGATCCATTGTTCGGGACGCTGGATGACTTCGATGACCTGATCGCCCGTGCCCACGAATTGGGGCTGAAGGTGATCACCGATCAGGTGCTCTCCCATACCTCCGACCAGCATCCGTGGTTCAAGCAAAGCCGCCTGAGCCGCGACAATCCCAAGGCGGACTGGTATGTCTGGGCCGATCCGCTTGCCGATGGATCACCGCCGACCAATTGGCACAGTCATTTCGGAGGCCCGGCCTGGGAATTCGATCCGCAGCGCGGCCAGTACTACATGCACAACTTTCTCGCGTCGCAACCAGACCTGAACTACCATAATCCCGAAGTGGTCGAAGCGATCCTCGAGACCTGTAAATTCTGGCTGGAGCGTGGCTTGGACGGCTTCCGCCTGGATACCGTCAACTATTTCTACCACGACCAGAAGCTGCGTTCGAACCCGCCTGCCGAGGCCCGGCCTTATGTCATGGCGACTGACCTCTACGGAATGCAGAGCAATATCTACAACAAGACCCGCCCCGAGAACCTCGGCTTTCTGGAACGGATGCGCAAGCTGACAGACCAGTACGGCGAGATCATGATGGTCGGCGAGGTCGGCGAAATGGGAACCCGCTCGATCGAGATCATGGGGGAATATACCGCCGGCAAATCGCGGCTGCACATGGCCTACAGTTTCGCGATGCTCGGGCCTGATTTCAGCGTTGACCACTTTCGGGGATGTATCGAAGGTTTCAAATCCGGGGCGCCTGATGGACATCCCAAGTGGTCGTTCAGCAACCATGACGTGCCCCGGCATGTGTCCCGCTGGGCCGAACATTCCGTCAACGAGGACCGTATGGCGCGTTTCGCCTGCGCCATGCTCATGAGCTTTGAAGGCACCATCGGCATTTATCAGGGCGAAGAGCTCGGCCAGACCGAGACCGAATTGACCTATGATGAACTGACCGACCCGCCCGCACTGCGCTATTGGCCTGCCGTGAAGGGCCGTGACGGGTGCCGGACACCCATGGTCTGGGAACATGACGCGCCCAACGCAGGATTTTCAGACGGCACACCTTGGCTGCCGGTCAAGGCGCCACAGGCCGCACGGTCGGTCGATTTGCAAGAGGCCGACGAGGGCAGCATGCTTCACTTCTACCGCGAGGTGATCGCCTTTCGGAAATCGCAGGCCGCGCTGCGCGAAGGGGATACCGTGTTCATCACCCTGCCCGCTCCGCTGCTGGCCTTTCATCGCAAGGCCGACAGCCAGACGCTGACCTGCGTGTTCAACTTGTCGAAAAACCCCGAAGAAATCGGCCTGTCCTGTGACGCCCGCCTCAAGGGGCCGCATCACGCCAGTATCGAAAGATCGACACTGAAACTGCCCGGCAATGGCTTTGCCTATCTGGAACATGACGGAGCCCTCAACCTTTCGGCCCTGGACCCGGCGCCGCGCGCCGACAGCACGTGACAGCGCAATGTCTAGACCGTCGCCGCCTGCCTGATGGCGCGGATATTCTTTCCGTAGGATGATGGGTCGCTGACGGACCCGCCCCGAAACACGGCGGATCCGGCCACCAGCACATCAGCCCCCGCAGACGCCACCAGAGGCGCCGTTGTGGGATCAACGCCGCCATCTATCTCGATATGGATTGGGCGATCACCAATCATCTGACGCAACTGGCGGACTTTCGCGATCTGGCTGTGAATGAACTTTTGCCCGCCAAAACCGGGGTTCACCGTCATCACGCAGATCAGATCGATCATATCCAGAAGATGCTCGACTGCGGTCGCGGATGTTCCGGGGTTGAGTGCGACGCCAGCCTTGGCCCCGGCCCCACGAATGGCCTGGAGCGTGCGGTGAATGTGCGGACCCGCTTCAACATGGGCGGTGATGATGTCGGCGCCCGCATTGGCGAAAGCTTCCACATAGGGATCGACAGGTGAGATCATCAGGTGCACGTCCATGACACCTTTGACGTGCGGTCGAATTGCAGCGCAGGTTGCAGGACCGAAGGTGATGTTCGGGACGAAATGGCCATCCATCACATCGACATGAACCCAGTCGGCGCCCTGTGCCTCGATCGCCTCGCATTCCGCACCGAAATTGGCGAAATCGGCTGACAGGATTGAAGGTGCGATTTTGATCGATCGGTCGAACGACATGATGGCAAGCCCGTCTTGATGGATTGGTGGTGTTGGCGATAATGACCAAATGCCCATTTGTCACGCGTCAAGCGCACCATCCCGCTCGGTAATTGGGTATGCACCGGATTCTCAGCAAGACTTTGGGCGCAGAAGCTCGCTAATATATGCAATTTTGATACTGCGCCGCTTCTGGCACCGTGATACCGGAAATCATGATCCACACGCTCTTTCATCGCGATATCCTGAAGGACAGCCGGAAAGTCCATCTGACCCGCGCCACACTGAAGACAGCCCGTCCGCGGCGTCTGCATGATCATGATTTCTTCGAGGTATTCTGGGTCCAGAACGGGCGGGTTCGTCACCATCTGCCCGATAGCGCGGAGATATTGTCCGAAGGGGATATCGGCTTCATCTCCCCGGGTCAGCCTCATGGGTTGCAGGGACGCGGCTCAGACGCCCTGATCGTCTCGATTTGCTTTCATCCCGCGTTGGTCGATGCGCTGGCGATTCACCATCCCACGGTCAGGGGACATCTGTTCTGGGCAGATTCCGGTTACGTCCGCAGGCACCGAGGGATACGCGAGCTTGCGGCGCTCAACCATGCAGCCGTCCAATTGGAACGGAGTACATGCGATACGCTGGCGGCCGAGGCGTTTCTACTGCCCCTCTGTGCGGATCTGACGGCCGAGGCCTTCCCCGAAAACGTTCCGCACTGGTTGTCGGCGGCCTGCATAGCGGCGCGCGATCCCGCCGTTTTCCGCGATGGGTCGGCAGGGCTGGTCGCGCAGACCGGCAAGGCACATCCCCACGTTAGTCGGATGATGCGCAAATACCTCGGGCAGACGCCTTCGGACTACGTCAACGGCATCCGCATGAACTATGCGGCGCGCGTGTTGACCACTGACGATCTTTCAATCAGCGCGATCGCGGCAGACTGTGGAATTCCCAATATGTCTCATTTTCACAAACTGTTCCGTGCGGCCCACGGCATGACCCCGCTGCAATACCGCCAACGCCTGCAACGTGGCATCGTACAACCCGGCTGAGCGCCGGAACGCCGCGTCATCGCCCGAATAATCGCACAGGTCCAAATAAAAATTTGACCAAACGGTCAAACCTTGCCAAAGGGTGGCGGGAAATGCCACGCTGTGCTGGCATTCGCCGGAGGCAGCCCACTTGGAAACAACGATGTCCTCATCACTCACGAAGGTTGCACAGTTGCCGTCGTTGCACGAACAGCGTAACGACGGCATGCCCCTCGATCTCGATTGGATCATGGCGGTACAGGCCAACACCTCGGCGATCGAACGGCGTGCGGCCACTTTGCCCGGCAGGCGCAGTGTAAAGAAGGATTATCAGGCGGCCTGGCTTTGCAAGGCGATCAGCCTGATCGATCTGACAACGCTTGCAGGTGACGATACCGAGGGTCGCGTCCGCCGCCTGTGTGCCAAGGCCAGACAACCCGTCGCCCAGCCGATCCTGACCAAATTGGGAATGGAAGGCCTGACGACGGGGGCGGTCTGCGTTTATCACGACATGGTGCCGACAGCGGTCGCGGCTCTCGACGGAAGTGATATTCCTGTCGCGGCGGTATCTACCGGCTTTCCGGCCGGGTTGTCGCCGCTTCACCTGAGGATCGCCGAGATCGGAGAAAGCGTCGCCGCCGGTGCTCGGGAAATCGACATCGTCATCAGCCGCCGTCATGTGCTGACCGGCAACTGGCAGGCGCTTTACGACGAGATGAAAGAGATGCGCGCGGCCTGTGGCGAGGCCCACGTCAAGGCGATCCTTGCCACAGGCGAACTTGGCACCCTGCGCAATGTCGCCCGCGCGTCGCTGGTCTGCATGATGGCGGGTGCTGATTTCATCAAGACCTCGACTGGTAAAGAGCCCGTCAACGCGACCCTGCCCGTCACCCTGACCATGATCCGCGCGATCCGCGATTACGAGGCGCGGACGGGGATCAAGGTCGGCTACAAACCGGCAGGCGGGATCAGCAAAGCCAAGGACGCGCTGGTCTATCTGGCCATGATCAAGGACGAACTGGGCGACCGCTGGCTGCAACCGGACCTGTTCCGCTTTGGCGCCTCCAGCCTATTGGGCGATATCGAACGGCAACTCGAACACCACGTCACAGGGGCCTATTCGGCCCAGTGGCGCCATGCGATGGCTTAGCGGATGGTGGGATTATCTATGCCGGACCCACTCTTGGTCTTTTCCAGTCATAAGGACATCCCATGACCGTCAAAGAGATTTTCGACACGATGGACTACGGCCCTGCCCCCGAAAGCAGCGAGGAAGCGCTGCAATGGATTGCGGACCGTGGCGGGATCGTCGGCCATTTCGTCAATGGCAAATGGGGACCGCTGCGGGATGATTTTGCCACGAACAACCCTGCGACCGGCAAAAAGCTGGCGGGCGTGACCAAAGGCACGGCCGAGGAAATCGCGACGGCCGTTGCGGCCGCCCGAAAGGCGCAGCCAACCTGGGCCAAGTCGGGGCACAAGCGTGCGCGCATCCTCTACGCCATTGCGCGGTTGATGCAAAAGCACGCGCGTCTGCTGGCGGTGATGGAAAGCCTTGATAACGGCAAGCCGATCCGCGAAAGCCGCGATATCGATATACCTTTGGCGATCCGGCACTTTTATCATCACGCAGGTTTTGCACAATTGATGAAATCCGAACTGCCCGACCGCGAGGCCTTGGGCGTCTGCGGCCAGATCATCCCGTGGAACTTTCCGCTTTTGATGCTTGCGTGGAAGATCGCCCCTGCACTGGCGATGGGCAACACTGTCGTGCTGAAACCGGCCGAATACACGCCCATGACCGCCATGGTCTTTGCCGAAATCTGTCGTGAGGCAGGCGTGCCTGCGGGCGTCGTCAATATCGTCACCGGCGACGGCGAAACAGGGGCGGCACTGGTCGAAGCCGACGTCGACAAGATCGCCTTCACCGGCTCGACCGAGGTGGGCCGCAAGATACGCGAAGCCACAGCCGGCAGTGGCAAGGCGCTGTCGCTCGAACTGGGGGGCAAGTCGCCATACATCGTCTTCGATGACGCCGACCTCGATTCGGCGGTCGAGGGGCTGGTGGATGCGATCTGGTTCAATCAGGGGCAGGTTTGCTGCGCGGGTTCGCGTCTGCTGGTGCAGGAAGGTATTGCCGAACGCTTCTACAGCAAGCTGAAAGCACGGATGCAGGCCTTGCGTGTGGGTGATCCGCTGGACAAGTGTATCGACGTGGGTGCGATCGTCGATCCAATACAACTTGAACAGATCACCGACATGGTGAACGCCAATACCGAAGGCGAGATGTTCCAGACAACTGCGCCCGAAGGTTGTTTCTATCCGCCCACGCTGATTACCGGCCTGTCTTCGGCATCAACGCTGATGCAAGAGGAGATCTTTGGCCCTGTGCTGGTCGCCACGACCTTCCGCACCCCAGGTGAAGCCGTCGAGATCGCAAACAATACGCGCTACGGGCTTGCCGCCTCTGTCTGGTCGGAGAACATCAACCTCGCACTCGATATCGCGCCGAAACTCGCCTGCGGGATTGTCTGGGTGAATGGCACGAACATGATGGATGCCGCAGCAGGCTTTGGCGGCGTACGCGAGAGTGGCTTTGGACGCGAAGGCGGTTGGGAAGGGCTTGCCGGCTACACCAAACCCACAGCGCGGCCCGGAAAACTGACGCAGATCACCCCGTTCAAAACCGAAGACGGCACGCCGGCCGACCCGCTCGACCGGACGGCCAAGCTTTATATCGGAGGAAAACAGGCGCGGCCCGACGGAGGTTATTCAACCCCGGTGTTCTCGCCGCGCGGCAAGCTTCTGGGTCATGTGTCCGCTGCGAACCGCAAGGATGTTCGCAATGCGGTCGAGGCGATGAATGCCGCGAAAGGCTGGTCCAAGACAACTGGCCACATGCGCGCTCAAATCCTTTACTACATCGCCGAAAACCTGTCGGCGCGCGCCGATGAATTCGCAGCCCGCATCGACGCCATGACCGGCAAACGCGGCGGTTCCGATGAGGTTGAAACGGCAATTCGCAGTCTCTTTTCGGCCGCTGCCTGGGCGGACAAATACGATGGACAGATCCACGGCGTGCCTCTTCGTGGCGTGGCACTGGCCATGAAAGAGCCTGTGGGCAAGATCGGCATCCTTTGTGACGATGCTCGGCCACTGGCCGGCCTGATCCAAGCGATGGCCCCGGCAATTGCGATGGGCAACCGCGTCACTCTGGTGGCCAGCGAACCTTTTCCGCTTTCCGCGACCGATTTTTACCAGGTGCTGGAAACCTCGGATGTGCCCGCCGGTGTCGTCAACATCCTGACCGGCAGTCACGCCGCGCTGGCCCCGACGCTTGCGGCCCACCTCGATGTCGACGCTGTCTGGTCGTTTTCGTCAAGCGACCTTTCGGCGACCATAGAAAAATCCAGTGCGGGCAATCTCAAACGGACGTGGGTGAACAATGGCATTCATCTGACCCCTGGTGCGCATGATTTTCTTGCCGCAGCAACCGAGGTCAAGAATATCTGGATCCCCTACGGCGAATAGGCCCGCCCCTTTTCATAGTCGCGACCCAGAGGGCTCCGATCATTCCCGCCGGAACCAGCGCGCCAATCGCCCACGGCGTTTGGCCACGCCGGCTTGAACCTCGTCGATCTGGTGTTCCGCCTTGTCGATCAGGGGATCGACCGAGCGCTCCATGAATTGACGCCACATGGCGCGGACAAACAGAACCACGATACCGAGAAACACAAAGAAAAAGATGTTGAACCAGGGGATGATCGTGACATCAGGTCCCGCCACGGGCCGGATGGACACTGCATTGGGGTAGATGCTGGCCCAGCGCACGCGCCAGCCATAATGCGTGATCATGGCCCAGTCATCCCCGCGTGCAAGGTTGGCCGCCTCGGCATGCAGGTCGGCGCTGTCAAATTTGAAATAAGGCGGCCACCCCCAGCTTGTATCTTCGTTGCGGTACACCATGACGCTTTCACTATCGCGTTGGATAAACCCCAAGAGCCAGGTGTCGCGCATTTGCGTATTGATCAGACGCAGGTCGCGGGTTTCCTGATCGGCTGACCCGGCGTCGGCAGAGGCGTAGAACATCCTGTTCCAGCCACTGAAATCCGTACGGATGATTTCGGTCGAGGTGACACGCACCAGATCATGTTGTGGCAGTGTGTAGTGCAGGAAGCTGCCCACGATGACGAACAGCAAAACGCGAAAGGTGATCTTGATCCGCTGCATGGGCGTATCCTAGCTTGCGTTGATGGTGTAGATGATCGTGCCGATCACGACGGTCGGTACGATATAAACCAGTCCGACGAGCTTCGGGCGGATCGATGTATCGTATTCACGCAGCCCGTCCGCGATATATGCATCGCGGGTGTTGCGATCACCTTCCGGATTCTCCGCATCGAACTTGTTTTCGAGCCGTTCCTTGGTGACAGACCGCGCAAAAAGCGCGACGGACCAGTAGACGACTGTCAGACCGACAAAGCCGAAAACCACCAGCTTGATGAACCCCATGCGTCCCCTCCTGCCATCTTCACTCTGTATTTGGGCCCCGAAACGGGCAAAATCAACGCACACCGCCAGGCCTACCAGGTTTCATCCACCCATTTGCTCGGAAGCCCGGCCAGCGACAGCAGCATGACGGGCGCCCAGATCAGGCCCGAGATCAACCCCAGCCGACCGAAGAATACCATAGCGGCGCCGGTATCCGTCTCTGCGATCATGTCAGCCGGTGCGCCGCGCCAGACATAAAGGAGGTAGAAAAAGGCCGATGCCAGCACGAATGTCAGCAAAGTAGACACAAAACCGTTGATCAACAATGGTGTAACGCCTTCGGGGAGCACACGTGCCAACAGTTTCGGGATGATGAAACCGAGCATGCCAAGCGCCAACGCAGGAAGAACCAGACCCTCTGAAAGCATTGCGTTCATGACGACATCCCGGTGGGCCGAGCCGACAGCTCAGGCGGGCATTTCTAGGCTTCCTCGATTTGCGGTGGACGGTCCTGCGCAACCGCCTCTTCCCCAAGCAGTTCTTCCGGGTCAAGCATTTTGGGCGGCAATTCCACGCCGCGCCCGAAATACTCGGGATCGATGCGCAGGGATTCTGCTTCGGACCTGATGTACACTGTCATCGGGGCTTCTACCGCATCATAAAGATGGATGATGTCCTGGTTGAAAAGGCGGATGCATCCCGCAGAGCCGGAGTTGCCGATCGACTCCAGATCGTTTGTGCCGTGGATGCGGTACCGTGTGTCCCGCCCGTTGCGAAAGAGATAGAGGGCGCGCGCGCCCAGCGGGCTGCGCAGCCCACCCGGAAGCCCGGCCGCGAATGGGCCGTACACCTCGGGTTCGGTCCGCAACATGTTCTGCGTGGGTGTCCAGCTTGGCCACTGACGCTTGAATTGCAGCCGCGCGCGCCCGGTGATCGAGCGGCCCGCACGGCCGACACCGACCGGATACCGTGTCGCTGTCCCGTCCTCTTTCACGTGATAGAGAAATTTCGCATAGGGATCGACATCGATCGAATTCGGCGGCGACTCTCCGAGATAAACGCCGGTCATCCTGCGGTTGACACCTTGCGTGAACTCAGCCGGGATCGCCGGCAACATATAACCGGCGTCCTCGACAGGGCCATAACCGGGCAGATACTCAGGCAGAGCCCGCGTCGCAGGTCGTTCCTCGGCTATCTGTGGCGAACAGGCCGCAGCGGTGCCCATAAGGGCCATGGCGGTGAAGCCTCTTCTCGTGAAGTGTCGCGTCATGATTCCTCGACCTTGTCAGTACCGGTAGGGTTTAGCCCGAAACTGGTTGCGCCGACCAGTTTCGGGGCGGAAATATCTTGCAAACGTGTCGCTTCCGACGCAAATCAACGATACTCATTGCAGGAACGTTCCCAATTCAAGCCCTTTGAGGATCTCTGCCGCGGGCATCGGCCTCCGACCTGCACGCTGGGCTTTCGTCACCTCAATAGCGCCATCACCACAGGCGACCGTGAAGCCGCCAAGAACCTCTCCCGGCGCCCCGGACCCTTCTACCTCGCGCGCGCCCAGCAGTTTGAGACGCTCGCCCCCCGCCTCGCACCAGGCACCGGGAAAAGGCGATAACCCCCGGATCATGCGGCCGACCTCGGCCGCGGGTCGCGTCCAGTCGACACGTGCTTCGGCCTTGTCGATCTTGGCCGCGTAGGTGACACCTTTTTCGGGCTGTGCTTGTGGTGTCAGCTCCTCAATTTGGTCCAGCGCCGTCACGATCAGTGCTGCGCCCATGATCGACAATCTGTCATGCAACTGACCGGTCGTCTCCTCCCGCCCGATCGGAGTGGTCTCCCGCAGCAAAACCGGACCGGTATCGAGGCCGGCGTCCATTTGCATAATGCAAATACCGGTTTCGGCATCGCCCGCCATGACCGCGCGGTGGATCGGGGCGGCCCCCCGCCATCTGGGCAATAGCGAGGCATGGATGTTCAGACATCCATGCTTCGGCGCTGCGAGGATCGGTTGCGGCAACAACAGACCATAGGCCACCACGACCCCCACATCGGCATTGAACGCCGCAAACTCGGCTTGCGCCGCATCCGATTTCAGGCTGACGGGATGGCGCACTTGCAGTCCGAGGTCTTGGGCACGCACCTGCACCGGGGACGGCCGATCACGCTTCCCACGCCCCGCCGCGCGGGGCGGCTGGCAGTAGACCGCGACGACCTCGTGCCCCGCATCGACCAGAGCCTGCAGAACGGGCACCGAAAAATCCGGCGTTCCCATGAATGCCACCCGCATCGAGATCCTCTCTTTCTTACACAAGTCGCAACAACGCGCTGTCCGACCGATCAGCCGTCGACACGGACACGCTTTCGCGCTCTCTTGATCAGCATGTCGCGCTTCACGCGGCCAAGTCGGTCAAAGTACATCTTGCCGTTCAAATGATCGATCTGATGTTGAACGGATGTGGCCCAGAGACCCACGAAATCCTGCCGGTCCCATTGGCCCTTCTCGTTCAGAAACCGCACCGTCACAGCGCGCGGACGCTTGATCGTTGCCGAGACGCCCGGCAGGTTCGGCGAGGCTTCTTCATGCTCGCGGATTTCCGAGCTGCTATGCAGGATCGACGGATTTGCAAGCCGTATCGCCTGTCCGCGTTCGGTCGATGCGTCGATAACGGCCAAAGCCATGTCGATCCCCAGTTGGGGTGCGGCAAGCCCCACGCCGGGCATGCGATCCATCGCGCTGATCATCTCGTCCCAGACCGCGCGGACATCATCGGTGATATCGGCAACCGTCGCGGCCCGACGGCGCAGCGCAGGATGTGGCCATGGCACGAAAGGACGATGCACCATGGCTTTACGCCCGCGCCCGCTCGCGCTTGAGCTTTTGCATCTTGCGCGTAATCATCTGCCGACGCAGCGGCCTGAGGTGATCTATGAAAAGCCTTCCGTCGAGATGGTCGATTTCGTGCTGCACACAGGTGGCCCAAAGTCCGTCGAAACGTTCGCTGTGCGTCTTGCCGTCCAGTCCCAGCCAGGACACCTCGACCTCGGCAGGCCGCTCGACCTCGGCATATTGCTCCGGGATCGACAGGCAGCCCTCTTCATAGACATTCGCCGCTTCGGACATCCATGTGATCTCCGGATTGATCAGAACCATCGGGCGCGGCGTTGCATCCTCGTCCTTGATACAATCCATCACCAGCAAACGCTGGCTCACGGCGACCTGGGGCGCGGCCAGACCGATGCCCGGAGCGTCGTACATCGTCTCGAGCATATCGTCGGCAAGGCGGCGCACGTCGTCGGAGACTTCCGCAATCGGTGTCGCGACCTTCTTGAGGCGCGGATCGGGATGGATGAGGATGTTTCGCAAAGTCATTGTGATGATCTAATCGGTGAACGCTGCTACCGCAAGCAAAGCACTGAAATGGCCTTGAACATGCTGGCGCACCGCTCCAACCTGCGACGCAAAACCGGAGCACCGCATGACATTCAACGACCCGATCGACCGCCGCAATACCAATTCCAACAAATGGGACCGCATGGAGGAACTCTACGGGGTTTCCCCCACAGATGGCCTGGCGATGTGGACAGCGGATTCGGATTATCCGACCGCACCTTGCGTGCGCGAGGCGCTTCAGCGCGCCGTCGATCACGGGGTCTTCGGTTACGGCTGGCAGAACCCGGACTACCTGAATGCCGTGCAATGGTGGATGAAAACGCGCCACAGCTGGGATATCGACACCGATTGGATTCTGACCACCCAGGGGCTGGGCCACGCGATCGCCATGGCGCTGGATGTCTGGACGGACAGCGGTGATGCCGTCGCCATCTTTCCTCCCGTCTATCATGAATTCAGCAACAAGATCCGCAAGGCAGGCCGCGAGGTCACCGAATGCCCGCTGGTGCTTGACGACAACCGCTACGTTCTGGACCTCGTCGATGCCAAGACGCGCCTCACCGGACGCGAAAAAATGTTGATCTGGTGTTCACCACAGAATCCATCCGGGCGCGTCTGGACCGTGGATGAACTTCGCGCGGTGTCGGACTTCGCACGTGAAAACGGCATGCTGTTGCTCAGCGACGAGATTCACCATGACCTGGTCTACGCGCCCAACGCTTTTGTCCCCATGCATGTGGCCCTGCCGCAAGATGCAGACAACACGGTATATCTTACCGCGGCCTCGAAGACGTTCAATATCGCCGGCCAACGCACGGGCAACATGATCATCCCCGATGACACCCTGAGGGCGCAGATGCGTGATCGGTTGAACCGGTTCGATTACGGCCCTTCGGATCTGGGTGTCAGGATGATCACGGCGGCATATTCCGCGGAAGGCGCTGACTGGGCCGATGCGCAGATGGATCACCTCGCGGGAAACCGCGACCTGATGCATCAGGGCCTGAACAGCATTCCCGGTGTCAAATGTATGGATCTACAATCGACCTACCTTGCTTGGGTCGATTTCGCAGGCACGGGCATGAGCCACGAAGACATCCAAAAACGGTTTCGCACGGATGCGCGCATAGCCGCCTCGGATGGGCCGACGTTCGGTACCGGTGGTGAGACCTTCATGCGGATAAATTTCGCGACACAGCGCCACCATGTGGTCGAGGCCGTCCAACGACTACAGGCTGCTTTCTCGGATCTGCAGTAGGATCAGCCGTCGCGCGAAATCAGGCCGGCAGGCACGAAATCAGGGCGCTCGTAGTCGGCGGCAGGACCTGTCGCGACGGGAGTCGACCATTTGAATTCGAATACCCGCTCCCCGTCTTCCTCGACCGAAGAGACGACAAGACACTGATAAAGATGTTTGGGCCCGTCGTAGATATCCACGTGCCCCCGCAGCTTTTCCGACCCCGCGAGGTCGAGCGCGAAACCGCCATCCCAGAACCGGCGGATGCGATAGGTTGCGTCACCATCATGCACCGACAGCCGGTCTTTGCGCTTCAGCGCGTCCTTGCGCGCCTGTTCGAGACCTTCGCGCACCGCATCGGGTAAAAAGGCATACATATCGACCACCCCTATCTGATGACCGGATGATGGACCGGGATTCGTAAATATGGAATGACATTCTCCGCCAGATGCGGAATTTCCCTGTTATTCGGCCCTTACACGCGGACGCAGGACGTGCGGTTTGGCCGCATCATATAGCGCAGAGTCCGGAAACCCATGCGAATCGGACAGTGCCGGCCCGACCAGGATCAGTGCCGTCCGCGTGATCTTGGCGGCCCGCACCTTCTCGCGGATATCCGACAGATTGCCGCGAATGATCATCTGATCGGGCCAGCCGACGCGATATATCACGGCCACAGGGCAGTCCTCACCGTAATGGGGCACCAACTGCCGCTCGATCTCGCGCAGGGCACGGATACCGAGATGAATGGCCAAGGTCGCTCCTGAACGGGCGAAATTCTCCAGCGTTTCGCCCGCGGGCATCGATGTCGATTTCATCGACATGCGTGTCAGTATGATGGATTGCGCAACTTCCGGCACCGTCAGCTCGGTTCCAAGCGCTGCGGCTGCTGCGGCGTATGCGGGCACGCCGGGTATGATTTGGTAATCGATACTGTCGGCCTTGAGCCGCCGGATCTGCTCTGCAATCGCGCCATAAAGCGATGGGTCGCCGGAATGGACACGTGCCACGTCCTGTCCCTTGGCATGCGCATCGACGATCGCGGCGTGGGTTTCATCCAGCGTCATCGGGGCCGTATCCATGACCACGGCATCCTCGGGCGCACACCCGACGACATCCTGAGGAACCAGTGAGCCGGCATAAAGGCATACAGGACAACTGCCGATCACACGCGCCGCTTTCAAGGTCAGCAACTCCGGGTCGCCCGGCCCCGCGCCGATAAAATAGACCGTCACTCTCTTACTCCGCTTCTCGTCATCTTGCCAAAAATACTCCCGCCGGAGGCATCTGCCTATCCGGCAAGATCACCGTCGATCTTGCGCGCGTAACCGCGCGGCGTGTACATGCGCGGCCCTTCACCCAATTCAGCCAGCTTCGAGTGGGACGAGCCCACCAGCACGACCGTCAGCATGTCCACTTCGTCAACCTGCAGATCAGCAAGGCGCCGATAGCGGATGTGTTCCTCCGGCCGCCCAAGTGACGAGGCCAGCATCACCGGGGTGTCCGCCGGTCGGTATTGCAACAGGATATCCCGGGCTTCGGACAAAAGCGTGCGGCGACGCATCGATACCGGATTGTAGAAAGCGATCACGAAGTCGCCTGCTGCCGCGGCCTGCAGGCGCTTGATGATATCCTCGCGCGGGGTCAGCAGGTCCGAAAGCGAGATCGCGCAAAAATCATGCCCGAGCGGGGCGCCCGCCCGTGCCGCGGCCCCCTGCAAGGCGCTGACACCCGGCGAACAGAGAACCTCGACCCGCCGTGCGGCATCCGAGACGCCCATCCGATCCGCGCCGCGGTCGAGCAATTCGAAGACCAGCGCCGCCATTGCATATATCCCCGCATCACCCGAACAAACGAGAGCCACGTTCTTGCCCTGGCCCGCCTGTTCCAGCGCATACCGGCATCGGTCCTCCTCGCCACCAAGCGGGAAATCAGACCGCGTCTTGCCGACCGCCAATGGACCCAGCAGATCGATATAAAGACCGTATCCGACGAGCTCCTGGGCCTCTGCGACCAGTCGCGACACCTCTGGCGTACGCCACGAGGCCTGTCCGGGGCCGATCCCGACAACCGAGAGCCGCCCGCGCGCGCGGCCCTTGCAGCCCGTCAAGGGGGCCGGCACTTGGGCCAGCGCACAGGTGGCGTTCTTCGTCTTCCGCTTGGATACGAGAAGCTGGGCCTCGGCCCCGCCCTGCGCCAAGGCTGCGGCTTCCGAGACGCCATGCGCGCCCACTTCGGCGAACACAACGTCCGACGGATTGGCAAGGCGCGGGGTCTCGCGCTCCAGTGCTTCGGCATCAAAGAGACGCAACGGGACCCCCAGTCGGGAAGCGAGCGCGATGATGGCAGGCTCATCGGCCTTCAGTGCTATCGTGCTGACCGAATGGATCGCTTCTGCAGCCAGCCCTGTTTCGTCAAGAGACGACCGCACGAGATCCTCGAGCTCGGAAGGCGCGCAGTCGCGCGCGCAGCCAACGCCCAATGTGATCTTCTGTGGCGCGAAATGAAGATGGCGATCGTTCAAGTCATCCTGCTGCGCGGTCGTTGCCGATATCCGGACAGCGTCACCCTTTGGCAGATCTGCAAGCCATGGCGCATCACCGGTAATCGTCGCCCCGCCCCCGGCAAGAAGCGCCGCCATTGCACCCTTGGCGTCATCGCGATTGACCAGCCGCCACCCGACGGGCGGTTCGTCCAGAGCGATACCAAGCGCCACATCGCCCGCAGTCGTCACGGCAGCGACCGCACCCAGCGCGTCCGAGACCTGCGAGGCCAACCTGTTCGCCCCGCGATGCCCTCCCAAAAGCGGAACAACGACCGACCCGTCGTCCGAGACAGACAGGACCGGCGGTTCGACGCGTTTGTCGGCCAGCAGCGGCGCAACCCCGCGGATGAGGATGCCCGAGGCGCAGACACCGATGATGGGCACCCCTGCTGCAAAGAGATCGCGCGCGTGCTCCAATGCGTTGGGGAAGAAGGCGTCCGCCCTGTCAACGCGCCCTTCGCGGCCGTGCACCTTCAGGTCGAGCGCCACAGCAAGACGATGGGCCACGGGTTCGCCGGACCGCGAGAGCGCTAGGATGACGGGTTTCACAGCCAAGGATCGGTCCCTTTCGTCAGCAGTATCATTGAGAAATAGGGCGCCTTTTCGGGCGCTTGCGCCAGTGGGCAGACGACTTCGTCGGCAAGCGTGGCGCGTTCGACGTAGACTGCGGCCTCGGTGTGCCCCAAGGCATCGATGATCGCGCGTATCTTGGCCAGATGCCGCCCGACCTTCATGATGACCACGCTTTCCGCGCCTTCGATCCGGCTGCGCAATTCATCCTCGGGTAGCGGTCCGGGCAGTACGGTCAGCCGCTCGTTACGGGCGGCAAGGGGCAGGCCGGCACGCGCGGCACATGCAGTTACCGATGTGACCCCGGGAACGACCTCGACCTTGAACCGCGCAGAAAGGCGGGCGAACAGGTACATGAAAGACCCGTAGAAGAACGGGTCACCCTCGCAGAGACAAACGACATCCTCGCCCGCATCCAAGGCCGCCGCGATCTCGGCGGCCCCGGCGTCATAGGCCGCCTGCGCCGGGGCGCGGTCGGTAGTCATCGGCACATCCATGACGATTTCGCGGGCGCCATGCGGGATCAGGTCTGCGGCAATGGCGCGCGCAAAGCTATCGGCTCCGGCGAGGGCGGGATAGGCGACGACCGCCGCATTCTCGATCAGGCGCGCGGCACGCAGGGTTATCAAGTCGGACGCGCCTGGCCCCAGGCCGACCCCGTAAAGAACGCCGGTCATCGTTTCACAAGGCTCCATTGTGTGACCGGCATCAGCGGGCGCCACCCCGTCAGGCGTCCGACGGGTTCGGCGCGATGCACTGACAGCTTGATCAGATCGCCCCCCATTTCCTTGTGAAGCCCGATCAATTCTGCCTCGCTTTCCAGCGTGACGGCATTGGCCACCAGACGCCCCAGCGGTCGCAACGCCTCCCAGGCGGCCTCGAAGGTCGCGCGGCTCAACCCGCCGCCGATGAAAATCGCATCCGGCGCCGCAAGGCCGGCCAAAGCGTCGGGGACACTGCCGTCGATCAACTCAAGCTTGGGGACCCCCAGCGCCAATGCGTTGGCCGCAGCCATCGCGCGGCGGTCGGCGCGGGGTTCGATCCCGATCGCCCGGGCATAGCGGGCAGCGCGCATCCATTCGATCGCGACCGACCCGCACCCCGTGCCGATGTCCCACAACAGCGCCCCACGCATCGGCATCAACTTGGCGAGCGTCGCTGCGCGCACCTCTTGCTTGGTCATGGTGCCGTCGGACTGGAACAGGTTGTCGGCGAGGCCCGGAACACGCGGCAGCAAGGCTGCATCGGGTGCCGCGATACATTCTACGGCAAGCGTGTTGAAGGCCGGAACGCTATGGTTCCAGCTTTCCGCCAGCCCGTCGAACCGCGCCTCGTCCTTGCCGCCCATCGCAGCCAGGACCGTCACGCGGGATTGCCCGAAACCGCGTTCCGTCAGGAATTTGGCGATCTGGGACGGGGTCTCGGCACCTGTCGTCAACACCAAGAGGCGCGCGTCGGGCTGGATGAAGGCAATCATCTGCTCGACCGGTCGTCCGTGCACGGTCAGCGTCTCGACGTCCGCCAGCGACCAGCCCATGCGCGCGGCGGCAAGCTGAAATGCGGACAATTGTGGATGGTAGACGATCTGGGAGGGATCAATGGCACGGCCGATCCGCGCGCCCACAGAGAACCACAAGGGATCACCTGTCGCAAGGATCACGACCCGGCGGCCCTTGAGCCCCTCGATCGTCTCGATCAGCGCATCGAAGGGATGCGGCCATGCAAGTCGCTCGGCCGTCAGATTTTCCGTCAGGCTGTGATGGCGATCGCCGCCGATGATGACCTCGGCCGCTTCGACCACAGCACGGGTAGCGGGCACCAGGCCATCCATGCCGTCTTCGCCGATCCCGACGATATGCAACCAGGCGTCAGACATCTTCGGGCAATCCGGCCGCCACGGCATTCACCGCTGCCGAGGCCATCGCTGACCCGCCACGCCTGCCACGCAGCGCGATGAACTCGCAACCGCGCGCATCGGCGGCGAGTTCGGCCTTGCTTTCGGCTGCCCCGACAAAGCCTACGGGAAACCCCAGGATCAGCGCAGGCTTCGGCCATCCCCGATCAAGTAGCTCCAGCAGGTGAAACAGTGCGGTCGGCGCATTGCCGATCGCCACGACGGACCCGGCAAGCCGCTCCTGCCATAGCTCGACCGCGGCCGCAGAGCGGGTATTGGCTATCTCTTTTGCACGACGCGGAACAGCAGGATCATTGAGCGTCACGATCACGTCGTTCTGTGCGGGCAAATAGCGACGGATGATCCCCGCGCCGACCATTTCACAATCGCAGAACACTGGCGCGCCAGCCTTCAAGGCCGCATGTCCCACCTCTGCCGCGCGCGCCGAGTAGGCCAACCGGTCGGCGATCTCGATCATACCGCAGGCATGGATCAGCCGCGTCATCACCGGTTGCATCGCGACCGGAAACCGCTCCAGCCGCGCCTCGGCCCGCACGGTCGCAAAACTGGCCGCGTAGATTGCGGCGGGATCTTTTTCGTAGGGGCGCAAGGTCGGACTTTCGGATCAGGTGACCGCCGCCGGAGCCTCCGGCGGGAGTATTTCTGGCAAGATGATGGGCTAGTCGGATTTCACCTTTCGCGCGCTTTCCGGCCCGTGCGGGTGCTTGGCGTGCGGATAGACGGCGTGGTGGTGATGATGGTCGTGATCGTGGTCATGCCCGTGGTGATGGTCGTGGTGATGGTCGTGCTGATCGGCCATGACCAGACGGCACATGCCGGTGCAGAAAGTGTCGCAGTGCACACAGTCGGCCACGTTCGATCCGGGCGCATTTGCGCCCTGGCCTTCGACATGATGGTGATGACTTTCCTGAACGGCGCCGACCTCGGCCTCGAAACCCAGAACCTGCACACGATATTTACACAACACGCAGGTCGGCGGCGGCACCGCACCAAAGGCAGGATGCTTGCGGTCTTCGGCGCTGATGTGGTGGTGCTGCCCGTCTTCGAGCGCCAGAACCTGTTCACGGTAGGCACACACCCCGCAATTTGGCGGTGGGGTGTCGCTATCCTGCTCCATGATCCGTTCGGCAAAGGTCTCCAGAACCTTCGGGTGATCGCCGAGATAGCCGGCTTTCATGAACTGGATGTCGGGATATTGCGCGGCGACCTGGTCGGTGAAACCGTAGATGCGGTCGATCAGGATGCCGGAAAACAGAAAATAGGGGAAAACGATGACGCGCTTGTAAGGCAGCTTCGCAACATGTTGCAGGCATGGTTCGACAAGCGGGAAGGTGACACCCGAATAACCAACTTCGCACCAGCCGAAACCCATCCCCTCTTGCAGCATCCGCGCGATCTTCGCCACGTTGCCGTTGGCGTCCGGGTCCGAGGCGCCGCGTCCGATCACGACAAGGCACGTCTCGGTCAGGGGCATCTCGCCATGGTCGGCATTTGCCTTGTCCACAGCTTCCCTGATCCGGCCCGCGGCGGCAGCGATCATCTTGGGGTCCACCCCCAGTTCACGGCCATAGCTGACCTGCAGCCCGTGCTTTGCGGCATATGTATTCAGCACTGTCGGAATGTCGTTCTTGGCATGCATGGCGGCGAAAAGCATGCCGGGCACCGCGAGAATCCTCTCGCAGCCTGCCGCACGCAGATTGTCCAGACCATCGCGGATCACGGGATTGGCAAATTCCAGATAGCCATAATCCGTCATCCAGTCTGGCGGCAGATAATCGGGCAGTTTCTCGGCCAGAACTGCGAATTCATCCACTGCCGACTGGCTGCGCGAGCCGTGGCCGCAAATCATGACTCCGGTCTTCATGCGGTTTCTTCCTCCGGATCATCTTCGGCCTCGGTCTGCGCGTCCTTCTGCTTGCCTTTCAGGGCGCCCCAGACAGCAGCGATGCCGGCCAGTCCGATCGCAGCCCCGGCGACCCAATGGTCATGGCCCGCCAGATCGGCCCAATGTCCCGGGTGGGCATTGGCGGAGGATGCCGTCATGATCAGGATGATAGTCAATACGCGGGGCATTGGCTTCCTTTCGGTTAGGGTGCGGTTGTTGGCCCGCCGGTTGCACAGGGGATTGACGACGCAGCATCCGGTCCCCGTTTCGGGTCGACCTTTCGCCACCAACCACTCTGGCCCTCGCGGGCTTCGTCCGCCTCCGGGTATAGATGGGCCTCGGGAGCAGAGCAAACGCTTAAACGACGGCATTTGCCGCCATGCGACCATACGTGTGATCGTGTCTGTGCATGTTCGCACTGATCCTCCAGCAATCCGGCAGGTTGTTCAGTCGTGTCGGATCTTTAGGTATGACCCCAGAAAAAGGAGATTGCACCATGGGACAATTGGTCGAGGGTGTCTGGCATGATGACTGGTACGACACCGGAAAAACGGGCGGCGCGTTCGTACGGACGGACGCCGCGTTTCGCAACTGGATCACCGCGGATGGTTCGGCCGGCCCGTCGGGCGATGGTGGCTACAAAGCGGAATCCGGGCGTTATCATCTGTATGTCTCTTACGCCTGCCCATGGGCACACCGGACGCTGATCTTCCGTACGCTCAAAGATCTCGACGACCATATTGATATATCCGTGGTGCACCCGGATATGTTGGACGACGGGTGGACGTTCCAGACAGATGCACATGGTGCGACGGGCGACAGGCTGTTCGGCCTGCCCTTTGCGCGGGACATATACATCAAGGCGAAACCGGACGTCAGCGGACGTGTGACCGTCCCGATCCTCTGGGACAAGAAGACGGAAACGATCGTATCGAACGAATCGTCCGAGATCATCCGGATGTTCAACAGCGCTTTCGACGCGATCACCGGCAACACTGATGATTACTGGCCAGAAGAGCTGCGCGATGCCATCGCTCCCGTGAACGATCGGATTTACGATACCGTGAACAACGGCGTCTACAAAAGCGGGTTCGCGACGTCGCAGGAAGCCTACGACAAGGCAGTCTATCCGCTTTTCGAGAGCCTTGAATGGCTCGAAGAACGACTGTCCAAGGATCGTTACCTGATGGGTGACCGGTTGACCGAGGCAGATTGGCGGCTTTTCACGACCCTTGTACGGTTTGATCCCGTCTACCACCTGCATTTCAAGTGTAACCGCAAGCGGATCGCCGATTATCCTGAGCTGACAGGTTATCTACGCGAACTCTACCAGATGCCGGGCATCGCAGAGACGGTCAATATGAACCATATCGTGCGGCACTATCACTACAGCCACGACACCATCAATCCGTACAGGATCATCCCGATCAACCCCGAGATCAATCTCGAGGCTCCTCACGGGCGTGGTTAGCCCGCCCGTAATGCTGCACGATCGCTGCCAGGTCAGCCGGCGGCGTCGTTGACTGGATGAATGTTCGGGCATTGGGCGAATGCCGGAAAATCGAGCCGTCCGAAAAGAATGTGGTATCGGTCACGAAGACGACGTTCGCATCCGGCTGCCGGAATTGTGCAAGGTCAGCGACCCCCAAGGCAGCGCCTTCGGGCAGCATCAGGTTCAGGACGATGACATCGTAGAGATACGTCAGGATCAGGTTGCGGGCCTGCTCACCCGAATGAGCAAGCACGACAGAGATATTCAATCTCTCCAGATGGCGTTGCCAAAGTCGGCCCAGCGCCGCGTTGCTTTCAACGATAAGGCAGTTCATCGCGTGCTCCACACGTCCCGCACCAACATGTCCAAGCGACGTTTGCGATGCAGACCCCCGATTTCTGCCCAATTTGTTAACGAATGGTTAACGTGTGCGCCAGACGGGGATTGATGGCGGACATTGGCCGGAACGCCTTGTGCGACGGGCCAGAATCCGCTTCAACGACAACACGAAGAGGATAGCGGACATGACGACCTGGATTACAATCTGCGACACCTGCAAACGCGAAGGCTGGGACAGCGGCACCATGCAGCAGACCGATGGTGAGGCCCTTGCCGCCTTGGTGGAGAGTGCTGCGGCCGGGTTAGCGAATGTGCGGACACGGCGCACGTCATGCCTGATGGGGTGCAGCCATGGGTGCAATGTCGCGATACAAGCGCAGGGCAAGCTGAACTATACGCTTGGCCGCTTCATCGCGGACGCGGAAGCGGCTGACGGCATCGCCGCCTATGCCCAAATGCATGCGAAATCGAGCACGGGGCAGGTCCCCTATCGCGAATGGCCGCAAGCAATCAAAGGGCATTTCGTAACACGACACCCGCCCCTGCCCCAAGACGAATGACCACGCCCAGGGACCACGGCGGCGGGCTGGACGCGGCCATCGCTGAATTCGGCGGACAACGGGCGGACTGGCTCGATCTGTCCACCGGGATAAATCCGGTTTCCTATCCGATGCCTCTATTGCCCGCAGATGCATGGACGGCACTCCCGGATCAAGCAGCCTTCGACAAACTGTACCAACGCGCCCGCACGTTCTGGAATGTCCCCCAAGAGGCGGGGATCATCGCGGCGGGCGGCGCGTCGGCCATCATCGCTGCAATCCCCCGCATTCTGCCGCCAGGGCCGGTTTATATCCCGGGACCGACTTACAACGAACATGGTGCGGCCTTCCTCGCTGCCGGCTGGACACTCGAAAGCGATCCTTCCAGTGCGATGGTCGCTGTCCAACCCAACAATCCGGACGGTCATGTCTGGTGTGCAGCCGACCTGAGCACCGACCTTGCCATCATCGACGAGAGCTTTTGTGATGTGATGCCCGATGCAAGCATTGTCGGCGAATCCGCCCGCGCGGGAAGACTGATCCTCAAGAGTTTCGGCAAATTCTGGGGGCTGGCGGGCCTGCGCCTTGGTTTCGCGATCGGCGATCCCGACCTGATTGCTGGTTTGCGTGAAAGCCTCGGCCCCTGGCAGGTCTCGGGGCCCGCCTTGGCCATCGGTGCCGAGGCGCTGGCCGATCCGCAATGGGCGGACGAAAGCCGCGCGAGGCTGGCAATCGACGCCGCGCGTCTTGACGGCCTGCTAACCGCGCAAGGCGCTTCCCTGATCGGTGGCACATCGCTTTTCCGCCTTTACGAGGTGAATGACGCGAAGGACATGCAAACGCGGCTGGCAAAGAAACATGTGTGGTCTCGCTGTTTTCCCTACAATCCACGCTGGCTGCGGCTCGGGCTGCCGGCACCGGATCGCTGGGCGCAACTCGAGGCAGCCTTTTGACCCTCGTTCTGGGCATGGTGCTCGACGCGGTGTTTGGCGAGCCTCGCTGGCTCTGGTCACGTGTGCCTCATCCTGCAGTCCTGATGGGCAGGCTGATCGATTGGTGCGATCATCGCTATAACCAAGGCGCATCCCGCAAGCGCAATGGTGCGCTGGTCATGGCGACCCTGGCGCTGGGGGCAGTGGCCTTGGGATGGCTGATCTCGTCTCTGCCGGGCAACTGGGCCGATGTCCTTGTCGTGGCTGTCCTGCTTGCACAACGATCGCTCGTCGATCACGTGCAGGCGGTAGGCGACGCCTTGCGTCTGTCTGTGGGCGACGGGCGCCGGAGTGTCGCGATGATCGTGGGGCGCGATACCCGCGAAATGGACGGACCCGCCGTCGCCCGGGGCGCGATCGAAAGCGCAGCCGAGAACCTGTCGGACGGTGTCATCGCGCCCGTTTTCTGGTGCGCGATAGCCGGTATACCGGGGCTGCTGCTTTACAAGATCACCAATACCGCCGACAGCATGATCGGCTACCGCACGCCCCGACATGAGGCGTTCGGCTGGGCCGCGGCACGATTTGACGATGTCCTCAACTATATCCCCGCGCGTCTGACTGCCCTCCTGATCTGGCTCGTCACCAACCGCACCCGCCCCGGCCCGATCATCCGCGACGCCCCGCTGCACCGCTCTGCGAATGCCGGCTGGCCCGAGGCCGCGATGGCCCACGGTCTCGATATCGCGCTCAGCGGGCCGCGCAGCTATGAAGGAAGGGTGCAGGACTATCCGTTCGTGAATGGTGAAGGGGACCGCGATCTCGGTCCTGACCACATTGATACGGCCGTCGCCACCCTCTGGAAGACTTGGGCCATGGCGCTCGGACTGGTGGCGCTGCTTGCACTCGTCTGACAGGTCGGCAGTTTCCCGCATCGCTTCCCGCCAACACCCTTGCACGGCATTCACCCGCTGCTAGGCTGCCTGCAAAACAGACACGAGCGGAGATACCCCATGCGTGCAGCCATTGCTCTGATGCTTTTCGCCAGCAGCGCCACGGCCCAGACTTGCGGCGGGCCCCTCGGTCCGTTCATCGCTGGCGTCAAGGCCGAGGCACGTGCGCAGGGCCTGCCCGATGCCACCATCGATGCCTTCTTTCGCGGTGCCGAAATCGACCCCGCCGTGATCCGTGCGGACCGCGCGCAAGGCGTTTTCCAACGCGACTTCATCGACTTCTCGCGGCGGCTTATCAGCCAGAACCGCATCGACAACGGCGCGATCTACGCAAACCGGTTTGATGCGACCTTCGATGAAATCCAGCGGCGCTTCGGGATCCCGCGTGGCGTCCTTCTGGCATTCTGGGCATTCGAGACGGACTACGGTCAGGTGCAGGGCACGTTCAACACCCGCAATGCGCTGCTGACGCTGGCGCACGACTGCCGCCGGCCCGACCTGTTCCGCCCACAGCTGATTGCGGCGATCGAGCTATTCCGCCGAGGCGGCATGAATCCCCAAACCACCACGGGCGCCTGGGCTGGCGAAATCGGACAATTGCAGAAGCTACCGCGCGAAATCGTGACCCAGGGCATGGACGGCGATGGCGACGGCAGGGTCGACCTCAAGGGATCGTCGGCCGACGCGCTGATGACAGGTGCGAATGTGCTGTCATCCCTGGGCTGGCGTCCGAACGAACCATGGCTTCAGGAAATCGTGGTGCCTCAGACCCTCGACTGGGCGCAGACAGGTCTGAACCACAAGGCCAGTGTGCAGGACTGGGCCAATCGGGGCGTGCGCGCGCGAACCGGATCGCTGGGGCCTGCAAATCTGCAAGCCTCGGTGCTGCTACCGATGGGCCGCAATGGGCCGGCCTTCCTCGCCTACCCGAATTTCGAGGTCTATTTCGACTGGAACAAGAGCTTTGTCTACGTCACGACAGCCGCCTATTTCGCCACGCGGCTGCAAGGCGCGCCGGTCTATGACGCAGGCAATCCGACGCCCGCACTCACGGGCGAACAGATGATCGCTCTGCAACAAAAGCTGACCGCGCGCGGTCATGATGTCGGTGGGATCGACGGAATCCTCGGAGCCATGACCCGCGCGGCGGTGCAGGCCGAGCAGGTCCGGCTTGGATTGCCGGCAGATGCATGGCCGACACGGGACCTGCTTGAACGGCTCTGAGACAGATGAAGTGGCTACTCGGCACAATTGCTACTTTTCTGCTCGTTTCTGTGTCGGGCTTCTTGATATCCGGACCGCATAATCAGCACTCTTGGCAACTGCTGGCTTACCTCAGCTACGCAGCAGAGTTGATTGTCTTGATCATCCCTTTGTCGCCGGTCATTGTAATGTGCGTTATTGAACACGTCATGAACCGAGAAATCAGAAGCTTCAGACGGCACCACTTTGGAGACAAGGATTCAAGGCAACCAAAGAATCCAGTTCTTTTAATCGTCCCACCAAAAGGCGCGACATCAAGGGAAATTCAGGAATTTCGCCACTTTGTCGCGCCATGGAATAGGCTCAGGTTTGAGACTCTCGTATGCATTTTTCTTAGTATGTATGTAGTAAGCACCATGAATTGAGGCATCCCGCCTCAGGCCACCATCGCCTCGGCTTTCTTGAGGTCCACCGAGACAAGCTGCGACACGCCCTGCTCGCCCATGGTCACGCCGAACAGGCGGTCCATCCGGCTCATGGTCACGGCATGGTGGGTGATGATCAGGAAACGTGTCTCGGTGCGGCGCGTCATCTCATCCAGCAGATCGCAGAAACGGTTCACGTTGGCATCGTCAAGCGGTGCATCCACCTCGTCGAGCACGCAGATCGGTGCCGGATTGGCAAGGAAAACCGCGAAAATCAGCGCCAGTGCGGTCAGGGTCTGTTCGCCCCCTGACAACAGCGACAAGGTGCTCAGCTTCTTGCCCGGCGGCTGACACATGATCTCGAGCCCTGCTTCAAGCGGGTCGTCGGATTCGACAAGCACCAGCTTGGCCTCACCCCCACCAAAGAGGTGAGTAAAGAGCAGACCGAAGTTCTCGTTGACCTGTTCGAATGCAGTCAGCAGACGTTCGCGACCTTCCTTGTTGAGGCTCGCGATCCCCGAACGCAGGGCTGCGATAGCCGCTTCCAGATCGGCTTTCTCGCCGACCAGTGCATCATGTTCGGTCTGCACCTCCTTGGCGTCTTCCTCGGCACGCAAATTCACCGCTCCCAACGCATCCCGCTGGCGTTTGAGCGCATTGACTTCTGTCTCGACCCTTTCTGACGGAGGCATCCGGTCAACGTCCGTGTCCAGCGTCTCCAGCAACTGCGCAGGCGTGACCTCCTGCGCCTCCATGATACGCTCTTCGGCATAGGCGACGGTTTCGCGGGCGGCGTCGGCACGCGCCTCGGCGCGTGCGCGGGCTTCGCGCGCCTCGGAAGCTATGCGTTCGGCGTCACGCTCGGCATGTCCGGCCTCGCGCAGGACGCCATCCGCCTCGGCCAGTTTGTCGGCAGAGGCCTTCCGACGCGTCTCGGCCGCGGTGATCGCATCGGCCAGTTCAGCGCGCTTGGCGGCGATGTCGGCAGGGGCGGCTTCGGCCCCGGCGAGTTCGGCGGCGGATGCATCCTTGCGCTCGGCCAGTTCCGCGGTGCGTCTGCTGGCGGTCTCCAACCGGTGTTTCCAACCGCTGATTTCCTTGGTGATCTCCTGACTTCGCTTCAGCCGTGCCTCGCCTTCGCGACGAACCTCGTCAAAAGCCGTCCGGCGGGACATCATCGTGATCCGCGCAGCCTCGACGGTTGTCTTGACATCTTCGACAGAGGCGCGCGCCGTATCCAGATCGCCCAGATCAGCTGCACTTTTCTGGGCCTCAGCCAAGGATGCACGGGCCGTCTTCGCCTCTTCCTCGTGACGCTTGACGGCGAGGCCGAGGCTTTCCAGCCGCCCGTTCGACAGGTTCAGATCGGCCTCGGCACGACTGGCTGCGCGGTTGGCATCCGCAACGGCACGGTCGGCATCGCGGCGCGCCGCACGCGCGGCGTGATCCGCCTCTGTCTGTGCAGCCAGCCTTTGTGTCAGGGCCTCATGCGCCTGTGCAGCGCCGATCGCTGTCGCGTCCGCCTCCTCCAGATCGCGTTTGAGTTCGGTCAGACGGTTCAACTGTTGCAATCGCAGGGCCGCAGCCGAAGGCGCGTCATCGGCACTTGCCCGATAACCGTCCCATCGCCACAGGTCCCCATCGACAGAAACCAGCCGCTGCCCGGGCTTCAAGGCGGACTGCAAACGGGGCCCGTCGGCCGCGTCGACCAATCCCACCTGACCCATGCGGCGCACAAGCACAGGCGGTACGGTGACATAATTGGTCAGGGCCTTCACCCCCGCGGGCAAGCCCTGCGGGTCGGAATAGCCCGGCAGGGCGACCCATCCGGAAGGCTCATCACCCGACACCTCCGGGGCCCGCAAATCATCTGCGAGTGCGGCCCCCAGCGCTTTTTCGTAGCCGCTTTTGACCTGCAGCAAGTCGATGACCTGCCCGCCCTCGGCTGTATCCCGTTCAACCAGCTTGGCCAACGCCCCAACCTCGGCCCGCAAGGCATTCGCTTCGCCCTCGGCCTGAGAGCGTTTCGCGCGTGCATCGCTTTCGCGCACCTGGGTTTCGGCACGGGCCGCTTCGGCTTTCACCAGCATCTCGTCGGCCTGCGCGGCAGCGGCGATGGCGGCCTTCTCAGCTTCGCCCGCCGCAGCAAAATCGCTTTCCGCCTTCGCGCGGGCCGCTTCGGCCTCTGCTGCTGCGGACCTGGCTTTATCAGCTTCGGCCTCGCTTTTGGCCAGTGTCGCGCGATTATCCTCCAGAAGGCGCTGCGCGGACTGGTGACGCGCGGCAAGACGGGCCACATCCTCGGTCAACTGCGCCAGATCCGCCTCACGCTGCTGCAAGACACCCGCGGCCTCGCGCGCTTCGGCCTGTGCGGCATCGAGGCGCGCGGCGTGCCCCTCGCCCGCCCTCGCGATCTCTTCGGATTCCCATTCAAGGCGCGCAATGGTTTCGCCCGCGTCACGATTGAGGCCGCTTTCCCGCTCCATGTCATGGGTCAGCTGTTCGATGCGCGCCTTCAGCGTCGCGATCGTATCGCGCGCCCGCTGCTCCTGATCCGAGAGCGTGTCGCGCTGCACGTTCAGCCGTTGAAGGACGGCGGCGGCAATCGCTTCTTCCTCGCGCAAGGGGGGCAATGCGTCTTCGGCCAGTCCACGCGCCTTTGCCGCCTCGCGCGCCGCGGTTTCGGCCTGCCCGGCTGCGGTCGTGCGCGCGCGCAGCTCATCGCTCGCCGCCAGAAGCGCTTCGTCCGCCTCTTTCCAACGGCGGTAAAGCAACATGCCTTCAGCCTGTCGCAGCTTTTCCCCTATTTCGCGATAGCGCGCCGCCTGCCGCGCCTGCCGCGCCAGCTGGCCCAGCTGATTTGCCAGTTGCTCGATCACGTCATCCACACGCGTCAGGTTGCTCTCGGCACCTTTCAGCTTGAGTTCCGCCTCGTGCCTCCGCTGGTAGAGCCCCGAGATGCCCGCTGCCTCTTCGAGAATGCGACGCCGCGCTTTCGGCTTGGCATTGATCAGTTCGGCGATCTGTCCCTGCCGGACCAATGCCGGCGAATGGGCCCCGGTCGAGGCATCGGCAAACAGCATCTGCACGTCGCGCGCACGGACATCCTTGGCCCCGACCTTGTAGGCGGACCCCGCATCGCGTGTAATGCGGCGGATGATCTCAAGCTGGTCACTGTCGTTGAAGGTGGCAGGGGCCAGCCGTTCCCCATTGTCGATAACCAGCGAGACTTCGGCGAAATTGCGGGCGGGGCGCGTAGCGGCACCGGCGAAAATAACATCCTCCATGCCGCCACCACGCATCGCCGTAGGACGGTTTTCGCCCATGACCCAACGCAGTGCCTCGAGCAGATTGGACTTGCCGCAGCCATTCGGCCCCACGACGCCCGTCAGCCCGTCCGCGATGATCAGATCGGTCGGGTCCACGAAGCTTTTGAAGCCATTCAGTCGCAGTTTGCTGAAGCGCAATGATTCGTCGCCTGTTGATTCCTCAAGGTGGCCGAGCATCGCCCCCCGCCGCTGCGCAAGTCAACACTTCGACCGCTGCATCTGCGCGAATGCGCGGGATTATCCACAAGATATTGCGTATGTTCCCAGCGCATCCATTCATTCGCGGCCTGGCCCGGTGCCGCTTGAACACGGCGCGAGGGCTTTGATCGACGCGGTCGCACACGATGAAGGCCAAGCACGGACATCCCCGATCGATGTCACCCCTTGCATCGCAGACACGCGCCCGCCAAAACAATCAGGTCTCTTCTCATGTCAACGGAGCCACCGATGCCCGCCAAAATCCCCGCCACCGTCGTCACCGGCTTTCTTGGTGCAGGCAAGACAACGCTGATCCGGCACATGCTGCAGAACGCGCAAGGCAAGCGGATTGCACTGATCATCAACGAATTCGGCGATCTTGGTGTAGATGGCGATATCCTCAAGGGCTGCGGAGACGAGGTCTGCTCTGAAGATGACATCGTCGAACTGTCGAATGGCTGCATCTGCTGCACGGTTGCCGACGACTTCATACCCACGATGGAGGCCCTTCTCGGCCGCGACGTAAAGCCGGATCATATCGTGATCGAGACCTCGGGACTTGCGCTCCCGCAACCTTTGGTGCGGGCATTCAACTGGCCCGGTATCTCGACCGCGGTCACGGTGGACGGTGTCGTCACGGTGGTCGATGGCCGTGCCGTGCATGACGGCCAATTCGCCCACAACGTAGCGGCCGTGGACGCCCAGCGCGCCATGGATGAAAACCTCGATCATGAGACGCCACTGTCGGAACTGTTCGAAGACCAGATCGCCTGCGCTGATATGATCGTGGTAAACAAGACTGACCTGCTCGAAGCGGACGAGGCCGACAGGTTGACCGGCAAACTCAGGTCCGAGGCACGCACGGGCGTGCAGGTCATCAAGGCAGCGATGGGCGCGCTGCCCGTCGATGTGCTTTTGGGACAGGGGATCGGCGCGGAAACCGACCTTGCCGCACGTCACGAGGTGCACCACCACCATCATCATGATGATGATGACGATCATGAACACGATCACGCCCATGAGCATGGCCACGACGAATTCGAAAGCTTTGTCGTGACGCGGGGCGAGGTTGCCGACGCCAAATCATTTGCCGGGCAGGTGGCGGATGTCATCCGTAAACACAATATCCTGCGCCTGAAAGGCTTCGTTGCGGTGGAAGGTAAGCCGATGCGCCTGACACTGCAGGCGGTCGGTCCGCGGATCGATACCTACTTCGACCAGGCTTTCGGCGCGGCGCCCCGCGAAACGCGCCTTGTCGTGATCGGCGAAGCCGGCCTCGACCGTACTGCGATCGCCGAGGCGCTGCTTGACTGATACGACTTATGATATCAGCCGCATAGACCCGCTGGAGCCGGATGCGTTGTTGCTGATCGAAGGTTCCGAGCGCGAACAAGCCGCGCTCTATCCGCCCGAGGTCCGCCATGCGTTCTCACCGCGGCAATTGGTCGAATGCGATGTGCGGTTTTTCGTTGGCCGTGCCGGGGACACGCCTGTCGTGTGCGGCGGTTATGCAAACTACGGCACCTTCGCCGAACTCAAGCGCCTGTTCGTGGCACCCACGTATCGCGGGGCGGGCTGGGCCGACGCACTCTTGCAAACTTGCGAAAGCCACGCGCGGGGCGAAGGTCTGACGCTGATGCGGCTGGAAACCGGCGAGGCCTCCCCGGCGGCGCTGAGATTCTACGCCCGCCAAGGCTATCGGCGCTGCGGGCCCTTTGCCCGGTATGCCGAAAACGGCTCATCTGTTTTTATGGAGAAGCCCCTGTGAATTCAATCCGGAGGACGTTTGTCGAGATCGCGCACCGTCCGGCCACGCGCTTCATCCTCGTCCATGTGATCGGCCGGATCAGCCGGCCGGTCATTGGGGTTTTCGCCCTTGTTTTTCTCGGCACGCTCTCGTTGCTTGTCCAGATCATCCACATCCGGCCGCAACGCCTCATCGGATTTCTTGTTCTCGGTCATGTAACCAAACCTGCAAGTCGGCACAGGGTTCCAAATATCCCTCAGGCGGGCGCCTGATGCATTTGCTCGCCGCCACACCGGGCGCAATCAGCGACGGCAACGAACCTGTCGACCTGGGACAGACGCCCGCCGATATCGTCGTGATTTCGGCGGCGGATACAGAACTTGCGGCCTTGTCCGAAGCACGGGCCGGTCTGCGCGCGCCACCAACCCTGCGACTTGCCAATATGATGCATCTTGCGCACCCGATGTCGGTGGACCTGCATCTCGACGATTGTGCGACCGGATCGCGCCTCGTGATCGCACGCATCCTCGGCGGGGCCGGGTATTGGAAATACGGGCTGACCCAGTATGCGGCGCGCTTGCGCGAGGCGGGTGTGCCCTTCGCCGCCCTGCCCGGTGATGACAAACCCGATGAGGAACTGCGCGCGCTTTCGACGGTCGGTTCGGCGGATTACGACGCGCTCTGGGCCTATCTGGTCGAGGGAGGGCCCAAGAACAGCCGCAGCTTCCTGAACTATGCCAAGGCCATGCTGGATGGCGAAGAGAAACCCGCTGCCGCCAGCCCGCTGTTGCGCGCCGGCGTCTATTGGCCCGCCGATGGGGTCGCCGACTTGCAAGCGGCAAAGGCGGACTGGACGAAAGATGCGCCTGTCGTTCCGATCATCTTCTATCGCGCCCTCGTGCAGGGTGGCGGCCTGAACCCGATCAACCGCCTGACCCGCAGCCTGCTACGCGCCGGGTTGAACCCGTTGCCGGTCTTCGTGGCCAGCCTCAAGGATCCCGTCAGCACTGCCACCCTGTCCAGCCTCTTTACCCAGGCACCACCCGACGTGATCCTGAACTGCACCGCCTTCGCCGTCGGCAGCCCGCATGACGGAGACGACAGCCCCGAAAACCCGCTGCTTGTGAATGATGCGCCCATCTTTCAGGTCATCCTGTCCGGCGCGTCCGAGGCATCCTGGTCCGACGGACTAAGCGGTCTGACGGCGCGCGACATCGCGATGCACGTGGCCCTGCCGGAGGTGGACGGCAGGGTCCTGTCACGCGCGGTCAGCTTCAAGGGCGAGGCGTTCTTCGATGAAGCGACGCAATGTCCCATCGCCACCTATCAGGCGCGTGGTGACAGGATCGATTTTGTCGCGCAACTGACCGGCGCCTGGTGCAAGCTACGTCGGACACCCGCGGCGGCGAAAAAAACCGCCGTGATCCTCGCCAATTACCCCAACAAGGACGGGCGGCTGGCCAATGGCGTCGGCCTCGACACACCCGCAGGCACGGTCCACGTCCTCAACCTGCTGCAAAAGGCAGGCCACGCCGTCACGCCGCCTGCCGACAGCGCGGCCTTGATGACGCAGATCATGGCGGGTCCGACCAACTGGCTGACGGACCGCGCAAAGAAAGAAGGCGGCGCCTTCCTGCCCCTCGACGTCTACTTGCAATACTATGACGCGCTGCCTTGGGCGCTGAAGGAACAAATCACTGCACGTTGGGGATCCCCCGAGGATGATCCGTTCATCATCTTGCCCAAAATACTCCCGCCGGAGGCAACCGCCCCGTCAACCGGCGCAGGTTTCGCCCTGTCGATCCACCAGTTCGGCAATGCTGTCGTCGGGGTTCAACCGGCGCGCGGCTACAACATCGACCCTACCGAGACCTACCATTCGCCTGATCTGGTTCCGCCGCACAACTATCTCGCCTTCTATTTCTGGATACGGCACCATTGGGGCGCCGATGCGATCGTGCACATGGGCAAGCATGGCAATCTGGAATGGCTGCCCGGCAAGGCGGTGGCACTGTCCGAGACCTGCTGGCCCGAGGCGATCCTCGGCCCCGTGCCACACATCTATCCTTTCATCGTCAACGACCCGGGCGAGGGCACGCAGGCCAAGCGCCGCGCATCCGCTGTGATCATAGACCATCTCACGCCGCCGCTGACCCGCGCGGAAAGCTATGGGCCGCTACGCGATCTCGAGGCACTTGTGGATGAATACTACGAGGCCGCCGGAGTGGACCCGCGCCGTATCGCGCATCTGGGCAAGGAAATCCTGTCGCTCTCGGAGGTGACAGGTCTTTCAAAGGATGCAGGCTTCACCGGAGATCAACAAGGCGACCTGGGCAAGCTCGATGCATACCTGTGTGAGCTCAAAGAGGCGCAGATCAGGGACGGGTTGCACGTCTTCGGACAATCGCCTCGGGGTGTGCAGGAACGCGACCTCGCCATTGCACTCGCCCGTGTCCCTCGTGGCGATGGCAAGGGTGGCAATGCCTCCCTTCTACGCGCACTCGCGAAGGATCTCGGGCTTGGTATCGACCCGCTGGACTGCGATCCGGCAGCCCCGGCCAGTGACAAGCCGGCGGTATTGGCAGGCAACGGCACGTGGCGCACGAACGGCGACACGGTCGAGCGGCTGGAACTCTTATCCCAAAGGCTGCTCGATGGCACCGCCGCGGCCCCCGGTCCGCTGTCCGCCCGGGTTCTGTCCGAGATCACCGACCACATCCGCCCGACCATCGCAGCCTGCGGACCCGATGAGGGCGCAGGCATCCTGCGTGCACTGGACGGCAAATTCGTGCCACCCGCACCGTCAGGCGCGCCGACCCGCGGGCGGCTGGATGTATTGCCGACGGGGCGTAACTTCTACTCGGTCGACAGCCGCGCCGTGCCAACGCCAACCGCATGGGCGCTGGGTTGGAAGTCGGCCAATCTGCTGATCGAAAAACATCTGCAGGATCACGGCGACTGGCCACGCACCATGCTGGTCACCGCCTGGGGCACCGCGAACATGCGCACAGGTGGCGATGACATCGCACAGGCGCTCGCCCTGATGGGTGTCAAACCGACCTGGGACAGCGCCAACCGCCGTGTCACCGGCTTCGAGGTACTGCCGCAATCGGTGCTGGGCCGACCGCGCGTGGATGTCACCTTGCGCATCTCGGGCTTTTTCCGTGATGCCTTCCCGCAACTGATTGCGCTGGTCGATAGTGCGGCCCGCGCGGTGCAGGACCTCGATGAAACCGCAGACCAGAACCCGGCGGCGGCGCGGTCCAGGGCCGGCGAGGACCGGACCCGCGTGTTCGGATCGAAACCCGGCGCTTATGGCGCGGGTCTTCAGGCACTTGTCGACGAACGTATCTGGGCTGACAAGGCGGACTTTGCCGAAGCCTATCTGGAATGGGGCAGCTATGCCTATGGCGCGGGTGCCGATGGTGAAAAGAAGCGCGGTGCCTTTTCTGCGCGCCTCGGCCAGACCGAGGCGATCGTCCAGAACCAGGACAATCGCGAACACGACGTTCTCGACAGCGATGATTATTACCAGTTCGAAGGCGGCGCGGCGGCCGCGGTCAGCACTTTGCAGGGCCGCGATCGCCCGATTTATCACAACGACCATTCCCGCCCCGAACGCCCCGTCATTCGTACGCTCGAAGATGAAATCGGCCGGGTCGTCCGCAGCCGGGTGGTGAACCCCAAATGGATCGATGGGATCAAACGACATGGCTACAAGGGGGCCTTCGAAATCGCGGCGACGGTCGACTACCTCTTTGCCTTTGCCGCAACGACAGGGGCCGTGCGCAACCATCATTTCGATCTGGTGGAAGAGGCGTTCCTGGCTGACCCCGAGACGCGCGACTTCATCGCCGATGCGAACGCGCCTGCGCTGCGCGAAATCGCCCAGCGCCTTCAGGAGGCGATTGATCGCAACCTCTGGCAGCCCAAGTCGAACTCGGCCCGTGCGCGTATCGCGGGGTTGCTGGACTAGGGATCGCAAGCGCAGGTCCCTGCACCCCAGCCCGGCAAACCGATCCCGATTACATTTACGCGGCCGTTCCGACGGTCTAGCTTGCAGCCAAACAGGAGCAACCAAGATGATCGACGACACCGAACGCCACGCAATGAAAATGGCCAAGAAAAAGGCCGCACGCGACAAGATCATGGCCACCAAGACCGACAAGAAGGGCCTGATCATCGTCCACACCGGCAAGGGCAAGGGCAAATCCTCGGCCGCCTTCGGAATGATCTTCCGCTGCATCGCGCATGACATGAAATGCGCCGTCGTGCAGTTCATCAAGGGTGGCATGTCGACCGGCGAGCGAGACCTGATCCTGTCGAAGTTCAACGACACCTGCGCATTTCACACCATGGGCGAGGGCTTTACCTGGGAAACACAGGACAAATCACGCGATACCGAAATGGCCCAGGCAGCCTGGGCCAAGGCCAAAGAGCTGATCCGTGATGAAAGCCATGCCATGGTCCTTCTGGACGAGATCAACATCGCGATCCGCTACGAATACCTCGATATCGCCGAAGTCGTGGCCTTTCTGCGCGACGAGAAACCGCAGATGACGCATGTGGTGCTCACAGGGCGCAACGCACATGAGGATCTGATCGAGATTGCCGACCTGGTCACCGAAATGGAACTGGTCAAGCATCCCTTCCGGTCAGGTATCAAGGCGCAGATCGGGGTAGAGTTCTGAGGCAAGCATTCCTGTCGTCAGTGCCATCGTCCGGGTTCGTCCGGGATCGCTGAGGAACGCTGGTTGTCTTCGACGGGGTTGGTCTTGATCGACCGGCAATTAAACACATACTCGGCAAATGGTTGATCTCGTACTTGACCCTTCAAAGGTACTTACAAGCGGTGTCCAGCGTGACGTCTTCTTTCATCCATTTGACAGGTATAAACTGATCAAGGTTCTCAAACCGCAGGCTCAGCTTGGTCGGCGCAACAATTTCAATGGTATTTTCGATCGGCTGTTTCCAAGCACCCGCATCCGTCAGATCCGAAAAGAGTATCAAGAATATCTCAGGATCATGCTGCAGCATCCCGAGCCGCAGTTCCATTTGCCCATTTCCCATATGTTTGGATTCGTGACGACCAACCTCGGCCTTGGATGCCTGACCGAGCGGATAGTGGACGAGGATGGTGCCTTGG
>Ga0207419_1000264_pt1 | contig 44328 bp, 29 predicted proteins | sample ElkSloMetagenome_4_FD_184723 | JGI IMG/M metagenome (GOLD analysis project Ga0207419, IMG submission 184723) | Hot spring microbial communities from Elkhorn Slough, Monterey Bay, USA - MD2A (version 2) | ecosystem: Environmental > Aquatic > Marine > Intertidal zone > Estuary: Microbial mat ...
TACCTCTTGGTGGTTTTACGGCAGCCGTGAGAAATTTGAAGAAGCCGATAAAACCAACCTTTTAACAATAGATACTGGCGTTTATTTCCCCTCTAGCGGATTGAGCAACCCTGAAATTGCCTCACTCAGCCGAAGCCAGCACAAATCACAAGGCTTTGGAAGTACAGGAAGCCGAGGCAAACAATTAGAATATATTGAACTCATAAACGGCGATTTACCCCAGGACAAAACCAAGTTATTTGAAGGGATTAATACAACTTGGGACCGAATTGAGGGCGGTAAAGCCATTGGAGACATCCTTAAAAAGGTCGAAGACAACTATGATTTTAAAAACCCTTCAGCCTCTCTACCAGAGTTGATGCGCGCCTTTAAGCTCATCCAAAACCTTGAAAACTCCCATTGGAGGGATTATAAGCTCAAGGACATAAAAGAGATTATCGCCGCTTGTGCAGGCTTGTACCTCGAGGCCGTAACAAATACAAATATTGCAACTAGAAATGAGGCTGTAGAGTTAAGCATTGAGGCCATAAATCGTAGTGATGCTAATATCAACCTCATAAGTTTCACTACTCCAAACGGTTTTAAGGTTCAAAAAAATATAAAACTCGATAATAATACCGATTATGACTTTAAGGAAACATTTATGGTAAAACCTAATCAAGACTTTTCAACTCCTTACTGGCTAAATAAAAAAGGCAGCTTGGGCATGTACAAGGTTACTGACCAATCTCTAATAGGCAAACCCGAAACACCTAGAGGCTTGCACGTAACCTTCAACCTCAATATTGAAAACGCTTCAATTTCATTTAAAAAACCTCTGGTATATAAAACAAATGATCCTGTTAAAGGTGAAGTTTACAGACCCTTTGAAATTGTACCAGAAGTCTCGGCCAGAATCTCAGAAAAAGTGATTATCGTTAACAACAAAAAACAAAGGGATATTGAAGTGGTTGTGAAATCGGCGAGGGCAAATCTTGAGGGCTACGTAGAATTAGCACACCCAAACGACTGGCAGGTTTATCCTGAAAAACAGAGATTCTCCATTGCCCAAAAAGGCGGTACAGCCTCACTAGTTTACACGCTGGTTCCACCGCAAGGACAAAGTGAAGGGCTTATTTCACCCATGGTTCACGTTGATAATGAGATATACACAAAAAAACTTGTAGAAATCGACTACGACCATATTCCCTATCAAACTGTGCTATTACCAAGCGAGAGCAAAGTAGTGAGATTAGACATTAAAAAAAGGGGTAAAAACATCGGCTACATCCAAGGTGCTGGTGATGTGGTACCTGAAAGCCTCGTGGAGATTGGATATAATGTCGCGATTTTAGAGCCAAAGGATATTTCCGCAGAAAACCTAAATCGCTTTGACGCCATTGTGGTTGGGATTCGAGCTTATAACGTTGTTGATGAGTTAAAGTTTAAGCAACCAGCCCTACTGGATTATGTCGCTCGGGGTGGAAATATGATTGTACAATACAACACCAGCCGCAGATTTAATATGAAAAATCTCGCACCTTACGAATTGAAGCTATCAAGGGATAGGGTTACTGACGAAACTGCCGAGGTGAGATTTATTGCCGAAAATCACGATGTTCTAAACGTCCCGAATACAATAACACAAAAGGATTTTGAAGGTTGGACTCAAGAGCGTGGGCTCTATTTTCCCAATCAATGGGCCGCTGAATTTACACCAATACTTTCAATGAACGATAAGGGCGAAAGTCCGAAAGATGGAAGCCTACTGGTTGCTAAATACGGGAAGGGGCATTATATTTATACTGGATTAAGCTTTTTTAGGGAATTTCCGGCAGGTGTTCCCGGAGCTTACCGATTATTTGCAAATATGCTTTCCCTGGGCAAAAACAACGTGGTTAAAAGCGAAGAAATCAGAAATTAGATATAACGGTGCAAGACGACCAACCTTTAGAAAAATACAAATGGAATAAATGGTACACCATTGTTTTGGTGGCCAACCTGCTTTACATTGTTTTATTCTTTTTTATAACCCAGCTCTTTTAGGATGCAGACCATAGATTGGATAATCCTCATCGGGACACTTTTGCTAATTGTAGCTTATGGCACCTACCAAACCAGGGGCAGCAAAAATGTGAAGGATTATTTAAAGGGGGGTAACTCCTCGCCGTGGTGGACCATCGGGCTTTCGGTCATGGCCACCCAAGCCAGCGCCATTACGTTTTTATCAACACCCGGTCAGGCCTTTCAGGACGGGATGGGATTTGTTCAGTTTTATTTTGGGATCCCTTTGGCAATGGTAATGATTTGTATGGTTTTTATTCCGCTCTACCACCGTTTAAAAGTCTATACCGCTTATGAGTTTTTAGAAAATAGGTTTGATTTGAAAACCAGGACCCTAACTGCCATTTTATTTTTGATACAGCGCGGTTTGGCGGCGGGAATCACAATATACGCCCCTGCCATAATTTTATCCGTGGTTTTAAAAATTAAGCTGCTATACTTGATAATCCTAATTGGTGTACTTGTTATAATTTATACCGTATCTGGCGGTACAAAAGCAGTGAACGTTACCCAGAAATACCAAATGATTGTTATTTTTTCTGGGATGATTGTAGCCTTTGTCATTATACTAAATCAATTACCAGACGACCTTTCGTTTTCAAATGCCTTGGAGATCGCCGGAGCTAGCGGAAAAATGGAGGTATTGGATTTTTCCTTCAACCTTGAAAATCGATACACCGTTTGGACAGGACTAATTGGCGGTACATTTTTAATGCTTTCCTATTTTGGTACAGACCAGAGCCAAGTACAGCGTTATCTATCGGGCAAATCGGTTAGGGAAATGCAGCTGGGCCTTATTTTTAACGGCATTTTAAAAGTGCCCATGCAATTTTTCATCCTGCTTATTGGAGTAATGGTTTTTGTGTTCTACCAATTCAATAAAGCTCCGGTAAATTTCAACCCAACCGCAGCTGAAATTGTCCTGAACTCAGAATACAGCGACGACTATAAAATTCTTCAAAAGGAACAACAGCGACTTTTTGAGGAAAAACAGGCCATCATCGCAAATGTCTCCCAAAACAAATCCGCTACCTATAAAAACATAGCATTGGCCAATGTTAAGCAGGATACCCTGCGCGCCCAAGCCAGACGCTTAATTGATAAGGCAGGCCAAGCTAGGGACCTCAAGGTTGAGAGCAACGACAAGGATTACGTGTTTATTCATTTCATTATTAACAACCTCCCCAAAGGTTTGATTGGTTTATTATTAGCCGTTATCCTGTGCGCAGCCATGTCCAGTACCGCTAGCGAACTAAATGCCTTGGCAAGTACAACCACAATGGACCTGTACAAACGAAACGTAGCCAAAAAAACAGATAACCAAATGCTCAATACCTCCAAATGGTTTACCTTGCTTTGGGGCATCATGGCAATTGGCGTAGCCTGCGTAGCGAATCTTGCAGAGAATTTAATTCAATTGGTAAATATCATAGGCTCAATTTTCTACGGAAACGTTCTGGGTATTTTCCTTCTGGCTTTTTTCATTAAATACGTACGTGGCAATGCTGTTTTTACGGCGGCCCTTGTAACCCAAGCCATAGTAATCGCGCTTTATTTTATGAATGAATATGACATCATAAACCTACCGTTCCTTTGGTTGAATTTCATAGGGTGTATCATCGTAATTACCTTATCTTTAATAATTGAAAGCTTAAAACCCAAACAAGATGACACAAAAACTATCTAAAACCATCAATTGGGGTATAATTGGTCTTGGCGGTATTGCCCATAGATTTGCAACGGATTTAGGCAGCGTACCAGATGCAAAACTCTACGGCGTTGCGTCGAGAACACAGTCTAAAGCCGCTGAATTTGCCGAAAAATACAATGCTGATATTGCTTACGATAATTACGAAGCGTTAACCGAAGACATCAACGTGGATGCGATTTACATTGCCACCCCGCACAGTTTTCATAAGGAACATTCAATATTGTGCTTGGCCAACAAAAAAGCTGTGTTATGTGAAAAGCCTTTGGCCATGAACCTGCAAGAGGTTGACCAAATGATTGCCGTGGCAGAGAAAAATAACACCTTACTTATGGAGGCACTCTGGACGTACTTCCTACCACATTATCAATATGTTTTAAACGAGCTAAAAAATGAAACCTTCGGGAAAATACTAAAACTTGAAGCAGATTTTGGTTTTAAACCCGAAAAAGACATGAACTCCAGACTGTTTAAAAAGTCGCTCGGCGGTGGCAGTTTGTTGGATATTGGTATTTATCCCATTTTCGCTGCGCTCTCATCGCTAGGTATGCCAAAACTTATTGACACCAGGGCAACGTTTTTTGAAAATGGCACTGATTCGTCCGTTAATATGACCTTCAATTATGATGCTGGCCTTACGGCCCGTTTAAAAAGCACCTTTTTAGAGGAGACAAAGACAGAAGCTGTTTTTCATTTTGAAAAAGGAACCGTAAAAATCAATTCCAGATTTCACGAGCCCACAACCGTAACAGTAATTTCAGACGGGAAAGAACAAACCAAGGATTTTGGATACCGTACGATTGGATATAATTTTGAAATAGAACATTTCAACCGATTACTTAGGGAAGATAAAACCGAAAGCGATATCATGTCATTTAGTACGAGCCGCAATTTGATTCATCTGTTGGATACCGTCCGGGGACAAATAGGTCTTGACTATCCGACTGAATGATGTTGAACCTTAGTAAGACGATAAATTAGAAAGGAAGTGACCTACAATTGAGGCGTCATAAACACATAAAGCGGCTAAAACCCTCGTTAATTAGTCGTGAGCCTCCATTTAACAATTAAAATCAATCAATACGTGCTCATCAGAATCGTAAAACTCAGCTTTAAGCCAGAACACATTTCAACCTTTATCAATAATTTTGAATCACATAAAACCAAGATTAGAAATTTTAAAGGCTGTGAGAAATTAGAATTGTTATGCGATAAAAACCAAGACCATATTTTTTTCACATACAGCTGCTGGCAAACCGAAGCAGACCTAGAAAACTATAGACATTCAGAATTATTTAAATCAGTTTGGGCCAAAACTAAATTGCTGTTTAATGATAAACCGTTAGCTTGGAGTGTTGAGCGAGTGCAAGCACTATAGTTGAATTTGATGTAACATATGAAAAATAATAATGAATGCTACATGACAAACTCTAATGCGGGCTATGATAATTAAAAGGAGTGTCTTAATGTATCATGGAAGCTATCTATGAATATTAGGGCAATTCGTATCTGTTTTTTTAAAATATTCTTATAATCCGCTTGCAATATTCATTAAATTTTAACTTTGAACCCACAACTTGAACCTTAGAACCAGAAGTCTCCCATGCTTGCCATTCTAAAAAAAGAAATCAATACGTTTTTTGCTTCGCCAATTGGTTATCTAGTCATTGCGATGTTCTTATTACTCAACGGCCTTTTTCTCTGGCTCTTTAAGGGGGAGTTCAACATACTTGATAATGGCTTTGCCGATCTATCAAGTTTCTTTTTGCTAGCACCGTGGATTCTCATTTTCCTTGTCCCTGCAATTACAATGCGAAGTTTTGCCGATGAAAAAAAACAAGGTACCTTAGAGTTACTCCTTACCAAGCCCCTTAGTCACTTGCAAATCGTTCTTGGGAAGTATCTCGGTGCACTGGCACTAATTACAATCGCCTTATTACCAACTTTACTTTACGCCTATACAATTTCAAAATTGGGAAACCCCGAGGGCAACTTAGATATTGGAAGCACGATAGGTTCTTATTTTGGCCTGTTTTTTTTAGTGGCTGCGTACTCAGCCATAGGTGTATTTTCATCAAGTCTTTCAGACAATCAAATCGTGGCATTTATAGTCGCCGTCTTTACATGTTTCATCTTTTATTTTGGCTTTGAAGGTCTTAGTAATTACAAACTATTTGGCGATAACCTTTACGTTGAAAATTTAGGAATGCAGTCACATTTCGAGAGTATGAGTCGTGGTATTTTAGATACTCGCGATGTTGTTTACTTTTTAAGCTTGAGCGGTTTTTTTATTGTTCTTACCGTTTTAAATCTAAAGCGTAGCACATCATGATAATCACATTGACGCTCTCTATAAGCCTAATGGCACTGTTGGTTCTAAATTTTCTAAATATGGAAACCGTGTATAAAAGACAAGAGCCTACGACTTCTGCCAGCTTTGCCATTAAGCTATTTGTAGATTTTTTCGGCACACATCCAATATTTAAAATTTTTACAGTTAACCATCAAATACAACATAATGCACAACCTAGGCAAAGACCACCTTTAGGAGGCTATAGGTTGGGTGATGATGTGATACCTTTGGAAATTTTAAAGTATGAATCAAAAACAAAACTTAAAACAGTAAGGGTGAATGATAATTACGGGATTGCAACTAATCTAAAAAAGCATGCAAGTATCGTAAAGTGAAGAGCAACGTGAGTAGTGAAATAAGTGCAGTTAATGGATATGATGCGGGTATGGAACTCAAATTTAAGAATAGACAACCAATAGAAATAAACCAATACTTAGAGCAAGCTAAAATTAAATGATGAATAAGAGTAAACGTAGGCTCATTTATGCAATTGCCGCCTTGGTAATGTTACTGCTGGTAAATTTTATATCCTCAAAAATTTACAAACGATTTGACCTGACCCAAGACCAAAGATATACGCTCTCAAATGCAGCCTTGCAAACTCTTGACGCGGTAGATTCCCCCCTAGTAATCGATGTTTTTCTGGAGGGCGACTTTCCTTCAGAATTCAGACGTCTCAGGGATGAAACCCGTCAAATTATAGAGGAATTTGCTGTTTATAATGATAACATTTCGGTAAATTTTATCAATCCACTGGAAGATGAGAAAAACCGCGATAGAAATCTGCAACAATTATCCCAACGTGGGCTTCAACCATTTCAAATCAGCATAAAGGAAAGTGGCAAAACCTCCCAGGAACTCATCATTCCATGGGCCTTGGCTAGTTATAATGGGCAGACCGTAATAATTCCTCTAATTAAAAACAAAATCGGCTCTACGGACCGAGAGCTTGTTAATAGCTCCATCCAAAATTTAGAATACGCCTTTGCAGATGCATTTGAAAAATTAGTAAAACCAAAACAAAAGAAAATCGCCATATTAAGGGGCAATGGCCAGTTGGCAGATATCTACATTGCTGATTTTCTAAAAACACTAGGCGAACATTATTTTCTTGCGCCATTTACATTAGATAGTATTGCAAATACTCCCCAAAAAACCCTAAGCGAACTGAAATCCTACGATCTTATCATTTCGGCTAAACCCAGCAAAGCATTTTCTGAACAGGAAAAATATGCGCTCGACCAGTTTAGTATGAACGGTGGCAAAAGTCTATGGCTAACTGAGCGGGTTATTATGGACAGGGACAGTTTGCTCAACAACGATGGCAGGGCAGTGGCACTCATGAAGGATTTAAATCTTGGGGACTTTTTTTTTAAATACGGCGTTCGAATAAATCCGGTTATAGTAAACGATTTGTATTCTGCCCCAATAACATTAGCCATTGGAGAAGGTAACAATACCCAATTTCAACCATTGCAATGGCAGTACTCACCCCTAGCCGCAAGCAACCCCAACCATCCTATTACCACTAACCTAGACCCCATTAAGTTTGATTTTGCCAGCCAAATCGATACCCTCAAAAATACTGTTGAAAAAACCATTTTATTAAGAAGTTCACAACTCACTAAACTAGAGGGCGTCCCAAAGGAAATCAATCTCGACGTGGTTACCCAAGAGCCAAAGCCAGAAACGTACACAAAGCCCAACCAAACCTTGGCGGTGTTGTTGGAAGGCCAATTTAATTCAGTTTATAAAAATCGTATAAAACCTTTTAATACAAAAGATGATTTAACCGAAAGTAAACCAACTAAAATGATTGTGATAGCAGATGGCGACATTATCAAAAACGAGGTTGTTCGCAACCAACCCCAGGAACTTGGCTTTGAGTTTCTTACAAAGCGCACGTTTGGTAACAAGGAGTTCTTACTCAATGCGGTGAATTACCTACTCAATGACGATGGACTTATAAACATTCGCACCAAGGAAGTAAAATTGGCCTTTTTGGACAGTAATAAAATTGAAGCTGAAAAAACGAAATGGCAACTTATAAATATTGCCCTACCCCTTATTGTTCTTGGGGTATTTGGCCTTATATTCAATTTTTTTAGACGTAAACATTACGGAAAAAAGAGGGTTTAATTACAAAATATTAGAACATTTACTGTTAATAAGTTTGTTTTATAAAGCGAAGCTATTCATCTATTTTTGTAGCACTATTGACTTTTTCAATTTAAGACAAACCAATGAAATTTATAGTTTCCAGCACGTATTTACTCAAACAGTTGCAAGTTTTAGGTGGCGTAATCAACAACTCCAATACCCTACCAATATTAGACAACTTTTTATTTGAACTTAATGGTTCTGAACTTACGGTCTCTGCCAGTGATCTGGAAACGACTATGTCTGCAACCTTAGAAGTTGAGAGCGATGAAGATGGCAGCATTGCTCTACCCGCTAGATTGCTGTTAGATACTTTGAAAACCTTCCCAGAGCAGCCCTTAACGTTTGTGGTTGAGGACAACAACACAGTTGAAATTAGTTCAAACCACGGTAAGTACGCCCTGGCCTATGCCGATGGAAATGAATTCCCTAAATCGGTTGAATTGGAAGAACCGAGTAAAACCACAATTTCTGGTGATATTTTAGCTACGGCAATATCAAAAACTATTTTCGCAGCTGGAAACGACGATCTAAGGCCGGTGATGAGTGGTGTCTTTTTTCAATTTTCTACTGAAAGTTTAACCTTCGTTGCCACCGATGCCCACAAATTGGTAAAATATACGCGTGAGGATGTTACTGCAGACCAGGTTGCCGAATTTATCATGCCAAAAAAGCCCTTAAATCTTCTTAAAGGCATTTTAGCAGCAAGTGCTGAAGATGTCACTATTGAATACAACGACTCTAATGCTAAGTTCACGTTTGAAAATTCAGTGTTGGTTTGTCGGTTGATTGATGGGAAATATCCAAATTACGAAGCGGTCATTCCAAAAGAGAACCCAAACAAACTCACAATTGATAGAACCCAATTTTTAAACTCTGTGCGTCGTGTGAGTATCTTTTCAAACAAGACAACCCACCAAATTAGACTTAAAATAGCGGGTGCCGAACTTAACATTTCCGCAGAGGACATTGATTATAGTAACAAGGCCGAAGAACGTTTAACCTGTGATTACCAGGGCGATGATATGCAAATTGGTTTTAATTCCCGTTTTTTAACCGAAATGCTTAACAATCTTAATGCCGATGATGTTCAATTGGAAATGAGCATGCCAAATAGGGCTGGAATTCTGACCCCAGTTGATGGATTAGATGAGGGCGAGCAGGTTACAATGCTAGTAATGCCGGTTATGTTGAATAACTAACTCCCCGCGGTGGTAGTAATATTATGATATGTAGTTTTACTTAATTTATTTAAATAAGTGGGTCAAATAAAACAAACAAAGTTGAGCTGAATAAAAGTTCTATCTTTTATAATTATAGCGACAAGCAGCAATACATAAATTATTAACTTCATATTTATATACAAGTCGGTGTTCTGAGTCTATTCGTCTTGACCGGTAGTTTTTTAAGTCATTTTTAAATGACCTCAGGTTTGCCAATACCGTCAAAGGGTATTCTCATGCAGCTTATAATTAATTCATTAATACGCTTGGTAATTTTTTTATCGACTTTCTGTCAATACAAATAGTCTTCCCATGAAGATGAAGACCAAATAATTTTATTTATTTAGTCAATTAATTTGCGCTCAACGCCTTTACCTTCTTCTAACTCTTTAATGGATTTTAAAGGAACATCCCTGTTTTATCAGTTAGTAGATAGCTAGTTTCTGTGAGGGCATTATATTCATCCAAAGAAATTAGTACCACGTCTTTACCATTCTTACGTTTTATAAAAATATCACTTACGTCTTTGATTACTTTGTTTAACCTATGCTTTAAGTTTAATTGAAAATCTGTATATTTTACTATTTCCACGTTGTTAAATGATAAATAAAACTTATTTAACATTAATAAATAAAAAAAGCAACTTTAAAAGTTGCTTTCTTATGATATATGGAGTCTCTTTTATTTTGTGTACTTACTATTCCAAATCGCTTCATTTACATTTTTACCCCTTGGTATGGCATAAAATATAACAACTGCCACTACAGATTTGAAAAGAAACAGGAACAGAAGCCCAAAATGACTTAAAAATTGGTCATTATCCTCTAGTGTAAAACTGTATAGGTAAGTGATTAACAGCGAAACCACGAAGGTGCTAAAAAGCAATGTATCAAGACTTTTAAATGGCAATACTAACCACTTTCGTAAAGGCGCTAAATCATTTCCCCATTTATGGATTAAGTAATAGTAACCATTACCTATGGGAGCAAACAATAAGGGATCGTCCGGGTTTTCCAATCGAAAAAGCTTAGATGGCGCCATGACCTTAAAGCCAGAAAGCTCGATATTGTGCTCGTCCTCGAGGCGCTTAATTTTTGAAATGGCCTCCTCGGGAAATTCGTTTTTAAAATATCGACTATCTAAAAAGCGAAGTCTGTAATCAATACAGATTTTCTTAATGTTGTCGATGTGATATACCTTGTCAGATTCTAACAGGTCAATATTAAAATCATTGGTAACATCTTCATTTCCAGAAGAAAGCGTCGTTTCAATACGATGTTCTGCCTTAGCTTCCGCTAATAACTCTGATAGTAGCTTATCTACTGAATCTGCGTTTTGAGAGCGCGAACGTTGCTTACGCAGCTTCGCTTCAATATTAGTTCTTTCTATCATGCTGCAATTTTTTTTACTAAGTTATAATACAAGTTAATTAAAACCAAAAGATTAGTATAAAAAAAATCAATAGATGCCAATTTATAGCTATAAATAAAATTAAATGTTTAAAAAATAGAAGAAATCTCCTATTGGTTTAAAAATAATTAATTGATGAAATTTAGGGATATAGGATAATTTGGAGTTTGGCCATGACTGGCTTTTATGGCATTCACGATTGGAAATATAATTGAAATAAGGCCAAGCAGTGTAAGCCCGACTATACCTAAACCAAATATTAATATTAACGGTATGCACAATATTGCATATAAAATTAAGCTTATCTGAAAATTGAGAATCCGTTTTCCTTGCTCATCCATCATAAAAACAGATTCTTTTTGGGTTGCCCAAATAATGAGCGGGACAATAAGACCACCAAAACCGGTAATGAAAGTCAAAAGTTGACTAAGGTGGGTTATAACGATGAGCTGATTATCCTGACGCATGATTGTAGATTTTTATGATTGTGAATGCCTATAGGACGCTTAATTTCATAGTTTGTTACAGTTTTTTGTTAGTCATTTAATTTTTGGTGAACATCACAAACAGCTCCTTCCCCTGCCTGCTTGTATCAGAATTAAAACAAGGTTCCATTTTATCAATTTGGAATTTAGGTCGAAATAACGCTTCATATTCAGCTATGCTGCCACCAAAAGGTGGGCCTTTTTCCGTGAGTGGAAAATCAAACATAAGCCCAACGATTTTGGCCTTCTTCTTGAGCAGCGCATAAGTTTTTAATACGTAGTCTGTTCTAAGTTTAGGTTTGAGTGCACAAAAGAAGGTTTGCTCCAATATTAAATCAAAGCCAGACTTCACTTGAAATTCAAAAAAATCAGAATTAATTAACTGCTCTTTTGGAAAACCAGGAACACGGCGATTGAGATTTTTCAATGCAATTCTGGAAACGTCGACCACATATACATTTTCAAATCCTTTTTTAAATAAATATTCAGCTTCATACCCATTCCCAGCTCCAGGAATTAAAATCTTGATGGATTTATCCCCCAGCTGGTCAATATATGCCTTTAATGGGGTAGAAACCTTACCTAAATCCCATTGAATCTCGTTGTTTTGGTAACGTTTGTTCCAATACTCAGAACTTAATGTCTGCATCCATAAAATTTTATGATTAAAATTCAAAAAAGGAAGTTTCCGTAAAGGCATGAAATACCTTACCCTTACCCACTTTCGAGGTTGCCAAACCGGTAAAATCGCTAAATGCCGGTAGAATTAATTGCGTAGCTGTAACCTGAAAACAAGGTAATCGCAAACGGGGCCTTCCCCTGCTTCTAATAGAAACGCCCGGATGAATATGTCCTGAAATCAAGAACTCATTTCTAGTTCGTTTTGGTTCATGAATAAAAGTAAAAGGTTCCAAGACCAGTTCTTTTTGACAGCAGCTAATTTCAAAACTGTCATACACCTCACTTCTCAGTCGGTCGTGGTTCCCTTTAATTAAGGTGATGTCAATATGGCTAAATTGGTGTCTCCAATTTCTAAAGGCATCCATATCCCTATTGATTTCAGCGTGGAATAAATCGCCCACCACTAAAATCTGCTTTGGCTGGTAAAGGGTAACCAAATATGACAGCCGCTCTAAATCCCTTTGCTGTACGCCTGCCGAAACCGCAATCCCATGTCTTCTAAAATGAGCCGATTTACCGATGTGCAAATCAGAAACAATTAGTGCCTCTTCCCTCTTCCAATAGATGGCACGCAGGTTATTTAAAAGAAGGTCTTCATCACGAAGCATGATTGGTTTTTCTACAAAGTGCATGTTTTAATATGAGTGCTTTTTTAAAGTTTCCAAAGATAAAAAGACCTCAAGGGTTTTTAAAACCTTTGAGGTCTAAACTAAAAATATTGGCGAACTCACCTAGAAACAACGTTCCCCCTATGGGAATTAGGGGGCTTTTTTTCGGTGCACTTCCTTTTGAATTCGCGCGATGCGTTTATCCAGTTTTTCGCTACTTAAACTTTGCCTCAAACTATCTACCTTTATCGGAAAACTTAAAGGTGTAAACGTATCTGAGCGTTTAACCACCAGCTTCCCGCTATTAATTCTTTCAAATGCCGCCTTTAATCTCACCTCCTCCAATTGTTGATTAAAAACCTCGGTGTAGGCTTGGCGAAGTAATAAATTGTTTGGCTCGTTCTCTTCGAGTACTCTAAAAATTAATCCAGATGAGGATTGAAGGCTTTTGGTCTTTTGGTTTCTACCGGGCATTGTTTGAATTACCAATCCTGAAATGACCGCAATATCGCGAAATTTTCTAGATGCCATTTCTGCAGCATTGATACTGGCAATAACATCATCCATTAAATGTTCCTTCGACAAAATTAGTTTTATAGTCTCATCATCTAATGGTAATTCTTGGTCACTCAATAGTTCAAAGCCGTAATCGTTCATGGCAATCGTAAACGTCAAAGGCTTGATTTTACTAATGCGATAGGCAATCAAAGCTGAAATTACCTCATGAATCAAACGGCCTTCAAACGGATACATGAACAGATGATAACCTTCCTTGGTTGTAATTAACTCCACTAAAAACTCATCTTCCTTTGGGATATGACTGAATTCACTTTGCTTGGAAATCAACGGATGAAGAAATTTTAATTCGCGCTCACGAGTTCCAGGATTTAAGGATTCTGATAATTTTTTTCTGAGGAAATGACTCATATAGGATGTTAAAGGCAAACGCCCGCCAAGCCAACTCGGCGTAATGGCTTTTTTCTTTTTACTGATTTTGACAAAGGCGGTCATATCCTTAATATGTACCAATTCGAGAACGCGTCCAGCAAGAATAAAACTATCGTTTGGTTTTAGTTTTGATATAAAATACTCTTCAATCATACCCACGTAACCGCCAGACAGAAACTTTACCCTTAGCATGGCCTCACTTACAATCGCTCCCATATTCATACGGTGTAGCATGGCGATTCTTCGGGATTTAACCCTGTAAATCCCATCCTCGTCCTTAAAAACCCTATGAAACTCCTCATAGGATTTTAAGGTGTTGCCTCCTTGTACGATAAACTGGATGGCCCAGGCAAACTCATCGTCTGTAAGCATTGCAAACGCATGGGTGCTTCTCAACATTTTGAGAACCTCATGAGCTTTAAATCCTTCCCCTACAGCCAAGGTTACCATAAATTGAACCATGACATCGTAGGTTAACACCATGGGTTCCCGCTCCTCTACCCGGCGTAAATGCACTGCTTCCTTTACAGCTGCAGCCTCAACCAACTCCAACGAGTGCGTGGGAATCATATAAATTTTTGAAACCTCATAGGGCGAGTGCCCACTCCTACCCGCTCGTTGCATAAAACGGGCTACACCTTTTGCTGAACCAATTTGAATCACACAGTCCACAGGTTTGAAATCCACGCCTAAATCCAAGGAGGACGTACATACAACGGCCTTTAATGCGCCGTTAGCGATACTATCCTCAATCCAATTACGTAGTTTTTTATCAATTGAACCGTGATGAATGGCAAACTGACCGGCCAAGTCGGGATCCTCCTTTAAAATGATTTGGTACCATAGCTCTGATTGTCCACGAGTATTTGTAAATATGAGCGTGGTTTTATTTTGATGAATTATCGGGATGATCTTAGACGCCATACTCTGCCCAAGATGCCCCGCCCAGGGTAGCACTTCTACCTCATCGGGTAGAACGGGCATAACTTTAATTTTCTTCTTTTCCCTGGCGGTAATCATCACCGTTTTCAATTTGGGATAGGGTATTAAAACCTGCCCCGCTTCTTGCAGGTTGCCAATTGTAGCGGTAATGCCCCAAATTTTCAATTTTACATTGAGGAAGTGCAGTCTTGCAAGGACTAATTCCACTAAAATACCCCGTTTATTACCCAAAAGCTCGTGCCATTCGTCAACTGCTACGCAGGCAATGCTTTTAAACCATCTGGAATTCTTTTTCTGGGAAAATAGCAGATGAAGCGTTTCGGGGGTTACAATTAAAACATCGGGCATTAAACGTTCTTGCTGCCGACGAACCTTGGTTGGCGTATCCCCATTTCTAACCGCAACCTCCCAATCTAGGCCGATTTCGGCAACAGCAGTTGCCATGGCTTTTGCCAAATCCTTTGCCAGGGAGCGCAGCGGGCTGATCCAAAGTAACTTTATACCTTTTTTATACTTTTCAGGATAATTTAGATAATCAATAATCACTGCTAAAAACACTGAAAAGGTCTTGCCAAATCCAGTTGGTGCGACCACCATACCACTGTAATCGTTATGGAATTTCGCCCAGGTTTGCTCCTGAAATTTGAACGGCTTATTGCCTTTAGAGGCCATCCAATCGGTAATAATCTGATATCCTAATGAAGATTTTAGGCTTTTGCTCAATTTGGGGATGTAATCAATTGTTTAACGGTATCTATGGTATCAATTTCTTCAACTGGCTTATCACGTCGCCATCTTGAAATCCGCGGAAATCTAAGAGCAACGCCCGATTTATGTCGGTTGCTCAAGGCAATGCCCTCAAAGGCAATTTCAAAAACCAGCTCGGGTTTAACGGTTCGAACGGGACCAAATTTTTCGATGGAATTTCGTTTTACGAATCTACTCACTTCCACAATTTCATCATTGGTCAACCCGGAATACGCTTTGGCAACCGTGACTAAACCGTCGTCTTTTTTAACTGCAAAGGTATAATCGGTGTAGTGAGCACTTCGCCTTCCACTTCCTTTTTGGGCGTATATCATCACGGCGTCTATGGTTAATGGGTCAACCTTCCATTTCCACCAATCGCCTTTTTTTCTCCCAACATGGTAGGGCGAACTTTTTTGTTTCAACATCAATCCCTCACTGTCATTCGCTCTTGCCTCTGCGCGAATGGGAATTAAATCTTTCCAGGTTTCAACGCTTAAGGTTTCTGATAGAAAAAGCGTTTTATTATCTGTAGCTGATTTATTGAATAAATTTTCTAAAAGACCTCTACGGTAGGCCATTGGTCTTTGCCGGATGTCCTGGTTTTGCCATTCCATTATATCGTAAACATAAAAGCCGATTGGGACCTCCTCAAGTAATTTTTTGGTTACGTTTTTTCGGTTTAAGCGCTTTTGTAAATCATTGAATAGCAAAATGGCATTATCCTTTAGGGCTAGGATTTCCCCATCGATAACAAAATCGCCTTCCAGTTTTTCTATGGCTGCAACAAGTTCAGGAAATTGTTCGGTAACCAGTTCCTCGCCTCTAGACCAGATGAATATTTCATTATTTCGCTTTACGATTTGGCCGCGAATACCGTCCCATTTATATTCAATTTGCCAGTCTTTAATATCCCCTAATTCTTCAAGCTCCTTTTCTAATGCGTAGGCCAAACAAAATGGATATGGTTTTGAATTATCGTAGTTAATGTGTTCACCTTTAAGCAACTCATCAAAAGTAATTTGGTTCATGTCCCAATTGCCAATGATGCTGTGCATAAGTTGGTTGGCCTCAATACCAGAATATTTTGCAAGTGCATTAACCAAGGTTTTCTTAGAAACCCCAACCCGAAAGCTGCCACCGATCAATTTATTAAAAATCAAGCGTTCTTGGACTTTGAGCCCTGACCAAGCGTTTCTTATAAACTGCTCTTTTTCGAAATCAGATTTCTTTTTGAGTTCAATGATGTCGTCCATCCACTCACTAAACGACTTATCAATTTGGTGGGTTGGTTCGGGTAAAAGCAGTGCCATGGTTTCTCCAGAATCTCCTACGGTACTGTAACTTTCGAGAAAGAGCCATTCGGGGATTTTGGCTATCTCCATACACCATTGTTTCATGTAGGAGGTTTGGATTGGTCGTTTGGGGCGTTTTCCCGTAAATATGGCGATGAGCCACAGCTTGTCCTTGTCGGGCGCGGTTTTGAAATACTCAACAAAAGCATCAATCTTGTCGTTGGTCTTGTTGGTTATTTCAACTGCGCTTATAAGTTTTGAGAAATGCTTCATGAAGCTTTTTGTACTTTATTGTCCCCTTCAGAATCATCTTCGTTTGAACCGTATTCTGTTTTGACTTCCTCTGAATCAATTCCTATTTCGTTTAAGTATTTAGAAAAAGTTGCTTGGGAGCCATGGGTTACATAAACCTTTTCGGCTTCGGTAGCTTTTACAGCAGAGAGTAGTCCGTTCCAATCAGCATGGTCACTAACTGGGAAACCAGCATCAACTGCTTGCCAGCGTCTATTTCCTCTTATTTGCATCCAACCAGAGCAGATAGCCTTAGCCGCATTTGGGATTTTTCTAATTACGTTAGAACCTATTAGGGATGGTGGAACGATTACGATACTATTCTGAATGTCAGCTTTTTTAGAATCTGCGGTCCAGCGTTTAGTTTCTGGTAATTTAATCCCCGAAGATGTAATGGCTTCGTTTATATTGTGAATAGCACTATGTACGTAAATATCGGAAACGCCTTCTATCATTTTCATGATGCGCTGCGCCTTTCCCAGCGAATAACCAATAAAAACACTGGTTCGGTTTTTTTCCTGATTGCTCAAGACCCAGTTTTTCATTTGGGTTTGTAAATCCTCTTCCTTTTGCCAGTTGTAAATGGGTAGGCCAAAAGTGCTTTCAGTAATGAATTGGTGACATTTTACAGGTTCAAAAGGGATTGTAAGATTATCATTCTTCACTTTATAATCGCCTGAAAATACTACGATTTTTCCTTTATATTCTAACCGAATCTGTGCAGAACCAATAATGTGACCCGCTGGATGGAAACTAACCGTTACCCCGTTAATCTTTTTTTCAGAATGGTAAGGTAAACTTTCAATAGAAATATCTTGACCAATACGATGTTGAAGGATAGCCTTGGAATCATCAGTACAGAGATAATACTTCATTCCCCATCTGGCGTGGTCTGCATGACCGTGGGAAATAATTGCATAATCAACAGGGTACCAGGGGTCGAGATAAAATTTACCAGGAATACAGTAAATGCCCTTTTTTGTGAATCTAATGAGTTTCAATTAAAACGGTTTTTCCTAAAGATAAGTGTTTTAAAAGCGCTATGTAACTGATAACCCAATAAGGTTAATCTTTTTTTTGAAATAGAACTCCCGACAGGTTATTAGGAAACAATCCTAGTAGTCTCCCGTAAAATTAATTTTGCCTTTATTTCCTTGGTTTGGGCGGGCTTGTTTGTTTTACTCTGCAATCTGTTTAATAGCATTTCTACGGAGGTCTTGCCAATTTCCACAGTATGCTGGGATATTGTTGATAATTTTGGATCCGTAAATTGAAGTACGTTTTCGTCTGAAAACCCTATGATTGATAGTTTATTAGGTATTTCAAAATTATGTTTTAAGGCCTTGTGGAGGGCTACTACCCCCGAGTTATTATCAATTGATACAATACCATCTATAGATTTGTACGTACTGAATAGTTCCTCAACCTCATCCTCCAAACAGCCGTCTTTCTTTATGCTGATAACGTGCGGCTCAGCACGATACCCCTCAGCTTCATCCAAAGCTGCCACATAACCGTTAATTCGAAGTTTTCCCACACTAAGCCCGTCAATATCACCGATTAAGACAATGTGTTTTCGCCCCTCATCAATTAGATGATTTGTAGCTTTTTTGGCCGCAGCGAAATCCTCTAATATGACCTTGTCACAAGTGAGATCATCTGAAACACGGTCAAATAATACTACTGGCACGTGTTGATCTAATATGGCATTGATGTGATCTACCTTATTACTTATTTGGGTTTCTTCTGCAATTGAAAAAATAAAGCCGTCAACACTTCCATTGGAAAGCAACTGCAAACTTTGGGCTTCTTTTTCCATAGATTCGTTAGACACACAGGTTATTATATTATAACCATGCTTTGAAGCCTCTCTTTCTATGGCATAAAGCGCCTTAGCAAAAAAATGATTTAGAATGTTAGGTATAATAACCCCAATGGTATAGGTTTTACTGTTTTTTAAACTTACCGCTAATTTATTAGGCTTATAGTTGAGGTGTTTTGCTAAAGCCTTTACCCGCTCAATTGTATCTGGACTTATTTCCTCACTATCGTGAAGTGCTTTTGACACTGTAGATACAGAAACGTTTAGTTGCTCGGCAAGGTGTTTAAGTGTTACCATTGGCTCAAATTAAAAAAGAGTGTATTCGTTAAAAATACACTCTTTTAAATTTATAATTAATAAATATTCTAATTTTTGATAAGCTTTACGCTTTGAGAACCATTATCGGTACTTATTGTTGCGAAGTACATTCCTTTATTAAGACTTGTCGCATTTATTTCAGCATTAAGACTATTAGGAGTAAATGTCGCAACATTCTTTCCTAAAATATCGAACAACTGGATTTCATTAATTTGTTGAGTTGAATTAATTGTCCAAGCATCAGTTGCTGGATTTGGAAATACTGTAAAACTACTAACATTAAAACTGTCATTGTTAAGAACCGAATCTTGATGTAAGTAAAGATTATCGTACCAAACGGCATTTTGGAGATTGCTAGTTACAGTTATCTGCCTCACAATCAGATTAGGCGCAAAATTTACTGGCACATCGATGGCATACCAAGTACCAGGTACTGGTGCTGGCGATTGAGCGTTTAAATCTGTTGCAACTAGAGTTTCTCCTTCACCAGCCTGATGCACTATCGAAATATTGAAAACCCTACCTACTAAATCTGTTCCTGTCTCTATAAAAATATCTGCATGCAGATTGGTAAAACCGGTTAAATCTTGTGTATTCGCTGAAAAATCTATACCCTGACAATTCTGGTTATTATAAGCGAAAACTGCACCTCCATCGACGTCTATTTCTGTTACGGCGCCAGTTCCACAAAATCCAGCATCATAATTAATATCTGGTATCTCTGAGTAAACATCACTAAATATCGAAATAACTTCATTCGCTGCTCTATTTGGAGGTGTTGGTGCCGCTACCGTTGGAGGTGCTGGACATGCTTCACAATTAGGCCCACCGCAGTCAATTTCAGATTCTCCGTTGTTTAGTATCCCATCGTTACATAAATCAACAGTTTCTTGAACGGAAACGTCATCTATAAAGACAAATCCTGTTGCAGCTCCAATATCGAACAATACTCTGTCAGGTTGGGCGTCGCCGTAACCAATGGTTAATGTATAAGTAAATGTTTTGGGCGTATCTGACAATACGGGATTTGGAGAAACTAATGATGCAGTAAAATCGCCTGCTGCTTGACCAAGGCCCACAACTATTTCTCGAGAAGAGGTAGCAGCATCAGTATAGGCAACGAATGATAACTCATAGGAGCTTCCTGATTGTAAATCAATTTGCTGGCTTAAATTGACAGAAAAAGGGTCTCCTGCGGCCGTCACGTTGGCCTCATTTAGAAAATTTCCACTACCGTCATCAACTCGGTTTGCCGCATTACCGTACCAATTCGTTAAGGGTCCGGTCTCAAAATCCCCATTAGTCACTAACTCTTGGGAAAAGCCAAAAGATATAGCTAGTAAAATAAAAATAAATGTAATTTTTTTCATATTTAATGTATTAATAAATTAGTATTTAGTTAAAAAAAGGATTAATATTTTCAGTTCTTAATAAATATAAGGCTATTTTTTATGAATTTAGCATTTTCTAACACTACAAATAGTCATCAACTTTGTATAGATGTCTGATAATTTATAATTATCTGTAATTCAATATTTTGAATCTAATTAAATTCTTCGTTTTAACATATATGTATGGCTAAAGTTGTGTTAATTAGCATATAAAAAGCCAAAACCAAAATATTCAAGCACCTTATATCCCTTAATACTCGGAAATAACCTTCCAATTGGGCTCAAAATTTTAAGTTTTCATGTTTATCCCAAAGCCCCCAATACGCACCCACATCGCCTTCATCTCCGGTTTTCCAAGACTCATCAAAAGATGAAAAATAAAACATCTCAATATTTGAAGCATCGCACCATTTTTGGGTATTAATAAAATATTTCATGGCATTAATTTCCGAGGATTCGGCACCGTTTAGACTACCACCTTCGCTGGGCCAACCTGTTTCGGTTATAATAACTTTTTTACCTCGACCGGCATCCTTAGCTTGGTGGTACATTTGCTGCATGTGGTTTAACGAATGGTCAATTGGGCAGCCTTCCCAATAAGGATAGCAATTAGATAATACAACGTCACTAATGTCAACCAATTCAGGGTGAACCGTGAACTCATAATAAGCGTCAACGTAGCCAACCTTCACATCGGGCAGGGCTTCTTTTACCCGTTTAATATATCCTATTAATTCCTCTAATGTTAAATCATTACGATACAACACCTCATTGCCAACCGCCGCAATATCAACAACCCCTTTTTTTCCCAACTCTATTAATCCTTGAATCTCCTTTTCATTGCCTTCCTTATCATCACTTAACCAAGCTCCAACCATGGTTTTTATGCCATGTTTTTTAGCGTAAACAGGAATATGCTCGTTGCCTTCAATGCAAGAAAATGAGCGGATCCATTTAGTATAAGGTTTTAAAATCATTACCCGTCGCTCTACTTGTTTTTCTGAAATAGTTTCCCCAGGGGTTTGCCCGTCCTCATACATACTGAAACAGATACCGTGCATCCCCTTTTCTAAGGTTGCGCGCCACAATTCCTTTAATTCCCCTGAATTATATTTGCTGAAATCCACCCCAACTTCTTGAGTGTAATCTGCATTTTGTAAGACGTAATCGTTTGCTCTTCTAAATGACATTTCTATAGATATTTTATTAAAGCTTTCCTCTTCTTTTTACCAATTCGGCCTTTATTTCTCGGGACCTTTCTTCGGTTAGGCTGTACTTAACCATAACCCACACCGCTCCGGCTGCAGTAGCGGCCGGTATAACAATATCGGCAATTCGCAATCTGGTCATGGTTTCGACGGTTTGGTCTGTGATGTCTGGATTGAACCCAACAATCTTTAAAATTAATCCTCCCAATACCAGCGCAATAGCCTGCCCTAGTTTTACCATCCACCAGTAAATTGCTCCGAAGGTGCCTTCCTTGCGGGGCATTCCATTTTCTAGTTCGTCCAAATCGCAAACATCAGCGGTCATGGACATCATTAATGTAAACAACCCGCCCATCCCAAATGCAAACAAGGGTATTGGCACAAAAATCAACCACGGAATTTCGTTATTGGGGTCTATTGTAAACCAAGACATCCCAACATCATTTAAAACAGGGTTTAATTTAGCAAACAACCAACCTACACCAGAAGTGAGCGCTTCACCAAATGCGGTATCATTAAATTGAGCATTTAATTCCTTATCAAACCCCCACCATTTTAATAAATAGCCAATTATTGATAATATGGTGGACACAATAAAGGCCTTTCTTTTTCCGATTTTACTGGCCATTTTTGATATAATGGGAATGACAATAAATGCGGTAATCACAGCATTTATGGTGTTAAACCATGCTGGCCAGGTTCCAGCCAGTTCATAGCTACCATTATACATGTAAAAAACAATTATAAAAACACCGAAGGCAGCAACGAGTTGAAAACCGTTAAATACCAAAAAGGTGGCCCCACAGAGTTTCATAAAAGGCTTATTTTTTGCCACCTGCTTAATACCATCAAATAGGTCTTTTAAATTTGAGGCTATGGTTTTAAGCGATATTTTTTTTCTGTTCTCCATGTTTGCAGAATCGATACCCTTGCAGAACAATGCTGGTAAAATACCAAAAACCACACACATTGCCCCAACAATAAGTGCCATGGTACGAACGCCCTCTGTTTGGGTATTGAAGGTATTTGTATCTGGAATTATAACGTACAACCAAGGTACAATCATCCATGCGATTTGACCCATAGTGTTGGAAAAAGCCATTAATCGAGTTCGCTCATTATAATCGGAAGTCATTTCATAACCTAATCCCACTAGCGGAGTTGCGAACATGGTATTACCTATTAAAAACAAAATCTGAAGCACCATAACGTGCCAAATGATATAGGTTTGACTGGCATTATCGTCCAATTGCCACATTAGGAAAAAGAGAATACCGCTAATTATAGCTCCAAAGAAAATATATGGTCTTCTTCTACCGTAAGTAGATTGCGTATTGTCTGATACAAAACCCATGATAGGATCTGTAATAGCATCGAAAATCCTTGGCAACCCACCTAGCAATCCAGCCCATAAAGGGTCAACACCCCACGCGGTAAGTAAAAAGAATTGAATAAATACTCCTAAAGTTCCCGGTAATATATTTAAAATAAAGTGGCCTGCACCAAAAGCGGCCTTTTGGCCAATTGGCACTTTCTCGTCCTCTAGAGTCTCAACATCATTATGCATATCTCAAAATATTAGTGGTTAGGCAAATTGTTCAACTGCTTTTATTATTTTCTGAAATTAGAATGGTTTGAATGGCCTTATCCTCAATCGAAAAAATTATGGATTTATCGGCTACCTTCAAATTCACATTTTTAGGATTACCGCTTTCGTTGAACAACACCACTACAGACGACCCATCTGGATTTGTAAAAGCTGTTGACATTAAACTATTGTCTGAGCTTTCAAAACCAATGCGTATAGCCCCAGGTCTCACAAATTTGCTAAAGTGGGACATTGTATAATAAATAGGCGTAACATATACCTCATCACTTTCAGGGTCCACTATCACAGGAGCCACGCACCAATTCTCGAACCAATTAGGCCCTCCTTGTTTATTGAGTACCATATTCCAATCAATCCAGCCATCTACCCAATTATTCATACAACCGATTATATCGCGCGCATAACGGTTTACGGGAGCGTACTTGGGATGTAGATGTTTATTTTCTGGAGCAGCCCAGTCCCAACCCCAATCGGTCGCCTTCTTTTCCCAGTACCAATCATCATTTTTCCACTTGGGTATTTCTGAATCCACACAGGCCTCCGATTGTATTAAATGCTTATTTGGCGCCTTACTGTGGGCATATTGTAGTGCATTTGGGAAATAGTCAAACGTACTGGCGTACCAATGTACCGCCGTACCATCAAAATATTTTGAACTCTCATTATTTTCATACATAACATCTACCCAATGCTTTAGTTCTTCATCACGATTTTGGTCATAACCAAGTATTTTAACATTGGGAGTGTCTTGCTCTAATCTAGGGCCTAAATGGTTTTTAACGAAGTTGGTCATTTCTGCTGCAGTAAAATGCATACTATCCCAGTTATTTGAATTTCCCAATGGTTCGTTCTCCACGGTAAAACCCCAAATATCAATACCCTCTGCCTTATAGGCTTGGAGGTATTTAGAGAAAAACAAGGCCCAAGTATCGTAGTATTTTGGTAATAACTTACCACCTACGTAACTATTATTATCTTTCATCCAAGGCGGTGCGGTCCAGGGTGAACTCAGAATCTTGAAACCCTCTTCGGAAACATTCATAGCATCCTTTATCATCGGGATTAAATCATTTTTATCTTCCTCAATTGAAAATCTCTTTAATTGCGTATCACCAGGAATTGGCGCATAAGAATAATTTGACAATGAGAAGTCACAGGAATTCATGTGGGTTCTGGTCAAGGAATATCTGGCTCCATCTTCACCAAAATAAGCTTCTATAACCTGATTTCGCTTCTCTTTGGAAAGTGCATTTAATAAATACGCCGATGATTCGGTAAAGGATCCGCCGAAACCCGTTATGGTCTGAAACTTTTCATCGGGCAATAGTTTTATGGTTACTGTATCGCCTTCAGAATAATTATCGCTTACTTTCTCCAATTTTTTGCCACTTGCAGATGTCTCGTAGATCTCGACCTCCAATTTTTTTACGGGTTTTTCTTTAGGTTCATTTTTACAATTACTCATCATAAGAATAAGTCCGAAACAGCTTAACAGTGTTTTTTTTCGTATTTCCATTAAATTAATCAATACTTACGTGCAGCAATTTCATGGGTGGTTGGGGGCACTAGTACATCTCCCATAAGTTTTTCTTTATCGCCGCTATAGGTTTTTACAATCGGGTTTCCATTCCGCGTCAGGCCCTCGAAAACCCCCTTATCAACCAAATCCCATAATACGTATTTAGCCTCTCCATTGATTCTAAAAAGCCCAAAATGATTTTCTGAACCGCCTGGGTTTGCGGCGTCTTTCCATTGCTCGTTAAAAGCTTCAAAATAGAAACAGGATAGCCCGGCCTTGGTAGTCCAGTCCCTCATATGCTTATAGTAAAGTGCCTCCTTATACTCATCGCAAGCTCTTGAACCATCGGGACCATAAAATCCGTTTGAGTAAGATGCCCAACCGGTCTCACCGATATGTATTGGTTTATTCACCCCGAGACTTTCCATATATTTTTTGACCCCTTGGTATTGATAAATGGCATAATCCTTTGCCCGTAACATTGCCGATTTGATTTTTTCTTCATCGGTTAAATTCGCTTCATTATCTGGCACACCCCAGAAAACAGGATTGTAATGCGTATCGTGCATAGGGTAGGTATGCATGGAAATAAAATCTACGGTCTTTATGAGATCATTTAAAGCCTCAACCTGGTACAGTGAGTCGCCTCCACCCCATGAGGCAAAATTATCTGAACTGGTTATCCATAAGTCCTTAGGCAGCTTACCCTCTTTTTTTAGACCCTGTAAATGATTTACCCATTTTAAAATAACATCTGGTTGTACGTAATAGCTTGTTGCCCATTTGACCATGGCCTCATTGCCCACAGCAATTATCTTAACGATATCGGGGTACCGGTTAGCCAATTCAACTGCCTTTTCTATTTGGGGTTTGTTTGCCTCACTCTCAATGTTATGATTTGGGGCTTTATCGGTCCAGGCGTTTTTACAATCAATCCACGCCCCGAGCATAACGTACATTTCAAATTCAGGGTCTTCATTTTTGAGCTCTGTTATTGCTTTTAGAATATTTCCAGCTTCAGGTAAATGCACTTTATAATTGCGAAGTAGTTTGATGCCCATGGCCGAAAGTAGTTTCATATCGTCCTTCAACTCATCTACCGTCGGTTCTATATCAAGGGACTTCTCCCTGTATGCCCCAAAGGAAATAGCGGGATAATCTGGGTTGCCTAAAATATCGGCGGCCGTAAGTTCAATTTTTTCCTGTTTCACGTTATTTGGTTGGTTTTGGGTATCAACTGTTTTATTCTCTTTGCACGAAAAACAAAATAGCAAGACAACTACATAAATCATAGAGCCCAAAAAATTTCGAATTTTGTTTTGCATGTTGTCATAATTTTATTTTAAACACAAATATCCTCTGTAATCTTGATGTTCAAACATTTCACTAGACCAGTACGCGAAAAAATGGCATCGCTTAGCGTTTTACTCAATTTTAGATTTGTGAACTCTTTATTTGAGCCATCATTTATTACAGCCTCGATCCCTACCTTGTCGCTCAAATGATAAACCATTGGTACTTGGCAATAGCTAAATGCTATAGTTTTTGGACTTAAATCAATACGTTCGGGCTTTTGGTGTACATCATAATAGTGATAGGTCTCGCTAGATAATAAAAATTCGTCTTTTCTCAACATGCTTGGTTTGAACTTTAGGTGGCCGTCTTCAACAAAAACCCCTAACTCGCCAATGCGAGACAGGATATCCTCCTTAACCTGGCCGGTCATGCCTGGTTGTTGCGCCCCTTTACCAAAGGGCGTATGCGAATACGGATCAGTCGGGAAAGCCCCGTATAATTCTGGCGATTTGTGCACGCCAATACCTTCGTTAATCTCATAATAATGCTCAAGTAATTTACCGACCAATAGCTCGCTGTTGTTTTCATTTATTGCCCTATGACAGACCTCCTGCACCGCATATTGCAATTTTGAAACCATGTGCCAATAAATGGAGCCCAGACCTTCATAACCGTAAAATGTGCCCGAACGACCCGTAAATGCCTTATGGTTAAATACCTCTTCGAAGATTTTTAGTAGAAGCTCTTCTTCATCTTTCACTAAATCGGCATATTTGGTAGTTTTCAATTGTTTCAGGGCGCTTTTTAAACTGTCTGCATTATTAAAATTTCCGTTGAAATGATAATTGCCTTTTAGGTCCTTTTTTATAATTTTTGTGTTGCCTTCTTTAAGTAATTTCATCGCTAAAGTTGACTTCTCGATGGACTGTTTTGGTATATTATTCTTTTCCATAAAGCCCTTGAGTTCCTTATTGGGATACAACAGATAACTGTACTGGTCTTCACGGAAAAGTTTACTGGCCTTCATACCGTCAAGGATTTCCAAACAGGCTTTTGAATCGAGATACCCCGAGCTTAGTGCCGCGACCTGACCTTCAAGCATTTCCTCGAGATAGGAAATGGAAACGCCTCCATCCTCTTCAACCGTCATCAGGTTATAGGCATGATACATATTATCGGTTCGCTTATTGGCATCTATGGCGTGGTCGAGGTATTTTAATGAAGTTTTGACCAATTCGGAAATTTTACTAATTTCCAAATGTTGCTTTTCACCTGAAAAACCTATATCATAAATCTTAAGTCGGTAATCACTGGACGGTTTACCAAGCTCGTCAAGAAGCTGACGACGTTGTGCGTTCGAGAAATTTCCGCTCAACAAATCCTCATGAGCATAGAAAGCCTCTAGCGTAGCTGAAAATACCTGAAATAATTCAGCAGAAATCTCAACCTTATTAATGTTTGCTTTTGCTAAAATACCTTCAAGGTAATTGAGAAAACGTCTCAGGTAATACAGCGTTACCATAGAAACACCGTTGCCCACTAGTGCGTTGTTGGCATCATTCCATTCTGGGCGTTGGGTGTTTAGCCAAATCCCACCTTCTGGGATGAAGTTGGATAGCTTGGCAAGGGTAGTGGCCAGAATTTTCTCTATGAAATTGACTTTATAAATGTCATGCTTACTTGAAGGTAACAAAGCGCCGTCTGCTCCAATCTTTTCTCGTTTGGATTCAATTTCACGCTGGGAACCCTCATTAAAATCAATGGTATCCTTAGGGTTTTTTAAGATATCCTCATAACTCTTGATTCTGTAGGGAACATTGGCGTAAACAAATACCGCGTCATTAAAATACGATTCTAACTTACCCGGTTGGTGATATTCAATAAACTCTAAAAATTTGAGTAAATAGATGATTTGATGGTCTCCCCAATAACCAATGTAGGACCACGGGTCGTCTGGCTCAATCACCTCCCAATCAAAACCGTCCTTTGTAACGCGATAGGGGTTATAGCCGTCAAACGTACTTGCGTTTAAAAATTTATGAATCATACTGTCTACAAACTCAGGAAATGCATGGGCAAGGGCTTCCCAATTTTGAAAAATATCTCGCCAATTGCCCTCGTAATCTAAAATTTTAGAACCATCCTCTTCGTTAGTAGTGTTTATGGAAAATTTGTTCCACGGGCGGCTGGGGTCACCGTGTCTTCGACTGAACTTTAATGGCATGTACTCATAACAGAGTCTTTTAAAGTCTGCGCTGCTATGATTTCTTGCTAAATCTCTTAATGACCGAAGATTAAAAACAGCGTCTAATTTGTTTAATTCACCTTTTACCGCTTCAAGTACCTGACTATTGGCTTTATGAAGGTAATTCTCAAAATCCCATTTTTCAATTTGATAGTTATGATCAAAAATCCCACCTCGCATGATATTGAATAAAGTGTTGGAAAAATGTCGTGCATCCCGCAGATTATCGGCAGTCAACTGCAAGCCATCTGAGGCAGCATTCAGCTTTATAAGATTCGCCGTTCCATCTTTTACATCTTGATTGACCTCTTCTAAAAGCGTAGGATTTGTTTTTATATTTTCCGCCAAGGCCACAATAGCAGAATGATCTTGATTTACGTTAGCAACGGTAAGCCATTCTTTTTCTGAATTTGGAGCTAGACTAATATCGGCATTTATAAAATACGCTCCTTTCTCGGCTTTGATATCTGTTTCCTGGGATAGTTTAGCACCACTCCTAAAGGCATCCAATTGTTTGGAAGACACTAAATATTTTGGGTTTTCCAAACCAAGCGACCAAGAAATATTGGCTTTTAGGGCTTCACTAGGTTCGGCCTTATCAACGATTATGGCACTTAGGGCAAAAATACCCAAACCGGCATCTTCGATGAGCTCGCTTCTTTTATAGGCATCAACCAAATTACTTACTCGATTTTGGGTATCTGAGGGAACACCGTAGGGTAAAATATTTTGAAGACCATCTAATATTTCAATTTTACGTTCGGCAGGCCCTCTATTAATCAATTTAGACGTTTTAACGAAACCGAATCTATTGCTTGAGCTCCACTCATATCGAAAAGTTAGATTTAAATCATGATTGATTTCCTCAAACACAACTTTATTGCCGTAGCTATTTTTGTAAAGGTTCCGGCTAAAATTAATGGCAGCTTCATTTCTAATTGAGAAAGGTTCCCATATTGTTATCCCGCTTTCCGTTTGTATTTTAAAAATGGATTTACTTCCTGTAACTTCGGTAGATTCTATTATCTTATCATCTGTATAATAAGGAAAAAGACCAAACTCACTGTTTTTTCTTCCAGCAGAAACTCCGCCATTACTCGAAACAAATAACCAATGATTGGAGTCGCTAACTATGCTCATAAAAAAGGGGCGCATAGCATTGGAATTGGAAATCATAAAGAAGGATTCTCCATCAATTTTAACTTGATTCAACTCCACTTGATTATTATTTTGAGCCTTATTTGCCATTATTATAGTTTAGGTGATTTTAATTTTCAATTTGTTTTTTTCGTTAGTATGTCTGCTACTATTTAAATACCATAACATTCAAAGCCAGAACATTCTAAATACTTATGTTTTTACAAAGCGATAGGTATGTAATCCTGGCCTTAAAGACGCATATATTTCTGAAACGACACCTACTGAGCGGTCATAGATACATTATCTATATTTATGGTTCCGCTACAAGTTGCCGCACCTCCGCAAACCAGCTCTATTAAAATGGACCCCCCCCCATCAACATTTCCAGCGGTAGTAAATGTAAAGTTTCTGGTTTCCCAGTTTTGAGATACGGCTCCATCGCCTTGTACGAGCACATGCTGAACGACTTCATCCATTGAGCCTTCGGCTGGCTCTGAGAACATAAAGGCATTAAGGATTGCGCCATCAATTAATGGGTCTGTATCACTAGCTTTAATATCAAAGCTTACATTGTAAGTGGTGTTGGGCATTACGGATCCAATACCAAAACGTTCCTGTTTGATACCCGGATTAGCTCCAGATGCAGATTGAATTTCTCCAGACCTGGTTCCACCTCCATTGCTCACCGTTGATGAGATAGTTGCAGAGCCGCTATTATCAAAGAGCACCCAACATTCAGAATTAGCCTCAAAATCGCCATCTGCAATGAACTCGCCAGCGGGTGGAGCAGGACAATCACCAGTACCGCCGCCTTCAGAAAATAGTCTAAGGTCATCTATATAATACGTTTCTTGGGTAGCGGTATTCAATTCGAAAAACAACACAATCTTATCGTATAGATTAGAATCACCTGGCTCAAAATTAAAGGTCAACTCTTCCCACTGCATGGCACTGGAAGCCGAGGTTGTAGCAAAAACCTCCTTAAATATACCAGAGTTGGTTTTATCTTCTAATTTTAAAAGCACTTCAGTTTCAGGAGTTGGAGACCAAACTTTTAACTTAAAACCATCATTATCATTAAAATCCAATTTAGCATCTAACTCGATTGAATTATTAGCGAACATTGATGCACTAGTTCTGTCAATTTGACCAACTTTACAAGATGTATTAATAGAATTATCAAAATCAGGATTGTCGATCCAAGCAAATCCAGCTGCATCAGAATTAATGCTTGTGGAAGGGTCATTCAAAAATGTTAAATTAAAATCGACTGCATTTAATGATTGCATGGTCTCTGGAACACAAGGCGGACCAACATTAACGGACACCTGCTCAAAATCATCCACATAAAAGGTGCCTGCAGCACTACCGGGACCATCTACAAATAGTACCATATTGTTAAAGCTCGCAGACGAATTTAAAGTGAACGTTAGTTCTTCCCAACCTGTACCACCGTGCATTTGTGAATTTTCAACTTCATCATCGCTATCATCATCCTCAAATTTCAATAGTATAGGTAGAGCCTGGTTAGAAAATAATTTTAACCTTACCCCTTGATCTGCGGAAAAATCAATCTCGGTATCTAAATTGAAAAATGCATTTTCAAATTCGGTACCTACATTTGTGATTTGCCCCACTTTTGTATTGGTACCGTTAATTCCTGACGGTTCCGGATTATCAACGACCGTGAATGATACGTTACCCACAATTTTAGAGGCGTAATCTATACTTTCACAATCAAAATCAAGTGGAAGCTCTAAATTAGTTTCCAAACATGGAACGGCATCGCTGTTTAGCTGTTCAATATCATCTATGTAAAACGTTCCTGAGGTCGTACCTGGCCCATCCACAAAAATTGTAAATCGGGAATACTCTGCTGAGGCATCAAGCGTAAAATAAATAAGTTCCCATCCCGTACCACCGTGGCTTGCTGAATTTTCCACTTCGTCACTTGTTCCTTGTTCTAATTTCACTAAAACGTCGATAGGGGTTTGCGACCAAAATTTCATGGAAAACGATTTATCCTCAGAGAGGTCTAGCGGCTCTCCCAAATCAAACCATATGCCTTCAAAGGTGGCCCCACTATTAACTATCTCTCCTACGCTCGTAACCGTATCGTTCGCACCGGATACATCGGGATTATCAACAATATTAAAACCCGTACCGTCAAAGGTGGTGACGTCGTAATTAACTAGCGGGTCATCAAACGTAATTGGAAATGAGACCTCTTCTGGGATTTGAATGTTTATTTCATCCTCAAATTCATCTGATGCCCCAGCGACGTTTTCTGCTGTGAGAATTACAGTATAGGTGCCTGTCTCATAAATCTTAGTTGGATTAACTTCGGTTGATGTAGTGCCATCCCCAAAATCCCACATAAAGCTATCGGCATTTTCGGATACGTTGATAAAGGTTACAACGCCATTATCCTGATTTATGGTTTGGGTAAATTCTGCCGTTATCCTTGGCAGTACAGCGTCATCGTCTTCACAGCCTGAAAATGCCAATGCGAGGGTTAGCATTACCACTACCTTAATTCCTTTATACATTATTTTCATATCTTAACTTTTATTATTCTAAATTTTCAGTTGCCAACCGGTTTAAAACTTAACTTTTATATTTTAAAGAGCTGATTTAACTAATGGAAAATGGCTAAATCAATTAAATTATATTCAATTAGTGTTATGGCCATAGCTTTATCTGCTTGCTATTCTTGATACACTCGCACATAATCGACCAACATGGTTTGGGGAAAAACTGTTTCCTCATCGGGGTTACCTACAAAAGCTCCCCCTACAGCGAGGTTGATTAACATGTAAAACGGTCTGTCATTAAACACCCAATCCCCAGGCACATCCTCTGGCGTAATCTGATTGTAAAGTACATCATCTACGTAATAATTGATATAGTTTGGCCCCCACTCTACACCATACACATGAAATGAGGTATCTACCCTTTCGTTCTCAAACTCGAATTCCTTAGAAACTGCCTCACCTGCCGAATATCCAGGCCCGTGAACACTACCGGTAATAAGCGTTGGTTCCTGACCGCGATTTTCCATAATATCAATTTCCCCGATTTGAGGCCAAACGTCGGCACCATCATTATCATCGCCAAGCATCCAAAATGCCGGCCACATCCCACTACCATAGGGCAAGCGAATTCTAGCTTCGAAGCGACCGTATTTCTGTTGAAAAAGTCCTTCAGTCTTTAGTCGCGCAGAAGTATAGGATGATCCTTGAAAATCTTCTTCTATGGCGGTAATAAGCAAATAGCCATTTTCAACCTTTACGTTTTCTTCTCTGGAAGTATAATACTGTAACTCATTATTTCCCCAACGGTCAAGACCCTGATCTTCACCCGTGCCAATATCAAACGTCCAGATTTCGGAATCGGGAGCGCCTTCAACATCAAAATTGTCTTCCAAGACCAAATTATCGAAGTTGGTTACGATTTGGGTGCTGTCTGACTCGCAACCAAGACATACAATTAACAACGCACAGCACATAATGGCAAGGTAATTTGTACGCTTATCTTTAATTTTCATAATTCATTTTTTTACTTGTTTATTCTTCCCTGTAGTAATAGATATTGTCAACAAAAATATCTTGAAGGGTTCCATCAGATTCGATAAAAATAAGACCAATTTGGGAGGTATCTGAGAGATTGAAATCATTAAGCGGAATATCCAAACTCCTCCATTGATCTTGTTCAAAATTACTAGAATCAAATCGAACAAAACCTCCGATTTCATTGTCAGTTTGAACGCCATTTAGTAGTCTTATCAAAATAAAGTCCTCATCCAGAACCGGTTCGTTTGGCTTTATGTCAATATGTAAATGGGTCATTTCTGAGGCGTCCACGGGAGCTACATCTAGAAAAGTGCCGATAGCCACAAAATTTAAGGATGTATAGTTAATTATATTATCTCCTAAAATATTAAGTGGTGGTGCTCCGCCCTCGGTAGTTTGGCCATCACCATTAAAAAAACCGTTATAATAATCAACTGGTACGTTATTGTAAGCATCACTAAATACAGATATAACATTTTCTGGACTTCTATTTGGTACGGGCGCAAAATCAAAATCGCCCTCGACCATTAGATTTAGGGAACCTTCGGCTTGAACGCCATTTATCATAGCTGTAATAGTTGCTTCACCAGAATCAATTATTGATACAACTCCAGATTCGTTTACGATAGCTACATCTTTATTTGACGATTCAAAATCAAAAAATGACGGTGTGGTAACAACAGTAATATTTTCTCCCTCAGCGGAATTAAAAGTTTGACTTAGTCCTGATACGGATACGGGAATATCTAAAAAAGCCAATTGTTCAATATCTGAACCATTAAATATCCTAGGGCGTGCTTGAGCTAGGGTGCCTAGTTTTTCAAATTGAACTTCATCGAGCCAAAAAATATACCCACCCTCATCTTCAACGTTTGATGCCCCTTCAGCGAGCCAAAGTAAACCAGAGACATTAGTAAGTTTGGAAGGGTTAGGCAGTGGGATTATATATTTCTGCCAACTAGTGCCTAATTGAAGGTCATTGAGAGTTGTTTGAAATCTATTCTCCGTTTCCCCATTGATACCAAAGCCTATTTCATTTATAGTTGCGGCCTGTGAGGCTTTGGCATAAAATGTAAGCGCATCAAAACCGGAAAGGTCTCTATTCGCGGTGGTATTGAATGTTGCCCCTACAAAACCATTGCCAAAGAACGGTACGTCAAAGCGCATGGCGGCATCACCTGCAAATTTTTCATTGGTCGATACCGAAAATGCTTCTGGATCTGCACCTTCACCAACGAATGGAAAGTAATCCAAGCCAGATGAAAAACCGTCAATAAAAACAGCTCCATCCTGTGGAAATGTTGCAAACTCGGCTTCCTCAGTTAATTCACGTTCACAGCTCCATAGTGCCAAAAACATGAACAAAACAGCCGGAATTTGCCTCAATTTGATAATTTTTAATTTTCTAATCATAATACTATCTGCCAATGTTAATGTGTACGTACGTTCGAATTTCCCATTCATCACCATTTGGAAAGCCAACAGGGCTTAAGAGCGGATCTGTTGCAAATTCTGAAGCCGGTTGGGTTGGAGCGAACCTGGGAGAAAATTCATTTAATGACCTCCACATTCCCCTAATACCTATGGTAGTACTGGGCAAAATAAACCAGTCTGGCTTACCTAATGACGTCGAAATATCGAGCATATATTGAACTGGGAACGTTAGGTTAAAATCACGATGATAATCGTAGGGGCCCCAATCATTTATTTTTAAATGGGTTTGAAACATAAGCTTGTTGTAAATGACACGTATATCACCACCAAATCGGTAGATAGTACGGTCACTATCGCCATTGGCCTGACCATTTCCATAGTAGAAATTTCCGATGAGACCAAGATCACGATGTGGCTTTGATACCATTCTTGAATGAACTTCCCATAAATCAATCGCGGGAGCCGATTGGGGAAAAGCAAAAAATGTACGATCAGCCTGAAAACCGATATGGGCATCCATTGTGGTTGGTAGTCTTTGATAAACAAAACCAAGGTTCATAGCAAATTCAGCATCCTCGCTCCTATCGTTGTCCCACTGGTACATCCATGTTCCTGGAGTTGGGTCGTAGGTTAAAAGAATCTCGCCAGCCGTCGCCTCACGGTTGCCTTCCCTAACGGAAAACGGGTCGTCAATAATATTTCTCAAACGGCCAGGAGCGTTGACTCCATTTGGCATCGCGTCAACCAATGGTTTCCTCCACATAAAGTTGGGAGCTATTTGAAAATTGTCGAATGAGTAGGTAAACCCAGCAAACACATTACTTTGGTTTCCGCTACCTGAATCCCTTAACCGCCAGCCAGTAAACGTTTGGGTGGCATCGGCACCTCCATTGGCAATCAAACCCATTATAGCACCTTGTGCATAAAAATTAAATCTTCCACCCGCATAGGTAAATTTGGCCTTACCGCCCCAATTATCATTGCTTTCAATCTTATCGACATACACAACACCGTCCTCAAAATCCTGAAATCCGATACCGTTGAGTGGGCTACCACTCCATAGACCTCCTAGTGTGAGTCCGAATTTTCCAAATTCCTTTTCTACCGAAATAGACGCTCTTTCAGCCGGCCAGGGCGGTATTACTCCACTACGCAGTTGATTTTGATCTAAGACCCGACGCCCGTTTTCATCAATTTGAACTTCTGTTTCAATATCGCGATGGTATATACCAGTTAATTCGTAGCCCTTTATATTTTTATGATACTTTAAAAGTGCGGTTGGGTTTGCTCCCCACCAAAGTTGGGGACCAAAGGCAGCCTTAAAGCCTTTAAGTGCTTTTTTCCCATCTACCTCTAAACCTAGAATTTCACCACCATAAATATCTAAATTAGGTCCGTAATTTGCCTCAGGGTATAAGCCGAAGAAGTCTCCTTCGTACTGCCAATGATAGTGGCCAGTTCTGTAAAATCCCCTTAAATCAAAATCATCTGCCTGCCATTCAAATTCAGCCTGATAAAGGTTCACCTGTCGGTTATTATCATCAATGACTTCATTATCATCATTAACCACTATTGGTCTTGTGATAGACTCATAAAATATTTCATTGATGGGGTTTCTTGCAACATTGCCAACAAGGTTTAGAGTAGCCGAAGCGCTTACATTAGGCGCTGGGTTGGCCTCCACGCCAATATAGTAAGACTGCATGTGGTCAAAACCCAATTGATTGGGCAATGCCTCTGGCTCTGTGGCATCTGGACTTTCTGGCGTGGTTATTAAACTACCACCGGTACTAAAGGTGGTAAATTGGGCAGATAGGCGACTTAATCTTATTTTTTCTCCACTACCGGCATTAAGAGCTGCTTTGTCCCTACGGGCTTTTAAAACCGCATCCATAAGATTGATATTGTCAAAATAGTTTTCAACAAAAGCACTATCAACGCCATCTTCGTAAGGATTTATTTGATGGGCTTCCTTTAATGCATAATACGATGCCCTAGGATATAACTGATAAAGACCTCGTGAACTAGTTGGGCCTTTTGCACAAATACCAAACCACTCCTCGTTCATGTTATTCTGGCCGGGAACTAAATCAATGGGATAACCGCCGTTAGTCCAAGATGCATTATTATCGTGAACGTCTGCTCCTTCCCTATCGTCGAAGCCATACTTCCACCAGCCATCGCTAAATTGAAATGTAAATCCACCAATTGAATTACCAGCCTTACCAAGTCCCGCAGCATTAAGGTAAATTTCCTCCCAATTACCTAGGTTGTAATAGGCCTGGGACTTTTGGTCTTCACGATTTTCTTTTGCGTTATAAGCATCTGCACCAAACTCTGTAAAAACCAGGGCCATGTCGGTTTTTTGTTTTACGGTTTCAAAAAAATCACCAAATGAAACGCCGCGATAGGTATTAGCCCCATAGATATCTACATCTGGACACTCCTGCGCAATGATATCTATAAAGAGCACATCCCCATTACATAGACCAACAGGACGTGAAGGGTCAATGGCCTTCATCGCCAATGCGGCCTCATTCATCAGCTTATACATAGGGCGACCTCTAGACTCTCCAATAAAGGCTTTTTTCTCTTCGTCATCGGGGAAATCCTCGGTCTCTGCACCTTGCCAAAACAGACCGTAGTTATTTTCATTACCTAAAAGGTAAAACAGAAGTCCGGGTGTGTTTTTGTATTCCTCGGCAAGTTGCGTTACCTCATCCATCAAGTGTTTTTTAGTTTCGGGGTCGTCATATATAGTTACCGGCGTCCAGACACCATTTAAGGTCAGCCCATAACGCCCAAAGGAATGGTTGAGCATAGTATAAATACCGTAGTTTTGGTAGATATAAGTTATCCAGCGTGCGGGAACGCCTGTATATTGTCTAATCACATTGACGCCCATGTTCCTGAGTAAGGACATTTCAGAATCGAGACCCGCCCTTATTACATCATCTGATTTATTCCAAAAATTAGCATCAACCGTATTGGTGCCAATCGGTATATAATCCCAGTTCATACCATTAATCATAAATGGCTCGCCATTAACTAAAAGGGTTTTTCCATTTGGGGAATCTTCCACCTTTACCTGAGTTTTTTGGGCGTTGGTTGAGCCTAAACTGTGAAAAAGAATTACAAAAATTACGGCTATCTTAGTTACTTTACTCATTAATCCTGTATTAATAGATTTGATATGGTTGGTAGGCCATGAGACCTGCGCTTCTCTAAAGTTTATTTAAAGATTTCCAAATAACTAAAAGCGGTTGTAGATTCGAGGGAATGTAAACTTAGCGTTAAGTTTTGTTAAATTAATAAAATTTACCTCAACATAAAACATACATAACAAAAATATTACCTCAAAATTAAGAATAATTGATAATTTAGTTGGTAACTCTTCAAAAAGAGCTATTTAGCAGCGGGCTACTATAACGTTGTAGATGGTGTTAAAATAGCTTTTGTATGGTTAATGTATGGTTAAAAATACGAGGCGTTTGGTAATTATATTTCTAAAATATAATCTGTAAGTCCTTCTTCGTGCTCCAAATTCATCTTTTTTCGCAATCGATATCGTTTAACCTCTACGCTTCTAGGAGAAATATTCAATAAGGGAGCAATTTCCTTAGAGGTGAGGTTGAGCCTTAGATAAGCGCATAATTTAAGGTCATTTGGCGTGAGTTTAGGGTGGAGGGTTTTTACTTTTTTAAAGAAATCCTTATCAGCATTATTAAATGCTTCTTGAAAAAATCTCCAATTCTCATTATCATTTATGCTATTATCGATATCGCTAATAACTTTTCTGATTGTTTTGTCATTACTATTCTCAATTCTATTCAGGTCCTCTTTGACCTTACCCAAAAACTCGTTTTTCCTAATCAAGCTCATGGTGGAAATGGCCAACTCACGATTTTTACCATCAACATCCTGTTTGAGCTTTTGATTTTTTAATTGCATGAATTGCTGTTCGCTCTCAAGCTCTCTCAATTCTATATCCTTTTGATTTTTTTGCATTAATTTTAATCTTTGGCGCCTATAATAGCCCGTATAGGTTTTATGAATTATAAATGAGAATAGCGCTAAGGATAACACATAAATCGCAATTGCCATATTACTTAAATACCAGGGTCTCAAAACTTTAAATGAATAATTTTCCGTGCGCTCTAGTATCACGTTATTGACCTTGGCCCTAACCTGAAAAACGTAGTTGCCAAATGGTAAATTTTCATAAGCCACGTAGGGTTTGGTTGACCAGTCGCTCCAATTGGCATTTATACCTTTAAGCCGATGTTGGTACCAAATTTTTTGAAATTTCTCATATACCGGAACACTAAAACTAAATGCAATAGATGCCTCTTGATTATTTAAGGCAACATCTGGGATAAAATCCAAATATGTTTGTTTTGATGAGGAATTTATATTTTGAACTGAATTAATAGACAATCTGTGGTCCTTATCTTGAAATTTCGATAAATCCATTATGATATAACCAGATGAGGTGCCTATTAAATAATTGTCATTTTCCAAATTCAAAATATTCTCATAACCAATCATCATTTTTCTTACTTCATTGGGAAAGGTTATTGTATTAAGGTTTGGAACTTCACTCAGCTGACCTTGCGAAACATTGGTTATATTATTTTTGGTAAAGCCCCAGATACGTTTTTTAACAAGGTCTTTTACGAGTTTCCCAGACAGGTAAGTATCTTTCTCATAAAATTGGCTTAGCGTTGTGTCCCGTTTAAATTTACCAAGCTCAATATCGTAACTAAAAACACCATCTTTAGAGGCATAGATTATCTTGTCGTCATATTTTATAAGTGAGGAATTATAACTTTTACGTAACGAGCTATCAATTTGAACGCTTTTGACTTTTGTAAGTAAATCGTTTACCTCTAAAATATATACTCCTTTATATTCGTGGTTAATAACTATTTTATCCTTCTGCATTAGGGCGAAATACTTGGACGAAATGTCAAAGCCAGAAATCTTATTTCTTAATCCCCAACTATTATTTTGTTTCTCTAAAACACTTAGCCCATCATAGTTACCTTGGAGTAAAAAGTTAGGTTGACCCTCTATTTTTTGAACGGCCCAAGTACCCTGCGGTTGTGTAATACTGGTTAGTGTTTCCCCAGACAAGATGTACGTCCCTTTATTATGGCTAATGAATAATCGATTGTCATACACCATCAAGCTCCATACTTGTCCTTCGGTTTTTTCTAAAAGAGAAAAATTAGAATTACTGCCATATTCCCTAAAAAATAGCCCTTGATTTGTACCTAAAAAAAGTTTGTTGTTGTATAGTGATGCTGTATAAACCGTACCTATTTTTCCAAAATTGTCCCTAAAAATTCGAAATGGCGAACTTAGATTTATGCAATCAACCCCGTTGTCTAAACCTGTCCAGATATTATGGTCTATATCCTCAAAAACTGCTAATACTGTGTTATTACTCAAGCTCTTTTCTTGATTAATTGTGTAGTCAATATTTCCAGATTCATCCACTATAATAATACCATTTGAAATTGTTCCCAGAGCATAGCCGCCATTTTCCAATGATGTTGCTGTATAAAAACTCACATTTTTGAGTTTTTCGTAAACGGGAGTTGAATGCGCACTCATGCTAGTCCCATCAAAACTAAACCAGCCATTAGATTGACTTAGCATTAAAAGTTTACCATTCTTTTGAAAAAAGTTCACAATGTAGGCAGACTTGAGAATGTCATTATTACACAGCAACTCGGCCTTGCCATTAACAATCTTAAATATGCCCTTATCTAATTTCTGAAAATAAATGTCACCTCCCAATTCTACCATTTTTGTGATAGTGCTCGAGGAATCTATGACTTTAAATTTCTTGGAAGTCGTACTATAAATGTAAATTCTATCAAATGACTGAAACAACACATAATCTCCCAGTGTCGCAATATTCCAAAATTGCTCATCCTCAATTAAATCTTTGGGAAGAAGCTCAGATAAAGACGTATATTCCAATACATTATAATTGTTACGTTTCCAATATCCAAACTCCATATAGCAGCCGGTATAGATTTTCTCTCCAATCACTTTAACAGACCTCATGATGGTTTGGTTTGGCGATGGATATAACTGCCAGGCAGCGCCATTAAACTCCAGAAGCCCTTTATTGTTAGCGATGTAGATAAATTTATTTTCGGCTTGGGAAATAGACCAATTTTGGTTTTCAGCTTGATAATCTTCTGTGGAATAAGATACAATTGGTGGTACAACTTGGGCAAAATTTAGAAAACCCAGGAAATTTAAGAAAAGTAAAAAAATATTAAAACGTATTCGCAAAACGTAAGCTATGAGGATGACCGCTTACAATAATACGAATAAAAATATCTTAAACTATTTGGCACCATATAATCTCAAATCTCAATCCTTCCAAAACTCCTCAATTTTCTCCAAGGACTTACCTTTGGTTTCTGGGATGAATTTGTAAGTGACGAATACAATAACCAAGATAAAGGCAATAAACAAATAGTAAGGTAAAGAGCCATTCCAGAAATTATTATTATTTAATTCACTTTCCATTACTACAGGAAAGGATTGGGACACTGCAAAATTAGCAGCCCATTGCGCGGCCACCGCAACAGACATGGCCACACTACGAATTTTATTGGGGAACATCTCAGACAGTAATACCCAAACCACCGGCCCCATGGAAAGTGCAAATGAAGCAATGAACAATAGTACGCCAATTAAGGAAATTAAGCCTACAGAATTGGTTTGCAGAGAAACAGCGAGCAATAAAAAGCCAATAATCATACCGGCAGAACCGATATAGAGCAAAGGTTTTCTGCCAAATTTATCAACAGTAAACATGGCGACAAATGTGAAAACTAAATTTACAAAAGCCAAAAGAATCTGCTGGGCCAAAACATCGTCCTTACCGAAACCGAGGGCTTTTTCAAATATATCCGCACCGTAATAAAGCACGGCGTTTATACCAGTAAATTGCTGTAATGCCGAAAGGACAGTACCGATAACGATGATAGTCAATATAGCTTTTGAGAACCAATTGACCTGTATGCTCTTATTTTCTTTTTTGAGCGAATCCTTAATGTCTTTCATCTCCCTTGCTGCATCGGTCTCATTGTGGATTTTACGCAAGGTTAGTAAGCACTTATCATCCCAACCCTTAAGCGCCAACCAACGTGGGCTTTTAGGTACAAAAAACATAAGTACTAAAAACAAGCCGCTCGGTACCAATTCTGACCAAAACATGCGTCTCCAGCCAAAGGCAAGATTTTCAGCTTCACTTAGCTGGTTCCCTATAAAATAGGTAACTAAAAACACGACGAAAAAACCAATAACTATAGCCAGCTGGTAATAGGTAACCATTTTTCCCCTTATACTGCTGGGAGCTATTTCCGCAATGTACATAGGGGCATTCATAGAAGCGATACCAATGCCCAAGCCGCCTATAATCCTAAAAATTACAAGAACGGTAACGGTTTCTGGTAAAACTTCTGGTAGGCCAGAGCCCCACGCAGATAATGAAAATAATATCGCCGAAATGATTAAAGACCATTTTCTACCAATAGCAATGCTCATAGGGCCAGCAATCAACGCACCTGTAAAACAGCCAACGAGCGCACTACTTACCACCCAACCTTTCATCCCCGGGCTTAGTTCAAAGTATTTACTCAAGTAAAACTGCGCACCGTTTATCACTCCGGTATCGTAACCGAATAAGAGTCCGCCAAGTGCTGAAACAGCGGCTATTAACAGTAAAAAGGTCTTTTTGTTCATTCTATTAAATTTTAGTTAGTTAGTTCTAATTCTGCAATAACCGGTAAATGATCTGAGGGATATTTTGCATCCCAAGAATCGCTTAAAACAGCGTATTTTATTACTGAAATATTTTCTTCTGAAACAAATATATAATCAATCCTACGGGTTACGGGTTTTTCAAAATTGAAGCCGTTCCAGGTGCCCTTTGGGCCAAAAACAAGGTTTGAAATTGATTTTGAATCTGCCAGTACTTCGGTTATCTTCTTAATATTTTCGGTGTCAGGTTCTAAATTAAAGTCTCCCATCAAAACGACTGGTAGGCCTTCAATATTCAATTCTTTTATCTTTCCAAGCACTAAATGTACGCTTTCCCTTTTTGCTGTTTCACCAACATGGTCAAAATGTGTATTGAAAACCAAAAATCTCTGACCTGTCTTTATGTTTTCAAATTCGCCGTAAGTACAAACTCGATTGCACATCGCGTCCCAACCCGTGCTAACTTCATCAGGCGTTTCTGATAACCAAAAGGTACCATTTTTAACAACTTTTAAAATTTGAGAATTGTAAAAAATAGCTGAATATTCGCCCTGATTTCTACCATCGTCCCGACCCACGCCTATAAATTTGTAATTAGGTAAAAGACTATCTAAATCTTTCATTTGATTGGGGAGCGCCTCCTGAACGCCCATAACATTAGGAGCATGAAACTTTATCTGACTGGTCATGAATGCCTGCCGGTTATCCCAACTGTTTTTGCCCTCTTTTGGGTAGTCAAGCTTGATATTATAGGTCATAATGGAAATGTTTTGACCAATCGCAATACGACTTATTAAAAAGATTGTAAGGAAGCATATATTTTTCATGATAAGATATTTATAATTTGAAAATATGAACTAATCTCAAACTTTTCGACTACATTCGAGGTAACGAAACAACTATTAACTTTATAGATTTAATCCTTCATATAGAACTTCGTTATCAATCTTAACTTCGACTATAAAACAATGTCATTGCTTAATAATAATAATGTAATGTACCTTTAATATATCTAACATCACAATAGCAGTTGAGTCGTATTAATACTGTAAGAAGAAATTAGTCTCTTTAATTGAGGTTTGTCGCGAAGAAATCCTTCTGCTCTAGTCATCAATACTTAATAGAGGAAAATCCAACAATCAAAGAGACCTATTTCTTACATAATTTTACAGTGGAGCAATTCTCATTGCATTTAAATAATAAAATTGATTCCCGTTATCATTAGAATCACCAGCCGAAACCGTCAAAGTGATTTTACCATCAGCATCAGCCTGTACGTTAGATATACAAACAATATTTGTTTCATTGTTTGAAGCATCCAACGTTACCGTTTGTTCTGTAGATCCAGAAACAGTGTACCTTGTATCCCTGTTATCACCAACATTATTTCTTGATCCGTAGAAACAAAGTTCATAAGAGTCATCTGAAGTGAAACCTGAAAATTCAATAACGCTCTCTTCTATTGGATCGTTGTTACCCCATTGTTGGGCATGCGAATAGAAAAATGATGTCGATACGCCGTCTGGCATGTTAAAATCCGTTGTTGTAGCTGGTACACCTGCCGTATTATTAATTCCTCTGAACCTAGCGGTTGTGCTTGCGGCAACACCACTGAACTCTCCATCTGGATATGTAATATCCGGTATTCCAGACCCTTCTAAAAAGCTTGAATATGCGTTCCAGCCCTCAGGATTGTCTGTGCTTGAGAAATTTATAAATACAGGTTCGGTAAAAACACCATTACCTCCTGGAGCATTTTGAAAATCGGTTAAAACCGTAATTTCGTCTGGATTAAGCACTGCTTCATGTGCAGCTTGCTGAGCCAATTCTACGTAGAAGGGTAATATGCCTTCTGGCTGATAAGTATTACCTATTGCAGACTCGCCAAACAATATTTCAAACCAAGTACACGACGCCGTATATTGCCCTAAATCGTTTAAATGAAAACCATCACGAGTAAAACCATCACCTAAAAAGCTAGTTCTTCCATTTTGAATTGCAGTTCCTGCGGGTACAACCATATCTGCAGGTATTAAGTTCTCTGCTTGATTATAAGCATCAATAATCCCATTAAACATGATCGTTTGAT
>Ga0207419_1000265_pt1 | contig 44294 bp, 32 predicted proteins | sample ElkSloMetagenome_4_FD_184723 | JGI IMG/M metagenome (GOLD analysis project Ga0207419, IMG submission 184723) | Hot spring microbial communities from Elkhorn Slough, Monterey Bay, USA - MD2A (version 2) | ecosystem: Environmental > Aquatic > Marine > Intertidal zone > Estuary: Microbial mat ...
TTACCACCCCGTGTATAAAGTAACACTGCCAACCCATCATTTCTAGTGCCTGCTGATCCATAAGCATACTTAAAACTTAAACTAGCTTGGGTGGCCAGGGAAAAATCTAATGCTGGACTAACCAGCCAGTCAGAGGTACCGCTATTGTTGTAGCTAAAAAAATCAATGGATAGTGCCTTATTACCTTCGGGAGCTTCATTTACTACCCAGGTTATGCCATTGTCTTCATTCAACAATGCCCACTCGGTACCCAGTGAATTATAATTTAGGCTTACAGGGATAAAATCACGGAATGCATTAGCTATAAATTTAAGTTCGCTAATATTATTAAATGGATTATTATCAGCTCCACCATTTACTTGTGCTACCTCAAAGCTAAGCTCGTTTTGGTTTATCGCTAAATCAAGTACTGGAAATGTAAAAAAGCGTGTTTCTGCTGAATCGAGATCAACATTTTGAAAGTCAACCTCCCAAATTTGTTCATTTAATTGTATTTCAATTTTAAAACTATTGATCAAATTAGTCCCGCCATTAACAATTTCTACTATGGGAGCAACCTGAGTACCAGTATATATTTCATTGGGTTGTACAATGGATTTTACAGATATATCATTGGGTACCAGATCCGGTGCAACTAAGCCAGGTGAAGATAAAAGGCTCAACCTTCGGGGACTATTTTGCATTACCGTAATCATTCTATCCTTTTGATCTCGCGTAAATAGGTTCATGCATCGATCATCGGTATAATCCATGTAATTCTCTATCATGGCTGGATTTATTCCATCACAAGAAATCCTATCGGTAGGGCAATCAAAAGTAGCCGATTCGGTATTGGGCGTATCATTACAATAATCATCTGCATTGCAGGCACCATCTCCCCAAATGTGTCGTAAGCCAAAATAATGACCAATTTCATGAGTCAATGTTCTCCCTTTATTATATTGTTCGTCTATTATTGGAAAGGTACCCTTTTCGGAAGATCCAAAAAAGTTGTGATCAATTACTATACCGTCAATCAAACGATTGAAGTTTGGATCATCTACACCAGGTAAAGTCGAAACTGGATACGTAGCAAAAGCTATAAACCTATTATCCAGGTCATTGACTACCCAAATATTTAAATAATCTTCGGCAGGCCAATAACTTAATGCCTTTAATTCATATTCATCAGTAATTACGTTCCATGAGTTTTCTGAAGAAGCCACCCTTACTATACCATTGGTAGGTAGGCCATCTGGTGACCGCTTAGCCAAAACAAATTCAAATCCAATATCTGCCGCTACTGGTTTAAATATATCGGGAGTAAAAATGGTGTCACTATTAAGCCTTTGAAAGTCCTCGTTAAGTACTTCTAATTGAGAAAGCACTTGAGCCTCTGATATGTTGGACCCTAACCCTTCGGGGTCGTTAATATTATGAATAATGTGTACCACCACAGGAATCCTATAATTTTCTTTCTGTGTTCTAAATGCTTGAAATTTTTGTGGAGCACGAGGTTGATTTTGCAACCAGATTTCAAAAGTAGATTGCTTTTCTATTGGAAGGTACTGACCGAGTTGCTCATATCTAATTTGAGTGGCACATTTACGATTGACTTGAGCATTGGATGAATGAAACAAAGCTCCACCAAGTAAAATAATAAGTAGTAAAATTTGCTTCATCCTTTTTATAATAAATCCTACATCATCCGATTTGGTAACTGGGCATTAGGGTCATCATAAGAAGTGATATTAATTGCTTCTACCGACTTAATTTCAGGAACTTCTCTTTTTACGGCTTCTTCAACTCCGGCCTTTAAAGTCATAGTACTCATTGGGCAATTACCACAAGCGCCTAATAACTCTAATTTTAACTCCAGATTTTCATTTATTTCCAGTATTTTAACATTTCCTCCGTCGGTTTGCAAATAAGGTCTTATGCTATTCAGAGCTTTTTCTACTCTATCGTGAAGGTTTTCTTCTTTCGTCATAGTAGCTTTAGTAATTTATTTCTACTTTTTTTGTTTTAGCTACTTCAGCATTGCGTATTGCAACTTGCTGAGCAACGTTTTGAGCCAAATTTATAAATGCTTCCGCTGTTACATCATCCTTCATTACCGCGGGATACCCGGAGTCTCCACTTTCCCTAATTCCTTCTACTAACGGAATTTGACCCAATAATGGTATATTATGCTTTTCAGCTAATTTTTTACCACCTTCTTTGCCAAAAATATAATACTTATTATCAGGCAATTCAGCGGGAGTAAAATACGACATATTTTCTACCAGTCCTAGTACCGGCACATTTATTTGTGGTTGTTTAAACATAGCAAGTCCTTTTTGTGCATCTGCCAGGGCAACTTTTTGAGGGGTGGTTACTATTATAGATCCGGTAACCGGTACAGTTTGCACCATAGTAAGGTGTATATCGCTTGTGCCCGGAGGCAGATCAATTAACAAGTAATCTAATTCGCCCCATTCAGTATCTCCAATAAATTGCTTCAATGCCGAACTAGCCATAGGACCTCTCCATACCACCGCATCTTCGGCAGGAGTTAAGAACCCAATAGAAATTAATTTAATACCATATTGTTCTATAGGGACAATGAAATTACGTCCGTCTTTTTGAATAATACCCGGTTGCTCCTTTTCTACATTAAACATGGTTGGTACCGAGGGGCCAAAGATATCGGCATCGATCAATCCAACTTTTGCACCCGTTTTTGATAAAGCTACAGCTAAATTGGCAGATACTGTGGATTTACCTACCCCACCCTTTCCGGAAGCTATGGCAATAATATTCTTTACTTTGGGTAACATATCCTGATTTACCCGCATGGTGGTAACATCAGAAGTAATGTTAACAGCAACCTCTATTTTCTCATCCACATGAGTGTGAATGGCATTAATACAATCGTTTTTAATAATTTCTTTCAATGGACAAGCAGGAGTAGTAAGCACCACTGTAAAGCTTATGCGATCATCTTGTGTCTCAATATCTCTTATCATATTGAGAGTGACCAAATCTTTCTTTAAGTCAGGGTCATCAACAGTGCTTAATGCTTTTAAAACTTGCTCTGGGGTATAAGCCATGGCTATTTTTAAATTAGATTAAATCAAAATAAACTTATATGCAATTGTAATGAAAATATATTGCATAACAATAAATTAGGCGCGAAAGTTGGCTCCACATTATCTAATCTAATACTATAAATTGTGAATAGTGTTTAAAATTTATTTCCATTTTCCCATAGCTGCAATCAATAAGTAAAAAGTTAATAAATAGGTAAAACCGAAAAATGAATAATTATGTAAATTTAATTATTTAGAAGCTTTCTAAATAAAGACAAAAGGTGTAGCTTTACAATTATTTAGAATACTTCTAAATAATGAGCAGAAATTCCATTATAATAGCAGATAGCCAATATCTTACCAGACATGGTTTGAAAAGTTGCATTAACAACCAATTGCAATTACAACTGGTTGCTGAAGTTTCTGATAGTTATGCCTCGTTAATTAATCGTTTAAAATATGCATCCCCTGACTTACTCATAATAGACTATTTATTTGACAAATATGATAGACACAAATGGCAACAGTTGTTATATTGTTTTCCAGTAAATAAAATCTTAGTTTTAAGCGAAGATGACAATAAAAACAGGATCAATTATATAATTCGCAGTGGCATAAATGGCTACTTGACCAAGCATTGTGATGAAAAAGAAATATTGCAAACGATTGAAGCGGTACTGAATGGGCAAAGATTTTTTTGCAATAAAGTACTTGATTTATTACTGGAAAAATCTCAAAATAATAACTCAAAGGAAGAAAGACTAACTAACAGAGAAAAAGAAGTATTAGAGTTAATAGCCAAAGGATATTCAACTTCAAAAATAGCGGAATCATTGCATTTAAGTGTACATACGATTAACTCACACAGGAAAAATATGCTGCGTAAACTCAATTTAAAATCGCCAACTGAATTGGTGGTTTATGCAATAGAAGCTGGTTGGGTAAATATCTGAAACAATTAATTGATTGATTTCTTATACAAAAAAGCTCAGCAATAAGCAGATCAAAAAACCTACTACTGAAATAATGGTTTCCATCACCGTCCACGATTGCAAAGTTTGTTTTTCATTTAAACCGAAATATTTACCAACCAACCAAAACCCGGAGTCATTTACATGGGATAAAGCCGTTGCCCCGGCAGCTATTGAGAGTACCATTAGCGCTTTACCTGCTTCAGATACTTCAAAATAAGATAATGCTGGTGCCATAAATCCAGCAGCGGTAATCATGGCTACCGTAGCACTGCCTTGAGTTACTCTGACAATTACTGCAATTAAATAGGCTAAAACGAGGGGTGGAAAATTTGCATTGGCCATAGAACCAGCCAGGCTTTCCCCAATGCCACTATCAACCAGCACCTGCTTGAAAACACCTCCTGCCCCGGTAATTAATATAATTAAACCTGCCGGACCGAGGGCTTTGGTACTCAATTTCATCAATTGTTGTTTAGTAAAACCTCTTTTGGTACCAAGAAAATAAAGTGAATATAAAGTGACTATTATTAATGCTGTAAAAGGATGCCCTAAGAACTCAATTATACTTGTCATTATTGATTCACTTATTACATCTTGCTGAATCAATGTTTGCACTGTCATGGCAAACACGATTAATATCAGAGGAAGCGCAATAATAGTAGCTACCAGGCCAAATGACGGTAATGTTTTTGTACTCTCACAAATGCTATCATCTTTTATGTCTAAATATTCCGGAACAGGAGCATTTATTCGATTACCAATGTATCTTCCAAACCATGGACCAGCGATTGCCACGGTGGGTATACCTACTATTAGGCCAAATAATATTACGTAACCCAAGTTGGCTCCTATGAGATCGGCTACAGCTACCGGACCCGGTGTAGGGGGTATAAAAGCATGTGTAACAGCTAAACCCGCTGCTAACGGAATGCCATAATATAAAACAGATTTTTGGGCATCTTTAGCTAAAGAATAAACCACCGGAACTAAAATAACAAAACCAACATCGAGAAAAACAGGTATGGCTATTATAAATCCTGCTATAGCCAATGCAGTAGGCGCTTTCTTGATACCAAATTTTGAAATCAATCCCTTTGCCACAGATTCTGCTCCTCCGGATGCTTCTAGTATTTGACCGAAAATAGCTCCCAAACCCACAATTATGGCTACAAAACCCAGGGTATTGCCCATCCCGGCCTGTAAGCTTGCCATCACCTCTTTTGTGTTCATGCCGGTAAGTAAGCCAACCAATACACTTACAATAAGTAAGGATATAAATGCATGAATTTTGAGTTTTAGCACTAAAAACAGCAAAAGAGTAATTGCAAATACTATTATTGATATAAGAACCAGATTGGACATGCCTTGAGATTTAAAAGGCTAAAATAGGAAGAAATAGAATAAAAAAAAAGCCTCTGAAGTTATCAGAGGCTTTATATTAATTATTTATAATTGATTTGTAATCAATTAATAAGTGAAATTTTTATAACTAAAATTCCTTTGCTTCATCAAATGAAGCTTTTCCAAATCAAAAATATCCAGGTTGTAAAGATAATTTACGGATTCAGCCATTTCACTATCCAACTTTACTGATATTTCCTTTCCATCACTATTATGTCCTTTGGCAATGGCTTGCCCTGGATTAAGAATAATCTCAAGACCATTATTGTTTTTAAATTTCATAACTTTTCCAGGTTAATATTTTACACATTCAATCTTTCAGCTTACAAATTTAACAAATTCATTTAATATTAGGTTCACTTGAGCAAAATAATATTTTACATAAATGATTATTATCAAATTAAAAAATATATTATTTAGAGTTTTTAATTTATATCTATTTGAAGTTTTGATTTTTTACAGATTTCTATAGATAGCTACCTATTTTTAAAAAATCAACAAATAAAAGTATTTCCCTAAAATATTACATTGTTTTTTACAGCTTAAATAAATTTAATTTCACAACCTTCCAGTTCTTTGGAAAAAGAAGAATAAATAAAAATTTCATTTTGGAATATATTATTTATAATTATTTTTCAGAAGTATTTATTATGAATTAGTGGGTTTTTATGTTGATCTAATTTTTCTTATCTTGGCCTTCATAAATAATCATAAATGATGAGCAAAATAAGCAAGATATCCCTACAGCGTCTTTTAGCAAAATCAGGAATTACACCAGAGGAAGTTGATCTTTTCTTGGAAAATTATTTATCTGAATTAATTGGTGAAAACGAGAATAATGGACAGGTGGAATTGTTTAAAGAAAAAGTATCTCAATTGAAGAGCGATCTTTCAAACATTTTACCAGAGTTTAAAAATAAGATCAAGCAGTTTGATAAAATCATCAATAAATTCAATAGAGAAATCAGCCAAATTTGTAATTAAATATCCTTAAGCTCTTTTGGTCTGATCAAACCTACTTTCAGATGAGCATTATTGCCTCCTTGCAGGTTTGCATTCATTGCCTTTATTAAAGCCTTACTAATTCGCTTTTTCACAAAGCGGAATAATAATTTAACTGCTGATTTCAGTAGCCACCCATCTATTTTACTAGCAAACGATTTAAAAATTGCTTCTATCCTTTTTTCAATTATTTTCGTAAAAGAGGATACTTCTTTTTCAGTATATATTGGATAAGAAGGCTGAGGAATTTCATCTTGTAAACCTGCCACTACCGGGATAATAGGCAAGTATTCTTTATCCTGATCAATAATAAGGTAATCTTTTTTGGTTGCTTCATCCCAATTTTTAAATAATGGATTATCAACTGGTAATCGAAAATACCGAGTAAGGAATCGTTGACAATTTCTTCTACCAAGCTGGTAGTCATGCCTACGAAAGCGCTTATCTAAAAAGCCTGAAAAACCATCCAGATATCCACAAGCAATCGGGAAAGCTGTATATGAATCGGCACGTTTTGGCGCAACTAAAAAACGATCGTTACTATTTTCGTTGAATGCCTTATACAAGTCTTCAATTTTAAACCTGGCTTGTCCAAGCAGTGATTTCAACAAATTGCCTAATACAGGCAAAAGATCTGTCGTCATTGCTTTATTAACATCAAAAGTAGTATCATTAGGGAAAGGATCAACCATAATTATAGCCTTTTGGCTATTGGTGTCATTTTGCAACTGTTGAAATGCCAGGTTAAATGGTTCATTGTTAAAAGTACCTCCATCAACGGCCACAAAGTCAAATTTTTGCAAGTCAGCTTCATTCCAATCAGGAGAAATTGTGGCTCGAGTTAAACAGCCTTGATCATTGGGAATTTGATAATAGCGGTCTGAATAATCGAATGCTGATCGATTGATGTTTACTGCCGGAAGCCCTATTGGAAATGCACCCGTAGCTATAGCGCTGGAGGCATATAATTGTACAACTTCTTCGTTAGAATAGTTGGTATTTCTACCATATTCCAGATTACCATATTTATTTATTTTGAAATGAATGTAATCGCTGTAGGTATATATTCGATGAACTTTGCTGGAATTGCCTTTGAAAGTAACATCGTAGGGTATTCCTTTCAAATTGGCGATGGTGTAATATACCTCAAGATTTTCATCTACATAATCTCTTATTTTTTGATGCTTATTTTTAAAATGATCATCTTTTACAATTAAATTTTCGGCAATTCTTTTAACCATATTGCCATTCAAAATAGCCTTTACATTATCATTTTCTATATCATCCGTATCAAGTAATTCTTGAAAAGATACTTCTTCTACCCAGGCTTTATAGAGGTCATTATTGGGAGTAAAATTATTTTTATAATGAAAATGCTCGAAATTCTTATACAGCATTTTAGCCAGTATACCTGCTGTCATGCCACCAGCTGAGGCGCCGGTAATTACCTTAAGATTTACATGATGCTTCGGGCCGTCATTTATCTTTTTATTAGCTTCCCATACATCCAGGGCCTCGGTTAAAAAATCTATAACTCCTGCAGTATAAGCACCAGCAGAAACAGCTCCGGCCATTACAATTCCTAAATTAATTTGGTCTTCTTGCATGAAAATGATGATTAGAAAAATGTATTGTCATTATAAAGCCACCTATTTTTTCAGGTGAAAAATCTCAAATTACCACAAGATAAACAATATATCAATACTTTCTTTCCTTATATGTAAAAGGCTTTTATTGTTTCAGCCAATGGCTCCTCACACCGTAATTTCTCGTAAGTATTCTTGCCTTCACTTTAATCTATCGATTATCAGATTAAGCATTTAATAAAAAACTTGAAAATTCAATATTGCTATATACGGTTGATAATGAATTAAATAAGCCTCAAAATTAGCTGTAAGAATACATTAAACTATCCCCTTAAAGGGGTATATTTCAATTAAAATTACAAATTCATGTTGAAATTATCCTTTATTTATTGGTTTTAACTCCTGCTTATATTTCACTGAATAAGAAGAAGGTTCAGGATCTACATTATAGTATGAGGCGTATTCTTTGGTAAACTCTGCTCCAAAAAACAAAATGAGACAGGAATAGGAAATCCATAACATAATTAATACAATGGAGCCTGCTGCGCCATAAGTAGAACCGGGATTGGTTTGGCCAAAATATATACCTAAAGCAAATTTGGCCAGCACGAACAACAGCGAAGTAAGTAATGCTCCCATCCATACTACTCTCCAGGGAATTTTTACATCGGGCAGTGCTTTAAACATCAATGCAAACAACAAAGTAATTATTAATAACGAGACTAAAAAATTGACTATATAAAATAAATACACCAGGTACTCAGGCAAAAACCCCATGAACCAGTTGGTTAATTCGGAAATTACTGCAGTAAGCACTAAACTTACTAAAAGTAAAAATGCGATTACCAGGATCATACCAAAAGCTGTCGCCCTATCTAGTAAAACTCTTTTTAGGGTATTGTTAGGATCCTCTTTTACCCGCCATACGATATTCAAAGATTTTTGTAAATGAAAAAAAGCTCCGGTGGCTCCAAATAGTAAAAATGCGATACTTATAATCGAAGCTATGGTAGATCCTTTTTGCTCGCTGGCATTGGCAATCATTACCTCCACTTGTTTGGCAGAATCATCTCCAAGCATTGACTGAATTTCTCCACTAATTTGACCTTGAATAGCTTCTTCTCCAAAAATATATCCAGCAGTGTTTATAACTATTATCAATAATGCAGGTAATGAAAGTAACGCGTAATAGGCAACTACCGCACTCAATCTAAATGGTTCATCCTGATTCCATGATTGGAAAGTGCGTTTTAAAATTTTCAACAATCCTTTATTGAAAATAAATACCGGAATTTTTGACATAAGTTAGAAGATTAGTTTCTAACTCAACAGCAATGATTGCAGCTTGTTATTAATCATAAAAGGTTGAGAGATTGGAGAAAGGCTTTTGTATGCTTAAGAGTTTTTTTATAATCCTTATTTTTATTTCTTCCATAATTGAAAAAACCATGCCTTTTTTCCGGAAATATTTTTACTTCAATAATATTTCCTTTGCTATTCATTTTCTCTTCGAAATCAAGAATATTTCGAATAGGAACAGTTTTATCATTTGTTCCGTGAAAGATAAGCGTAGGTGGCAAATCTGTTACCACATGGTGTGATGGGGATAACGCCCATGCCATATCTTGTAAGCGTTCGTAGCCATATCCATCAGGCATAGTATTAATAACCGGGTTGAACAAAATTAGCGCAAATGGCTTGGGACAAAATTTTCTTTCTTTGGGGTAAAAATGCTTTAAAATTGCGGTAGCTGCTGCTAAGTGACCACCTGCTGAGCCTCCCGCGGCAATTATTTTATTTCGGTCCACTCCTAGTTTATCCGCGTTTTGTTTGATATAGATCATGGCATCCATAGCATCTTGCACGGCATGTATAGGCTCTGTTTGATGACGGCTGCTCACCCTGTATTCTACAGCAATGGTTGTAATCCCAAGATTTTGCAGGAAGCGCATGTGGGGATCAAATTGCTTGATGGTTCCACCTTTCCAGCCACCTCCAAAGAAAAAAACCACAGCAGGAGCTATTGAACCTTCATTAGGTTTTAAAACATGAAGATTAAGCCGTGTATCGCCAATTTTCTTATAATTATAAACTGAAGCTCCCGCAAGTGTATCCGGATAAGCATTCATTGCTTTAATGCAAGTGCAATTGCAGCAAAGAAAAGTAACTATTGTAATGAACTTAATGAAGAAAAGTTTTGGTTCTTGACTATCCTTTTCCATTCATGTTCCTCTTAATTATTTCGAAGGGTATCATATTATCTGTATACACTTGCCATTGAGCTATTTCTCTTTTGTTGAGTTTCACTTTCCAGGCTGATGGTAATCGCCATTTATCCAAATCGTTAACTGATTTTTTATAAGTGCCGCCAGAATATCCCAATATTCCTATTGTATGCTCATTCTCAATGATATGATCCACTTCAATATAATAATCAGGAAATAATTCAAAATAATTCATCCAGGCTCTAATCACGTTTTCCTTACCCACTATCTCTTTGCCTTGAGAATTACAGAAAAGCGTATTTTCACTAAGAGCCATTACAATTTTTGTAATGTTTTGATTATTAACGGCTTCTACAAAAGAGAAAATCAATTCATCAGTTTTGGCTTGAAATGTTTCCGCGTTAGACACCATAGACTTAAACTTTAAATACAAGAAAACCAAGTAATGAAATTAGTAAAAAAACAGCGAAAAAACAAGATGTTTTAATAAAGATTTAATAAGAAAGGGTAAAAAAAATTAAAATAGAAACCTTTTAGTGTCCTCAGGTATTACTTCTTAATTATTTTTTCAGTTCTATTTTCAATATTTAGATAGTACAAACCAGCACTTAAGTGCACCAGATCAATCTCTTTGGCCTTTCCCTGGGCAACCTGATTACCTTCGGCGTCCAATATTTCGTAATCAGTTTCTCTGGAGAGCACTATTTTTTCTTGAGCAGTATCTGGCATTACAGTTACTGGTGCATTCTTGGCATAGAATTGTTGCGCTTGAGAATAAAAAACATCTTCTTCGGTTACATATTTTATTCTGTACCTATTAAGACCTCTGTCATGTTGAGGAGTAGTTTGGTATTGATTGGTATTATTTTCCCGGGTAGCTTCCTTCATATCAATTATTACCCACTTATCATTAACATATTGCTCTAGAAAATATTTACCATTTTCAACTTCTGACTTGGTAATCCATCTAATTACGCTACTGTCAACATATACTGAAAGAAATTGGAATTTATTTTTTGGCCTTACAACCTGAGGGTTGATCACTTTAGGCACACAGCCACCTGTATGAATAATTTTGATTAATAAAGGCTCATTTAGAGATAAATAAGACAGGTCTACTTCATAAGCTGAAGTTTTAGGATTATTAACCACTAAAAGATCATTAACATAAACAGCCTTAGTACAAAAATTCTTGTGATCGTCTGACAAGGGATTTTGCACATAAATATTTTTACCTTGATATACTCCTTTTAAGGTAAACTCTTCGGCCATAACTGCTTGGCATATGCCAGCAACAAACAATAATGTGCTCAGTAAGATTATTCTTAGCATTAGGTGTCAGATTATAATGCAAGTTAAACAACAAATAAATCAGGAGTCTATCATTCTTAATATAAAACCTACATGATTTTTATTAAATGATAATTAATAAAACCCTGCTTTATGATTCAGATGGGCTATTAACGACCGTAAAATTGCAATTGTTTTATTAAAATTGCAAATATTATATCTTTTATTGTACTCATTACTTACAATATCTTACATCTACTCGAATCTTAATGATTCAATAGGATCTAATTTAGAAGCTTTAAATGCAGGATAATAACCGGAAGCTAAACCAACTACTACACAAATAATAACTCCTAAAAACATCCATCCCCACGGTATGAGAAATGACGATAATCCTAAACCCATAGCCACTAAATTACCTAAAAGGATGCCCATTAAAATACCTCCCGCTCCACCTATCAAACAGATTAATATAGCTTCTAATAAAAATTGCTGTCTTATTCTGGCGGGAGTAGCACCTATTGCTTTTCTCACTCCTATTTCTCTTGTTCGCTCCGTTACTGATACCATCATAATATTCATCAAACCAACTGCTGCTCCTAACAATGTAATTATACCAAAAGCAAATGCTCCCGCCTGTAAATATCCACTTATTTCCTGTAGTCGCTCAGCGGCAGATTGATTGCGTTCTAACTGAAAAGAATTATCGGACCCAATCGGGTCTTGTCGAATGGTGCGCATCAAGCCAGTAGCTTCTCCCATTATTTTATCCATTTCTAATGTATTGGCTACCTCTATATCAATTTCGTAATCAAGGTTTCCTTGAGAAAGTTTATTTGCTGCTAAAATGGGTATAAGAATAGATTGGTCAGCACCATTATTCCCTCCCATTCCACCTTGTTTTTCCAGTAAGCCTATTACCTTATACTTATTGCCATAAAAACTTATCATTTTATTAATAGGGCTTTCATTGTTTTTAAATAGACTGGTATATACTTGATTACCTATTATTGCTACATTATGACCAAAGTTAACTTCGAGATTGGTAAAATTTCTTCCTTCTGCAATGTCAAAGCCACGCATTGCCAAATATTCATCATCTACTCCTCTTATTCGTATATTAGGGTTGGTTTTTTCGGATCGATACTTTACTTCAGCATTAAATGAAATAAAAGTGGAGAGAGAAATGCGTGAGCCTTCTTCAAATAATTCCTTGAATTTTTCTATTTCGTCATATTCAAGGGGAGGAAAAACTTTGGCTTTTTTCCCTTTCTCACTTTGTCCGCGATTGCGCACTGAACTTATTTCGAAAGAGTTTCCTCCAAAAGAAGAAAGGCTGTCAGTTACTGACTTTTGTATGCCATCAATTGCAGTTAATATTCCTACTAAAGCAGTAATTCCAATGGCAATAATTAAAGCTGTAAGAATTGTTCTGAGCAAATTACCATTAATTGCTCTAAGTGCCTCACGAAAGTTTTCTATATAGTTCATTTTGTAAATATTTGTTCTAAAGGATTTGGTTTTGCAATTATTATATTACCAATAAACTTTAAGATGATAAAACTCGTTAAAAAATCAGTCAATTCGAAGATTTATTTTGTGATCGAACCAGTAATTTATATAAAAGGTAAATAATAAAGATTAAAATGCGTCAAAAGATATTAACTATAATTTTTATAATAGGCATAACTTCAGCTGGATTTGCTACCCAGTTGCTTATTCCCATGGATAAAAATCAAAAAAATCACCTAAAAGCATACGGGATAGCTTATTGGGTTTTGAATAATGATATTGAAGTAGATTGGCTACTAAATTATAGAGGTGGCAGCTTCATGATAAAACATTATCAAAAAATTGAAAATGAATTAGTAATTCGAGGAGTCAGTTACGAGGTTATTTCTGATGCCCAATCTAATCAAATTGTTCAACAACTTAGCAGCCCATCTTCAAATACTGATGTGATGAAGCTTGAAAAAGCTCCAGAAATTGCCGTGTATTCTCCCAAAAGCAAGCAACCCTGGGATGATGCAGTTACTTTGGTACTTACCTATGCTGAAATTCCCTATGACGTTATTTTTGATGATGAGGTAATGTTTGGTGAATTGCCCAAATATGACTGGCTCCATTTACACCATGAAGATTTTACGGGTCAATATGGTAAGTTTTATAGAAATTTTAGAAATGCACCATGGTATATAGAACAAAAGAATGAACTAGAAGACTATGCCAGTAAACATGGCTTTGCTAAAGTTTCAAAACTTAAACTGGCCATTGCTAAAAAATTCAGGGATTATGTATTGGGAGGTGGCTTTCTATTTGCAATGTGTTCAGCTACTGACACCTACGACATCGCGTTGGCAGCCGATGACCTGGATATTGTGGAATATATGTACGATGGCGATCCGGCAGATCCACAAGCTCAACAAAAACTCGATTACAGTAATACTTTTGCATTTAAAGATTTTCGCATCAGTCGCGACCCATTAGAATATGAATACAGCAACATTGACAATCAGGAATTTGAACGTGGCTTGAAAGAAAATAACGACTATTTTACATTATTTGAATTTTCTGCCAAATGGGACCCTATACCCACTATGCTTACTCAAAATCATGAAAAAATCATTCATGGATTTATGGGGCAAACTACAGCCTATAAAAAACAACTGGTAAAGCCTGATGTGGTAATAATGGGAGAAACCAATGAAATTGATGAAGCTCGCTACATTCATGGAGTTTTTGGCAAAGGTTTTTGGACTTTTTATGGTGGTCATGATCCGGAAGATTATAAACACATTGTAGGGGAAGAACCCACGGATTTGAATTTGCATCCTAATTCACCTGGATACAGACTTATTTTAAATAATATATTATTTCCTGCTGCAAAAAAGAAAAAGCAAAAAACTTAAATTTTTGCTTTAATCCTCTTCTTTATTAGGATGCGAAACTACAGGTAAGTTGCCTGTAGTCAATGTCTTGGGCATTCCTTGCATTTTAAATTCCTCTAGCAAAATAAGATCGGGTGCAATAATACTTACAGGCTGTCCGGTATTGCCCTGGCTATAATTGCCACCATCCATCATATTCAATATTACTTCCCCATCGCCTACGCCAATAATTTTCCTCAAGGGGTTTTCCGGAAAATCAATGTTCATCACAGATCTAAGAAGTGTTTGTGAGCCATCTTCTAAATCTATTTTATAAAAATTGACTGGTTTTATAGAAGCGCTTATACCCTCTATAGGCTTTGCAACAATAGCCACTTGCATTCCTTCTTCTTCAGCTAGTTGTTTTAGTTTCTTCCTCAACTGCTCCGAGGATTCGGCTACAGGAGAAGACACCTGTACAACGCCGGGGGTTAAGCCTCTGGAAAAACTTCCTGCTCCTACACCATATCGCAAATATCCATTGCTTTTCTTGAATAAGTGACTAGGGGTTCTATTATTGAGCAAATTTTTCAAAATACCTTGTTGTACTAGCTGCAATGAATCCACGGGTAATACGCCCTCAGCATCCACCTGAAAATTGCCTATTAATGGAGTATTTTTATAAGTATCCCAACTAGAATAAACTGAAACATTTAAATCTTTATCAGCTATTTTTTTATCTACCATTGCTTCAATAGAGGTATAGTCCATCCCCACGTAACTATTGCTTAGAGAATTAAGCTTAAGAGGTCTTCGCTTGGCTTTAAGAGCATTGCTACCTTTGAATAAATTACTATACAAAAAGTTGGCGGCTTCCTGCTCTTCAATGAGTAGTGGCCCTCTATAATTGCCTATAAATTGTTCTGCAGATTTTAAATCTTTCACATGTTTAGCCAGTTTTTCTATGTCTTTATTTATAATGTCTCTGCCAGGCCATTCATCGGGTGTTTTAGCATAATAAACGATCCTATCCCCCAACATTTCACCATCTTCGGAGATGGTTTGTGCTAATACAGAAATAGTGGCCATTGTCAAAGGTGTAACTGCCGTTGATCCTTCACTATTTACATAATACACACGGGTATTGTATAAAAATATAGAAACCACAGAAATTTCCAGAAATGGATATTTTTCAAATTCAGAAGATATACTTCTGGCTAAATCTTTCGTTTTTTGTGGATTAAAATCATAAGCAGGATTAGGTACATTTAATTTAATTTGTGGTGCGCGTGCATAATCATCAAGCTCTAGTTGTTTAGGCTTAATATTTTGCTGCTCCATTGCTTTGATTTTATTATTGTAGGTAGCTGCGGCTGACTTGTAAATGTTGTTGCTTACTGTCCACAGTGCCCGCCTTATTCCCAGATAATCATTTTCTATAGGTAACGGACTGGCGGCGGCAAATTCATTTTGGCTGCTGCTGCTTTCATCCACAAAATTTTCATCGTTCAATTCGTAGCTTCCCACCATAAGTCGGCCATATATTTCACGCATTCTATTTTCATTGCTATTGATCAAAGCACCCAAAGAAGCATTGGCATACAGAAACTCAATGTCACCTATGGTATAAGCTATAAAATATGGTTTCTCATAATCTTTATAGCTTAGCTTTTTTAAATTTCGTTGTAATTCATCCTTCATTGCTTTTACAATAATACTATCTTCCGCGGGTTGGGCAACTGCTAATGGGCTCAGGACAAATAGTAAGCAAATTTTAATAAAATATTTCATCTTAATTGTTTTCTTTATGTTGGTTATAAGAGGCAGGATTTGGCAAAATTGGCATTTGGAATTGAGATTCTACCTGACGTTGAGTTTCGATTTTTTTCACAAAAATAGCAGGCGCCACTGCAGAAACCGGAATATAGCCCGATTCTGCACCACAGTAACCGTTGAAAATGCCATATTGATCACCTGTGGCTGCTATTTCGGAAAACATGGTTAACGGTGTGCCGATTAGATCAACACCTCTAACCAATTCATCTGGTCTGCCATCAACAAAAATTCTATAAACTTCTATTGGCTCAATATTAAAAACATTGGGCTGGTAGCGATCAGTTGCGGTAAAACCTCCGGTCACTTTTTTGATATAATAACCATAGGTCTTGTCTTGTTTTTTGCATTCTTTGATCAACATTTTACGCAAGTCTTTTTCTGATTTAGGCTTCGAAGTTTCCACAATCATATTTGATTGTCGAGCTACGGGGTTATAGCCGGGGGCACCTCTGCCATGTCCATTAGAGTTGCTATCCAAACTTGCCGGATGACGCGACATCAAAAATTTTTTCAATTCTCCATTTTCCACCACCACTACTTTTTCTGATTTCACCCCTTGATCATCGTATTGATAGTGACCCATCAAATTAAATTCCTTGTAGGTGTTGGAAGTAGGATCAAATATGACATCAATAAATTTGGGTAATACCTTTTTACCTACTTTATCTTTAAATGTCTGACCATCCATTTCATCATTAAGGCGGTGTCCTTCTACCCTATGACCAAAAATCTCATGAAAAAAAACACCCGTAACTTCATTGGATAATATTGCCGGACCTGCATAGGGATCCGCCTTTGGTGCTTTCTGCAATTTCTTTAATTTAACAATTAACTCATTTGTTTCTTTTTGTAATTGCTGCGCATCTGGCAGTTGCTCTATATCATTTTGATAATATACATTGCTAAGATTTAACTTATTGCCATCTACGGCTAATATACTACCCTGAACAGTTAGCTGCATAATTTTATAATTTTGAGCGATCATGCTGCCTTCAGAAGAAACCAGATATTTTCTTGTATTAGTAATTACTAAACTTGCTGTGCCATCATATATAGAATCATGCTCGGCAAATGGAGCTGTTACATTTTTTAAAAGCTCCTGCCAATTTTCTTTTTCTATCTTTAACGATTGTTGAGAAAAATCAGGCTCAATATATATAGCAGGTTTCTCTTTAGCAAAGTCAGGAACCAGTTTTTTACCGACTTTCTTTTCATAATTATTTTTCAAATTCAAATATTGCTCTCTTGCTTGTTTATATGCAGCATCAGTAAACAACCATAAGTATTGATTTATGGCTTTACTATTATTTTCAACAGGTATAACGCCATAATTAAAATTCTCCTGCATGTTTTCACCATTCATCGGATGCGTATTGTCAAAAGAATAATCTCCTATTTTTACTGTAGTAGCCAAGGCCCTACTCTTATAACCTGTGGATTCTATAAGGCTACCCATAAAAGCACTTATTTCATTAGAGGTATTCTCATCCACTCTATACTCCATATAATATGGGGGGTACTCCTGTTGCTGAAGTTCTGCAAACTCCCTATCCAGTTCTTTTTTAAGAATATTAATTAATTCGTCATTGGTTTGGGCAAATAATACTTGACCGACCAATATTGATATTGTGAGGAAAACTAACTTTAGCATTAAATTCAATTTTATCTTAAAACTAAATAAATAATGGTATATAACGATAATTTAACGTGAATGATTTTATTTGTCATAAGTAATGTTTGATCAGTATCCGATCTCTTTTTGTGCAATTTGGATGAAAACTGTTGAATTCAAAAATCAAATACAGACTTTATTAATTAAAAGATATTCAACATTTTTATATGTTTTCTGCTTAAGCTTTAATAAGCCGGTACATTTTTATATTTTTGGGAAATTTTTGATTTATTAGATATGAAAGTTGGAATATTAACTGCCGGGGGTGATTGCCCAGGTTTAAATGCAGCAATTAGAGGTGTAGGTAAAACATTGTTATTGAAATACAATGCTGAAGTATATGGCATGTCCTCAGGGTTCTTAGGTTTGATTGAAAATGATTATAAAAGATTGGAAGAAAATGACCTAAGCAATATTCTCACATTGGGTGGTACCATTTTAGGCACATCGAGAGAAAAACCCTTTAAAAAAGCTAAAAATTATTTAGAAGAAATAGACAAACCCCAGGTAATCAAAGAAAATTATCAGGCTTTGGGGCTTGATTGCCTGGTGTGTATTGGTGGAAATGGAACTTTAAAAACTGCCTATCGGCTTTCGCAAGAAGGACTTAACATTATAGGCATACCAAAAACTATTGATAATGATGTTTATGGCACTGATTATACCTTTGGATTTCATTCGGCAGTAAACATTGCCACAGAAGCAATTGATCGATTACATACTACTGCCAATGCTCATCGGCGGGTTATGCTTATTGAATTGATGGGGCACAATGCCGGATGGTTAACTTTATTTGCCGGTATAGCTGGCGGTGGGGATGTTATTCTAATTCCTGAGCTTGAGTATGACCTTGACAATATAGCCGATTATTTGAACGAGCGAATTACAAAAAATAAAAAATCGTCAATTGTAGTTGTAGCTGAAGGGCTTAAAAGAGATAAAGGAAAATCTGCTGCAAGGTATTTAGTAAAAAAGTTGTCTGATAAAATTAATCAGGAGCTAAGAGAAACAATTTTAGGATACATACAGCGTGGAGGCACACCTTCACCACAAGATAGGATTTTGGCTACCCGGTATGGTGCCTATGCCGCGTACTTAATAGCAGGTGGCAATTATAACAATATGGTAGCACTTAGGAATGACAAAATAGTTGCTGTGCCACTCTCAGAAACAGCTGGAAAACTTAAACTGGTGCCTCAAGATCACCCCATGATAGAAAGAGCGAAAGCACTAGGCACATGTTTTGGTTGATATTTGTTATTAGTCAACTATGATATAATCTAGCTCCAAGAAGTTAGCAACTTCTTTTTTCCATCTATTTTCTACAAAGTCGACATGAACTGGATGGTTGTTGTAAGCTTCATAGGCATCTTGATCAGCAAATTTCATGGAAAAGCCATACTCAAAATCATTTTTTGAGCTTGTTTCTTTTCTTACTTCAAATTGTTGAACAGTAGGAATTGAGGAGAGTAAGCGCCTGGCATCTTCTAAAAATGCTCTTGCTTCCGGGCTATTATCGTCATGGGTGAGTGTAAATGCCACAGTATGGATTATACGAGCATCAATTTCACCTTCCACGGGTTTGTTATCTTCTTGAGATTCAGCCACATTTACTAATGTGTCTTCAATGGTATTGTTATTAGTATCTTGATTTGGCTGACAAGCAGCAATAAAAAAAATAAGTATAAGGAGATTTTTTGTAAGTTTCATGACTCAGATTTAGTGTTAAAAAATAAACTTACCAAAAAAAAAGGATAATACAAAAGGAGCACTGATTTTGCACTCCTTTTTTTTATTGTATTATTAAGTTAACTGATAAGACTTCAGTTGCTCCTTTAATTCCTGACGAGCCACGTGAATTCTGTTTTTAACCGTTCCTATCGGGACACTGAGTTTATCAGCAATTTCATGATATTTAAAACCTCGGAAATGCATCATGAAGGGCTTTTTAAAATTATCTTCTAAAGATTCGATAGCACCTTTCACATCTTCCATCACAAATTTATTTTCACCTTTATTACCAATTGTATAATGAGAGTCATTGATAAAGTGAAGGTTATCAGTGGTGTCGATAAAAGTGTTCCTTCTAACCTTCTTTTGATAATTTGTGATAAAAGAATTTTTCATGATAGTGTATAACCACGCCTTTAAGTTAGTCCCTGTTTTAAATTTTTCACGGTTGGAAATAGCTTTTAACTTAGTTTCCTGGAGAAGATCGTTTGCGTCTTCCTGATCCTTAGTGAATTTTAAAGCATGAAATCGTAAATCATTGATTTTTTGGTGTACCGAGTGACCAAATTCTTGCTGAGTCATAAAAAATTAGTTTAAAAATTAAAAAATAAGTACAGCTAATTAAACGTACGCTATGTTAATAGAAAATGTTTTAAAAAATGAACCTTTACATGCTTTATTTAAAAATACAAATTTTATTTAGTATTTCCCATTAAACTTTTTCTTAGCTAATTAATTTATCACAATAGAAACCAAAATTTTATTTCGTTAACTTTGCCTAAATTTTTAAAAACTTTACAAATTATAAATGATATCCAAGAAAATTTATTCACACAACCCCTGGCACTCGGTAGAAATTGGTGATAGGGCGCCTACTGTTGTTAATTCCATAATTGAAATACCACAAGGTACACGTGCAAAATATGAATTACATAAGCCCAGTGGACTTTTAAAACTAGACCGTGTGTTGTACTCCTCTGTTTACTATCCTCACAATTATGGTTTCATTCCCCGTACTTTTGCTGAAGATGATGATCCGCTGGATATATTGGTACTTTCTAAAATAAATGTAGTGCCCTTGTGCATCGTGTCTGCAAGAGTAATAGGTGTAATGCGCATGATTGACAGTGGTAAACCAGATGACAAAATAATAGCAATTGCTGAAAATGACATGAGTGTGGCTCACTACAACGACATACAGCAATTAAATAAATATTATGGAATGGAAATGCGCAGTTTCTTTGAAGATTATACTCGACTTGAAAATAAAGAAGTACAGGTAGAAGATTTTCAAGACAGGGAAACAGCCATTACTATCGTGAAACAAAGTATTGAAAGATATAAAGATGTTATTGAGAAAGAGTTGCAAGATGTGCCATAAAATTAAGGGCAAATGGCCCTTAATCCCTTTACCCTATCCATATATTTCGTTGAGTATTCCTGCCAGCCTCACACCAGCTTGAAGCAGCCGTAAATTAACAATTTCAATATTTTCATAAATGTAGTGATAACTCAATTTCTTATCGTTAGGTATAATATAAGCTTTTGCTCTTAAATCTTTAGACTCTCTGGCCCATGTGATTATTGAGTCATCTTGCCAACGCCCTACTACTTTCTCATCAACAAAATTTAAACTTTCAGCATACTCGGTATAGCTTAGCTGTTGATCATTAATTATTCCGCTATCCCAAACCCTATGCAAATTAGAAGATTCTTTAAAATATATCACTTTTAAATCATTCCCCCCTCTGTCATGGCCATTTCCTACATGCAATGGCTGATGAATATCGCCTACCAAGTGAATAAGTAATTTTAAAGTAAATGCTTCATCTCCTTGAGAAAATTCTTTACTGATCAATTCTTGCTTCAACTTTCTTAGCGCAAAAATGATATCACCTTCAGAAGGAGTACCTGCAGCCTCATAAGTAAGGCTATCAGGTATGGTAGCATAATGCCATGGGTTAAGATGCCTGTATTGCGAATCAGCTTTTATAAAATCCATAAAAGTGCTAGCCATTGCCAATGATTCATTACCTAATACCTTTTTTATATTTTTGTTGGCTTTTTTGGTTAAATGTAGGGTTGCAATTTCTCCTACTACCCTATGGCCAGTTTTACCCCAATAGGCCTTGGAGGGACAAAAAACAAAACATAATATTACAAATAGGCCTATAAACTTAATTTTTGCCATTTTCTTGTACATAATTGATTATTATAAGAATTAAATTTTTCATTAACATCGCATTTAAATATAGCGTTATAAGATTGTATTATATAAAGATTTAGTAATCATGAATGTAATATTTAACCCAAAAATGCAATAATAAAGGCTACATTATAGCTTTTTGGTATAAATATCTTTAATGCAAAATTATTGTGCATCATTTTACTTTATTCATTTTCAGCAACTTAGGCTTATGTTAATTTTAACTTTAGTGTTATTTGAACTTATACTAATGAGTGAGTACTTATGTAATAAGGTTATCATCTATGAGTAGCGGTGATAATCTAAATTTCCTATCTTCAAACCAATGAAGAAAGTAATCAAATTATTCTGGCTCTTAATTTTATTATCCTGGTTTACAGGATGCGCTGTTGAGCGTTCTACTTGCGACTCTCAAGTGATTAACAAAAACTATAGCAAAAAAATTAATGAGCCTAAAACATCCTATTAAAGTTTAAGTCTTGTGTTATATTCAAAAAAAGCTGACAACAATAGTTGTCAGCTTTTTTTTATACCGGATCTAATTAGAGATTAATTAATTGCCGGGTATTCCACCTTTTTCTTCAATTTTAGCTGCTATTTCTTCAGCTTTTTCTTCCATTTTTAACTCAGCATAAGCTGTTTCTAAAGTTTCCATCACCGTTAAGTCTTCAGGTTCTATTTCGTGAGACTTTTCAAGATAAGGTAATGATTGTTCAAAAAACTTATCAGCTTTTGCTACTACTTCTTTACCTTTCTTTTGATAAGTTTCTAAATCCATATTATTGGCCTCCTTTAATATTTCTACTCCTTTGTTGAAGAAAATTACCGCCAAATTGAAATTGGCTTCAAAATATTCCGGATTTAATTCAATAGCCTTTTTATAAGTATCAATTGATTTTTCTGTTTCTCCTACTTCATCGTAAAGATATGCTAAACTATAATATAAAGAAGGGTTATCAGGTTCTGCTTCTATGGCTTGCTCTAATTTTTCCTTTGCTTGTTCGGTTTTTTCCATAGTTATCAGCAAATTAATTTCTTCTTTCATCAAGTCAAGATTATCAGGGTACTTTTCCCTTGCTTCTCCTAATAATGAAAGTGCTTTCTCTAAATCTTCGTTATGATTTCTTTCTATCCATAGCAAACTAGTATAAATATCTAGCGCTTTATAATCAAGTTCATTTAATAAAGTGTAATAATTCTCTTCTGCTTTTTCGTAAAAGCCACCTTGCATTGCTGCAACACCAGCGTACATAAAACCAGTGGTATCTTTAGGATTTATCATTTTGGTTTTATCAAAAGCTTTTATTGCCTCTTCAAAATTACCTTCCTGATAAGCTTCCGCTCCGTTATTGAGCATTAAACTCCACATTTCATTAAGCGATTGACCGGCAAAAACACTATTGATATTATTTTCACCTTCCAATTCCTGAGCCTTTTGATAAGACTTAACTGCTTTTTCAAAAGAATCTTCAACCAATGATTTTACGCTTTCGTCTTCAGCAAAAGCGATTGCTTGATAAATCTGACCACGAGTGTACCAGGTTTTTCCTTTATCAATCGTTTTCTCATGTTTGGCAGCTTCTTCAATTAATTGAATCGCTTCTTGATATTCCTTATCTTTTAAGGCCCTATCTGCTTTGTTTACATTTTTATTTTGAGCAAATGCAAATAGCGCTAATAAATTCAGGGTTAATAAAAGTGCTAATTTTCTCATTTTTAATATAATTAAATTTTCGGTTTAAAATTACTTCAAGATTTTTTAAATTCCAACTATTGATTGTCTTCAGATGGTTCATTTTTATCATTTCCATCCTCAGATTCATTACCATTTTCTTCTAAATTTTCATCAATGATTTCTGCATCCACTATTTCCACTTTTTCTACAGATGATATTTCATCAGAATCGTTAAGTCTAATCAACTTAACTCCTTGGGTGGCCCTTCCCATTATTCTTAAATCTTTTACGGCAATTCTAATTGTAATGCCGGATCTATTTATGATCATCAGTTCATCTGAATCAATTACATCTTTAATGGCTACCACTTTGCCAGTTTTAGAAGTTACATTCATGGTTTTTACACCTTTACCTCCTCGCTTGGTAATGCGATATTCATTTATAGCAGAACGTTTTCCGTAGCCCTTTTCTGATACTACCAAAAGGTTAGTTTCGCTGTTATCCACACATACCATGCCAACAACCTGATCTTCATTGTTGTCCAATGAAATTCCTCTTACCCCGGCTGCTACACGCCCCATGGCTCTTACTTGCGATTCATGAAAACGAATAGCCCTACCAGATTGCACAGCAATAACTATGTCTTTATTCCCATTAGTTAGGCATACATTTAATAATCTATCTCCCTCGTTAATTGTTATTGCATTAATACCATTTTGACGCGGACGTGAATAAGCTTCAAGCGAGGTTTTTTTAATTGTGCCTTTTTGTGTGCACATCATCAGAAAATTATTGTTTACATAATCCACATCTTCAAGATTTTTAACATTAATTACAGCACGTACTGAATCTTCTGGAGTTATGTTAATAAGATTTTGGATGGCTCTACCTTTAGCGGTTTTACTACCTTCAGGAATTTCATATACCCTTATCCAAAACACTTTTCCTAAGGTAGTGAATATGAGCACGTAAGCATGTGTACTGGCAACGAACATGTGCTCGGTAAAATCATCTGATTTACTCCCGGTAGCGCGAGAACCTACGCCACCTCTTGTTTGAACCCTGAACTCTGTTAGTGGCGTGCGCTTAATATATCCCATATGTGAAACCGTGATTAGCATATCTTCGTCTGCAATCATGTCTTCCAGGCTTATCTCATCAGCACTATGCTCTATCTCAGTTCTTCTATCATCTCCGTACCTTTCCTTTATTTCAGCCAATTCTTCTTTGATGATATCCATACGCATATCTTCATTGGCTAAAATATTGTTAAGATGTTCAATAGTATTTTTAATTTCTTCGTATTCCTTCTGAATTTTATCTCTTTCTAACCCAGTAAGTCTTTGCAAGCGCATATCTAATATGGCTTTGGCTTGAATCTCGGTGAGCTTAAACTTCTCAATCAAACCATTTTTAGCAGTTTCAGGGTCTGCAGAATTCCTAATCAAGGCAATTACCTCATCCAGGTTATCTAAGGCAATTAAATAACCTTCCAGAATATGGGCTCTTCTTTCTGCTTCTGCTAGCTCATATTTTGTTCTCCTGATTACTACTTCGTGGCGATGTTCTACAAAATAATGAATAAGCTCCTGAAGGTTTAGTGTTCGTGGTTTACCTTTAACCAAAGCCACATTATTGACCCCAAATGATGACTGTAACTGAGTGTACTTGAATAAATTATTTAAAACAACTTTTGGTACAGCATCTTTTCGTAAGTCATAAACAATTCGAAGTCCTTGCCTATCCGACTCATCTCTTATATCAGAAATTCCTTCAATTTTTTTATCATTAACAAGTGCTGCTGTCTTCTCGATCATATTGGCCTTATTTACCATATAAGGTATTTCGGTAACAATGATCTGACTTCTCCCGGAATTGGTTTCTTCAATGGTAGCTCTAGCCCGCATCACTACTCTGCCGCGGCCTGTCTCAAAAGCTAATTTCACACCTTGATATCCATAAATTATACCACCTGTAGGGAAATCGGGAGCCGGAATATAATGCATCAACTCTTCAACTGTAATATCCCGATTATCAATATAAGCAACTATACCATTTATAATTTCATTTAAATTGTGGGGGGGCATATTGGTAGCCATACCTACTGCTATACCAGAGGTGCCATTAACCAATAAGTTAGGCAACTTACCGGGTAGAACCCCAGGCTCTTTAAGAGAATCGTCAAAATTTGGATTGAAATTGACTGTATCTTTATTAATGTCAGTCAACATTTCCTCTGCTATTCTTCGCAAGCGAGCCTCGGTATAACGCATTGCTGCAGGCGAGTCGCCATCAATAGATCCAAAATTTCCCTGTCCATCAACCAATGGATACCTTAAAGACCAAGGCTGAGCCATTCTCACCATAGTGTCGTATACAGATGAGTCACCATGTGGGTGATATTTACCCAAAACCTCTCCTACTATCCTGGCGGATTTTTTGTAAGGTTTGTTATGAAGTACTCCTAAGTCGAGCATGCCATACAGTACACGTCTGTGTACCGGTTTTAAACCATCTCTTACATCAGGTAATGCACGGGAAATTATAACCGACATTGAATAATCAATGTAGGCACCTCTCATTTCATCTTCAATATTGATTGGTATTATTCCCTGCCTACCCTCTGGAAACTTCTCCTTTTCTCCGTCTGCCATATTTAAAGTTTGTAGATATGAATTTTATAAAAGTTGTGCAAAAATACAAAACCTTACACAACCCTTTAGCAAAAAATCTTTTAATTAATTAAAAATATGTGGAATTTTTATGGTTTAGGTGCTGAATTTTCATTTTGAAGCATTACAAATGAAAATTATTAATAGCCATTGTCTAACCGCTTGCTATTTCTGTTTTTATAGCGATGTAGTTGTTGATAATTTTGTCCGATTTTTGGATTTTGTTTTTTGTAGAATGGCTGACCTCTGTATTCTCGAGCTCCCAAATGCTTATGTTGATGTTTCAATTGAGTATCACAGCTTTTTATAGGGCAGCGAGGAGAGTCAGGAATATTGTACCGTATTCCTATCTGAAAATTAAAAGCAGGTTGACTCACTTTGAGCGGGTAACTTTCCCCTACATTCATAGTATAGCTTTTAAACTCAAGATTGGGGCGCACGTACAAGCGGAAATATTCACTCATTTCATATTCAATGGGTGAGCCAACATTGAAAAACATTCCTTTTTGTAAATTGGCCTTATCAAAAGCTCCTCCATATCCCATGCTACCCACATTAATATCAGCATAATAATGAAAATCGCCGAATTGATAAACTTTACCACCTACCATTATATACCAACGGGAGAAAAAAGAAGCGTTTTTATCGCTTTGATAAATACCTAAGGAGGTTCTGCCTTCGGTAGGAGTTAGTGTGGGCAATCTATGATACTGTAATGCCACACCTGCACCAATTCGAAAGCGGGTAATATCAAAATGTACAGAGAAATTTAAAGGAATACTGGTGCTTACACCTCTTAATTTTAAAGGCCTTTCAGAAGTATTGATACTTAAAGAGTCCACCGTGTTAATGGAGGTTTGCACTGGTGCGTTTAGCCAGTTGCGATAATAAGACCCACCTGAAGGAGCCATATAAATAAGACCATCTGAACTACTTAGGGTGACATTTTCGGGAGTTGTGCCATAAAATGTTGCCCCTACTCCAGTAGAAAGCGTCCAGGTGAATTTATTTAAAAACACTCTTAAAAAGCTCTTTTTAGGTTTAGGAGCTCCAAAATCAGCGTATGGATTGAAGCCTCTCTTTTTTTGTCCATAGGAGGCAAAACAGATGAGTATAAGTGGGATGAGTATAAGAAGTCGTTTCTTCAAAATTATCCTGAATTATTGCTAGCTTATTCAACGGATAAAGTTACTGCTTTATTTTCAGCTAAAAAGTATAAATTTATTTTAAATGGTACTTAAAAAAATTCAAATAATATATGGAAACAAAAAAAAAGTGGTGAAAAATTTCATTATATGAAATGATTCACCACCAATATAATACTATACAAATTATTTAATAAATAACAATTCTCTGTATTTGACTAAAGGCCAATCCTGGTTATCTACAAATAATTCTAGCTTGTCTACTGCATATCGGATTTTGTCAAAATATTTTTCTTTCACATCATCACAATAAGCAATTGCTTGTTCTCGAGTATCTTCAATTTTATTTACTCGCTTTCTTTCTTCTATCATGTTTGCTACTTCTCGTTTGATGGTGTCGATATGTCCAGCAATAGTTTCTATTGTTTTTACTACAGAAGTATTTTCGATACCTAATCCTTTCAATCCATTAGCATTTTCAACCAACTTATTTTGGTATTTAATGGCCGTAGGAACTATATGATTCATAGCAAGATCTCCCATTACTCGAGATTCAATTTGCACCTTTTTGATATAATTCTCTAGTAGTATCTCCACTCTCGCCTCCATCTCACGGTGCGTCATCACGTTGTTGCTACTGAAAATCGTATTTGATTTTTCAGACAATAAAGCATCCAAAGCACGAGGTGTATCCTTAATATTTGACAAGCCTCTCTTTTTTGCTTCATTTACCCAAGCATCGGAATAATTATCGCCTTCAAACCGAACATCTTTAGATGACTTAATATAATCACGCAAAACTGCAACAATAGCCATTCGTTTTTCTTCCCCGTTGTCAATTTTAGACTGAACATCATCGTGAAATTCAGCGAGTTGTTTAGCCATCATAGTGTTTAAAGCAGTCATTGGTGCTGCAGAGTTAGCTTCTGCTCCTACTGCTCTCAATTCAAACTTGTTACCAGTAAAAGCAAATGGCGAAGTCCTGTTCCTATCGGTATTGTCAAGTATAATTTCAGGGATTTTATCAATACCTAATTTCATATACATATTTTCACCTTTTTCTACTGTGATATTACCGTTATTTTCCAGCTCATCTAGTACAGCCGATAATTGGCTACCAATAAATACTGAAATAATGGCCGGTGGAGCTTCGTTAGCACCCAACCTAAAGTCATTACCAGAAGAGGATATTGATGCCCTTAAGATATCTGCATATTCATATACCGCTTTAATTGTACATACTAAGAAAGTAAGGAATTGTAAATTGTCGCGGGCACTACTGCTAGGCTGGTAAAGATTAACACCTGTGTTCGTAATCAATGACCAGTTATTGTGTTTTCCAGAACCATTCATTTGAGCAAAAGGTTTCTCATGAAAAAGCACTTTAAGATTGTGCCTAATGGCTACTTTATTCATCAGATCCATTAATAATTGGTTGTGATCTACCGCCACATTTACTTCTTCAAAAAGAGGTGCAACCTCAAATTGCCCGGGTGCAACTTCATTGTGACGGGTACTTACCGGTATACCCAACCGTAATGCTTCAAATTCAAAATCTCTCATGAAGTCGAAAACTCGTGGTGAGATTGAGCCAAAATAATGATCGTCTAGCTGCTGCCCTCTCGCCGGTGCATGTCCAAAGACGGTTCGCTTGGTCATTACTAAATCAGGTCGTGCATTATACAATGCTTCGTCTACTACAAAATATTCTTGCTCAACACCTAATGAAGCGTGTACTGAATTTACATTACGATCGAATAATTTACAAACCTTGGTAGCTGCTTTATCTACAGCACCCAATGCTTTTAACAAGGGAGCCTTATAATCAAGCGCTTCGCCTGTATAAGACACAAAAATAGTTGGGATACACAGCGTATGGCCAAAAATAAATATTGGCGAACTGGGATCCCAGGCAGTATAACCGCGGGCCTCAAATGTACTTCGTATACCTCCTGATGGAAATGAACTGGCATCTGGCTCTTGTTGAACCAATGCAGTGCCTTTAAATGATTCTAAGCCTTTGCTGGCATCGAAAAAAGAGTCATGCTTCTCAGCAGTAGCTCCAGTTAAGGGTTGAAACCAGTGCGTGTAGTGTGTAATGCCTTTGTTCATTGCCCAGGCTTTCACAGCAGCGGCTACTGCATCTGCAGTTTCCAAATCTACTTTTTTGCCTTTTTCAATAGACTCCATTACTTTATTAAAAGCATCTGCCGATAAAGAGGCTTTCATGGCTTCTACGCCAAAAGAATAGCTCCCGAAATAATCTGATACTTTGTCCGCTGGTGGGGTAATTTTTACAGGTATTCTTTCTCCTGTTCTTTTCAGCGCTTCAAATCTAAGTGTTGCCATAAAATTGTAATTAATCGTTTAAATGGGTTAAATAACACCACAAAAATAAGATAAATATGCACATTTAGTTAAAAATGACGAAAATTTATATCGAAGCGGGTGGTTTTTGATGAAAATTGCGAATAAACAATAATTTTACAATTGGAAACTGGATCAATTATGAAATTTGTACTTGGGCTAGATAATATGGCAATCTAATTTGTAGGCGATAAAATATTTTATAGATTAAATCCAAGCCACACAAATATCTTATGCTTTGACCTCATTTGCCCATTATTTGCACAACTATTTTTCTATTGCGGGAGCGAGTGTCGAAATCTACAAAAATTATTTGTTGCCAGGTACCTAATATTAGTTCTCCTAGACTAAATGGAGCTGTAAGGTGGGTACCCATTAAAGTAGAGCGGAGATGAGCACCGCCATTGTCATCACCCCACGTTTGATTATGGTGATAGTTTTTACCATAAGGAGCAATTTGTTGCAACATTTCGGCAATATCATGATTGACCAGGCCCGGTTCATATTCTACAGTAGACACCCCTGTGGTAGAACCAATGGCAAAAACCTGAATCATGCCTTCTTGCAGCTTAGTATCTTGCAATATTTTTCGCACCTTATCGGTAATATCAATTATATCGGTATTGCCTTTGGTGTTAAATTCTATAGTTTGGGTAATTATTTCCATCTTATATCTTATGTTCCTTAATCCATTCTCTTGCATTGGTAAAAGCCTCTAGCCAAGGAGTGATTTCATCCTGCGCTCTTCTCTTTTCATAGTAAGGCCAATGGTGTGGACGGAAAGACCGCTCTAAATGTGGCATCATGGCCAGGTGTCTGCCATCGGCAGAGCAAATTGCAGCCGTAGCAAAGTCAGAGCCATTTGGATTACCCGGGTATTCTTTATAGCTATATTTCATGGCTATATTATATTTTTCTTCTGCCTCGGGCAAAGCAAATTTACCTTCTCCATGTGCTATCCAAATACCCAAACGGCTATTTTCAAGCGATTTCAACATTATAGCATTGGTAGGCAATACATCTACGTTTACAAATGCACATTCAAATTTATTGGAATTGTTGTGGCGCATTTGCACTTTATTCTCATGTTGCGGATGTATTAGGTCAAGCTCAATCATCAATTGGCATCCATTACAAACACCCAGGCTTAAGGTATTCTCTCTGGCATAAAAACTATCCAGGGCTTTTTGGGCTTTTTCATTGTATAAAAATGCGCCTGCCCATCCTTTAGCTGAGCCAAGTACGTCACTATTTGAAAAACCACCAGTAAATACAATTAAATTAGCTTCTTCTAAAGTTTCACGACCGCTTATCAAATCAGTCATATGGACGTCCTTCACATCAAAACCTGCCAGATGCATCATATAGGCCATTTCCCGGTCGCCATTAATTCCCTTTTCTCTAATAATGGCCGCCTTGATTCCTGAAGTTGAACGTCTGTTAAAAGTAGCACCCAGGTCCCCTGCCCTGCCTGTGAAATATTTTGGAAACTTAAATTTTAATGGCTGTTCTTTATAATTTTTATACCTTTTCAGTGCTAGCGCTTCCGGGGTTTGCTTTTTGTCTAACAAATAGGAAGTGCGATACCAACTATCGCGATAGTGATCTATATCAAGTTGAAGCTCTATTCCTTCATGTTCAATATGAATCAGGTGATCTTCTTGAGGAGTACCAATGTGGTGAAAATGCACCTGATGATTTTCTAATATTTCTGTTACGCCAATAAAGTCTTTTACCTGAATAATAACACCGGGTTTTTCACTAAATAATAATTTTACGGCATCTTTTTCAGGAATTTTATCAAGATTAATATTTAAACCGGAGTAATTACTTGAAAAAGCCATTTCCAGAAGTGCTGTAATTAAGCCACCCGCAGATACATCGTGACCTGCCAAAACCTTATCTTGATTAATCAGATATTGAATTGCATTGAAAACCGATTTAAAATAATCAGCATCTTGTATCATTGGCACCTCATCTCCCATTTGATTTAGGACTTGAGCAAAACTTGAACCACCTAATTTAAAACCATCTTTACTGAAGTCGATGTAGATCAATGAAGTATTCATGTCAAGCACTAATACCGGCTCCACCACTTTTCGCACATTGCTCACCTCTGCACCAGCTGAAATAATCACGGTTCCGGGTGAAAATACAGTATCACCATCGGGATATTTTTGAGTCATGGAAAGTGAATCTTTCCCGGTAGGAATATTAATACCTAAAGCCGTAGCAAAATCGGATGCTGCTTGCACAGCTTCATATAATCGAGCATTTTCCCCTTCATTTTTCGCTGGCCACATCCAGTTAGCACTTAGCGATACACCCGCTAATCCATAAGTTAATGGAGCCCAGACCAGGTTAGTTAGTGATTCAGCTATTGCTAGTACCGAGCCGGCAGATGGATCAATTAAAGCAGGCACAGGTGCGTGACCGATGGCGGTAGCCATACCTTTGTTACTGTCAAAGTCGATTGTAACAACACCTACATTATTAAGTGGCAATTGAATTGCTCCTGCAGCTTGTTGTTTAGCTACTTTACCCGATACGCACCGATCTACTTTATTGATCAGCCAGTCTTTGCAAGCAACAGCTTCAAGCTGAAGCACATTTTCCAGGTACTGCTCTATTTTGTTATTGTCGTATGATAGCGGTTCAAATACTGCTTGTTGAGATTTATCTTTAAGAACAGTTTTTGGTGGCTTGCCAAAAAGATAATTGAGCTTTAAATCAATGGGCTTTTGCTTATCATCTGAAAAAACAAAATTGTTATCGCCAGTTATTTCTCCAACTACATACAGAGGGGCGCGTTCTCTTTCGGCTACTTTCTGCAATTGATCCAAATCTACCTGTCTCATCACCAGCCCCATTCGCTCTTGCGACTCATTACCTACTATTTCTTTAGCTGAAAGTGTGGGATCACCAATAGGCAGTTTGTCTAAGTCTATTTTGCCTCCAGTATCTTCCACTAGTTCGGAAAGGCAGTTGAGATGCCCTCCAGCCCCGTGATCATGAATAGAAACAATGGGGTTTTGATCCATCTCTGCCATTGATCTGATGGCATTGGCCACACGTTTTTGCATTTCAGGATTTGCCCGTTGCACGGCATTTAATTCGATCATGTTACCGTATTCGCCGGTAGCTACAGAAGAGACAGCCCCTCCCCCCATGCCTATGCGGTAATTATCACCACCCATCACAACTATTTTATCTCCCTTTTCAGGAATATTCTTGGTGCTATCTTGTTTTTTGGCGTAGCCCACGCCTCCGGCAAGCATAATTACTTTGTCATACCCATATTTTTTGAGCTTGGTAATATGCTCAAATGTAAGCAAACTACCGCAAATCAATGGCTGGCCAAATTTGTTGCCAAAATCACTTGCTCCATTTGAGGCTTTTATCAAAATTTCATCGGGCTTCTGATACAACCACTTGCGTGGAGTAATATTTTTTTCCCAGCTCCTGCCCTCTTCCAATCGCGGGTAACTAGTCATATACACTGCAGTTCCAGCCAATGGTATTCCAGCTTTACCACCCGCCATGCGGTCACGAATCTCACCACCTGAGCCTGTTGAAGCTCCATTGAATGGCTCTACTGTAGTGGGAAAATTATGAGTTTCTGCCTTTAAGCTAAGTACGGTTTCTATATCTTTTATACCAAAATAGTCCGGCAAATCTGGCCTGACCGGAGAAAATTGAGTTACCGCCGGACCTTCAATAAAAGCAACATTGTCTTTGTATGCAGAAACAATTTTATTGGAATTTGCTGCAGATGTTTTTTTTATTAGTTGAAAAAGAGAATGCTCTTTCTCTTTTCCATCAATAATAAATTTGCCATTAAAAATTTTGTGCCTGCAGTGTTCTGAATTTACTTGTGAAAATCCAAAAACTTCACTGTCGGTTAAATCACGACCTAATTGCCTGCTTATCTCTTCCAGGTATTTAATTTCGTCTTTGCTCAAAGCTAAACCTTGCTGCTGATTGTAGCGGGTAATATCGTTAATATATTGAACATGATCGGGCTCACGCTTAATGGTAAGCGAATCTTGATAAATACCATCATAAAGGTTTTGCAACATGGGGTCGAAAGCCGGATATTTTTCTTGAGCATGGACAATCTCTTCTATTCTGCTAATACCTCCTATACCCATATTTTGACAAATTTCCACGGCATTGGTACTCCACGGAGTAATCATCTCAACGCGGGGTCCAATAAACTTTCCATCGAGTGTATTTTTGTCGAGTTTTTCGGCTTGATTAAATAGCCATTTTAACTTCTCAATATTATTCTCAGATAAAGCATGTTGGGTTTCAACAAGATAATAAATATTGTTGGTGGTTGCCTTAAAAAATATAAGCATATAATTTTCGAAATGAGTGGTTCTTTATGAAGCTGCAAAAATAATAAAAAATTGAAGCACGATTCGCAAAGTAAAGAATCATTTATAGGTAATTGCTTTTTTTATAACTTTGTCATGTACCCATGCTTGCTAATTTATAAATAAGAAAATGTGATTATTTATTGTAAGAATTAAAAAGATGGGGCGTTTTGCTTTGCAATTACAACAACTCACACTATGAAAAATTCGATATTGTATATTTTACTTTTGATTTTGGGCATCTGTACAAATGCATTTACGCAAACAGATCGTACTGAAAAACTAGATTCTACAGTCAATACATCTTATGATGAAATAAACCCTGTAATTCATCCTGATGGAGATAAACTCTATTTTTCCAGGGCTAACCACCCCGACAATACTGGTGGCAAAAAAGACGCGGGGGATATTTGGGTAGCCGATAAGGAAGCTGATGGATGGGGTCCTGCCCAAAAAGTTGAAGGCCCAATTAATAATCGATTTTATAACGGTATTATTGGTTTTAGCTCCGATGGCAATACTATGTTTCTTCATCATTTGTACAAAGAAGGAAAAATGCAAACACGTGGTGTATCAAAAAGTATTAAGAAAAATGGCAATTGGTCTGCTCCTCGAGCAGTACCAATATCATTTTTTCAAAACAGAAGTGAACATCAAAGTGCTTCGCTGGCTGCTAACAAGCAGGTAATGCTACTGTCCTTGGAATCGTATGGCAATTATGGCGCTGAAGATATATACGTAACCTTCAGAAAGGCAAATGGCCAATGGACCTCTCCTGAAAATTTGGGTAGCCAAATAAACACTCGTTACCAGGAATATAGCCCTTACCTATTAGCAGATAACAAGACACTTATTTTTGCCAGTAATGGGTATGATGGGTATGGCAGCATGGACTTTTTTTACAGTACCCGCCTCGATGAAAGCTGGAAAAACTGGAGCAAGCCACAAAACCTGGGGGCGGAAATTAATAGCAGCGGCAGGGAAGCTTATTATCATATTTCTCCAGATGGAAAATATGCATATTTTATGTCTACCCGCAATAGTGAAGGGTATGGTGACTTGCGTAGAATGAAATTGCAAAAAGACGATCTTCCCAACCAGGTAGAGGAAGAAGAGCCTGTATTTGTAACAGAAATGCCAGAAAACACAATGCCTTCTGGTGATGTGGAAGAAACTGTGACGATTGAAACTGCAGACAGCACGATAACGGTTTCAGGTTTGGTGGTGAGCGAAACAGATAATCAGCCTATCAATGCACAATTGACCTTTATGCCAGGCCAGGGAAATGATATATCCGGTACGGTAAGCGATAAAACAAATGGCAGTTTTGAAATAAAACTACCTCATACAGATAATTATCTTGTTAAAATAGAAGCTCAGGGATTTTTAAATACTGAAGAAAATTTATTTTTGGCAGGAAAAACAGGCAACTCATTTAGCCAAAACTTCATCTTAACTCCTTTAGAAGTAGGGAGAACTTTTCGTTTGGACAACGTGCTTTTCCAACGAGGTACAACCAACTTAGTGGATAGTTCTTATGTAGAATTAGATAAAGTGATAGAGATGATGAACCAAAACCCAGGCATTGAAATAGAGCTAGGGGGGCATACAGACAATAGAGGTGCTGCCCGAGCCAATTTAAAGTTATCACAAGAAAGAGTGGATAAAGTAAAACAATATCTTGTAGAAAATGGTATTGATGATGATAGAATTGAGGGTAAAGGCTATGGTAGTTTAAAGCCAATTGCCAGTAATAAAAACGAGACCACCAGAAAATTAAATAGAAGAGTAGAGTTTACCATTTTGAAGAACAAAGAATAATAATGAGTAAATCAAAAAAAATTTTCTTATTGGTAGCAGCCATTTTTTTAATTATTGTAATTGTGGTAGTGGTAGATATGGCTAATAAAACTACTTTCCCCGGACAAAACTCAAAAGATAGTCTGGAGAACGTTGAAGATACAACTGAAAGAAGTAAATTCGATCAATATTAAAAAATTATAATATTTTGGCATCTGATAATAAAAATCTTAAAGTAGATATTGAAAAAGTAGACCTTGAAAAGGAAAAAGATAAGGTAAGTGAAACCCCCGGAATAATTGCTTTTCCGCATCACGTAGGTGGGGTTGCTATTAGAGCTGAAGACAAAGGCAAAATTAAAGGAAGGGCGCTATCTGCAATGAAAGAGCAAACTGATAGCCAAATGAACCAACTTTACGATCAAGCTCGGTTATTGGCAGCTCAGGCAAATGCTATTAAACGCAGGGTTGAAATTTCGGAGAGAATATATTTGGCTCAAATGAATTTTGATCCCATCATCAGCCATATCTATTTTGTTTATGAAAAGAAAAATGGTGACGATGTGCTATCGATGGTTGCCCCAACCGAATGGGGTCGCACGATACCATTTGCTAAATTTTTAGCCAAGGTCAAGCTTCTTTCAGATCATACCTGGGAAGTATTAGACTACGACGAGAACGGACAGCAAACTTCTGATGATTTCAAGTAAAAGTAAGTTTTTGGCGCAAATATTAGAAGAAGAAGAGTATAGGCTGTTTGAGCCTCTATATATCAATTTTTCAATGAAAGAGTCATCTAAAAATTACCCTTATGTTCAAGAAGTATTTTATGACTTTTTAGAGGGTGAGGGCAATCCTTTTCCAGTTAAATTAAACTTTCCCTTATTACACGATAATTTTGTATTAGCTCTCGATGAAGAGCTAGCATTTAATCGTTACCGAAAAAATACTTTAAAATCTCCTTTTTACGAAAAGTTTGAAAGATTGAATTTAAATCAATACCAGAGATATTGTCGTACTTACGAGAAAAATTGTCTTAAAATTGGTTTACAAAAAGGCGTTTGGACTAATAAACTAGCAGAAAAATATTTTAAGAAACCCTCGGAACCAGGTGATTTTTTTGGCAATGGTTCTCCAGGTTGGAAATATATTTCATTTCAGCAATTTTTACAAGATGTCTACGCAGAAGAAAACAGGTGGAATTTTCACCGGATATCAATATATGACAATGTGCTAACTGAAGGAAAACTGCAACCGATTGGTAAATTGATGGAGACCAGGAATGAAAAATATAAAAAGACTATTTTTAACTTTTTAAAAATGAAATTGAAATTATAAGTCTTGAAGCTGAGCAATAGTAGACTGTACCTGATTTACAAGGTTTTGAATATAGTCGGGTTGGTCTTCCTCTTCATTAGCTATAATCCAATACCTTGTTTTATCTTCAAAACCAATTTCAAGATATATTCTTTTACAATCACTACACTCCCCTATTCTATTATCGTCTTCTTGCAATAATTTATTAGGAATACCTTTAAGGAAATTTGCTACCAATTGTTCGGAAGCTGAAAAAAACTCGTATCTTCCACGATAAGGAAAGTCTTGCCGTGTAATGCTATTTTGCGTGTCTTTAAAAAATTTTAAATTATCAATTTTATAAGTAGCAGCACAATCAGCCTGAGCACAGGAAGGGTCAAAACTTGAAAATATCACATATCGCACTTCTTTATTAGGCCCGATCTGCATTTCTGGAACATCGTCGCAAGCAAGACAAAATAAAATAACTAAAGCGATATGTAAAAATTTACTATACATTCTAATAATATGACACTACAACCATCAAAAAGGTTGTGAAAAGCCAATTAAAAGTTTAAAATTTAAAAACTCAAACATTTGCCATATTAGCACAGTTTGAAGAAAAATTAATTTAATGTGATGAATGCATTTCCTTCATGGGCAAAAAATTTACTGAAAGCTGCAGGTCTTTATAATATCATTTGGGGCTGTTGGGTAGTATTATTTCCAAACTCCTTTTTTCTATGGTTCGAATTAGCTTTACCTACTTATCCAATGATCTGGCAATCAGTAGGCATGATAGTAGGTGTGTACGGAGTTGGCTATTATATTGCTGCCGAAAATCCACAGCGTCATTGGCCCATCATCTTAGTTGGCTGGCTGGGCAAACTTTTCGGACCTGTAGGTGCAATTTACTATCTGTTAATTGGAAAATTGACTCCATGGTTTCTTTTACATAACTTGACCAATGACATTATTTGGTTGCCATTTTTCACTATTATCATTTACCACATTTTGAAAAATGGGCAAAGTACGAGTAAGCATTCAAAACCAACTATTGAAGAAGCACTACAAAAATTTACATTATTTAATGGCCCTTCCATTGCGCAATTAAATAAAAATAAGCCAATCATGTTACTTTTCCTTCGTCATTTTGGTTGTACATTTTGTCGGGAAACACTTCAGAAGTTAAAAAGCCATTATTCATCCATTAGCAGGCATTGTGAAGTAGTAATTGTACATATGTCAGAAAATAAAATGGCCAATAATTATTTTCAATCCTATGGGCTTACCAATGTGAAACAAGTTAGTGATCAGGATTGTGAATTGTATGAAGCTTTTAATCTTAAACGAGGAAGTTTTTATCAACTATTTGGACCTAAAGTTTGGGTTAGAGGTTTTGTAGCTGGTATTATTAAAGGCAATGGTATAGGAAAACTTCAAGGTGATGGATTCAGAATGCCCGGCGTTTTCATACTTCATAATAGTAAAGTAATTGATAGCTTCTATTATTCAACTGCTGCAGATCAACCGGATTTATTGCAAATGGCAAATAACCTAAAGAGGGAATCGACAGCAGAAACAATTTGAAAATTGAAATATTATAAAGTTGTTATTGAACCATGAACTTCCGAATTTGATATTCTCCTTCTTCATTGCCTATCATAAACAGGTTGATACCTTTAGGCAAATCTCTGAGTTCAAATTGAAAACGATCTACACCTTGCATGAGGCTACCATCGTATAATTGAACACCGCGTAAGTCCACAATTTTATAATGTAAATCTTTTTGCAGTGGTTGTGGAAATATTAAATTGAACACGCCATGCGTTACCGGATTAGGATAAAGTGTCATTTCATTAACTAGTGAAAATAATATATCATCGCTAATAGATGTTGGGTTGCCTTCTTTAGGTGGTAATTTAATATATTTTGCCTGATAAACTTCTTTGGAAATCCTATCCTGTACAAAAATTATCAGGCCAAGTTTATCAGGATCATAAACCGGAACAAAATTTTGATCTAAGTTCCATGTAGCGGTAAAACTTTGAGTAGTACCAGCACTCCAGTCATTCAAAAATTCTGTACCACCAGCATTAGGGATTAATTTTTTTAATACATTCCTAAAATTAAACCCTTCTAAATCTACCTCTCTTTCAATTACAGCTAAATGTACAATTATTCTTCTATCGGTGATCGTTTCTAATGCTTCAATGATAGTAGAAACTGAAAGTTCATTCACTTCAGTTGGATTTATAGAGGCTGTGATTCTAAATTTAGGATCTAATAAACTATTTTTCACTACAACAGAAGTATCGATATCCAATGTATTGCCTCCAGGGTTGTACCGATTAGAACCGTCAATCACTGTTTTCAATGGCACCTCAAAATCATAATATTCTCGCCTGGCGCTCATATCAGCAGTATTATCATCATAAAAAGGATCGAATGAGGGGTAGTTTAAATGATATCTTAATGATATTACTTCTCGAGGTATTTCTTCGCTAAACGGAACACCAATTTCATCAGGATTAAGGTAATCTTCTATTGATGAAATGAGAATATCTCCTTCTGAATTAGCACTGGTGTTGGTAAAGTGCTCCATGAGTACCAACCTAGTTCTGTTTTTAATTTCAAAATCATCAAATGCAAAACCATTAAAATCAGAATCAATAGGGTTTCTCTCATCACTACCAAAGGCAATTCTAAATCGGACCTGAGGAAAGCCTGCCAATGCCTGAAGGCTGTAATTTGCCTCTACCCATCCATTCGTTGGATCTGTCCAGCCTTCATATCCTTCCGTAGCAAAATCCTGGCCACCCGGGTTACTGATTATTCCTCTAAAATCATACCATTCGATGCCTTCTCCAATGTCTCCCAACTTCATCCAGTCTTTGCCACCATTTACCGAATATTGAATAACTACACCATCAAATTGCGGTTGAGTATGTACCCAAAGCTTTAAACTGAGCATTGGTCTCTCTAGTTGAGTAAGATCAAAAGCAGGACTATTTATAAAAGATTGTTCTAATGAATTGTAGGCACCGTCAGCATTGGTAACCCAAGCAGAGCTTCCGGAAAAAGCACTGTTGATAACAGACCCGCCAGGGGTTGCAAGCTCCCAACTACTGTTAGTTCCGCCCATGGTCCAACCTGCTCTACCAGCTTCAAAATTCTCAAAATAGGGGAAGTTGGCATTGATTAAGGGAATAATTTCAACCAGATAATTTACTGAATCTACACATCCACTTAGCGTAGTAGCTTTCAATTCTACATTGTAAGAACCTATGCCAGGAAAAACAATAATCGTGTCTTCAGCAGTAGATGTAACACCTGAAAAATCAAAATCCCATTGGTAACCATTATTATTATCAATGATATCTTCTGCAGGCGCATCACCTGGCAAAGTAGTGGCATTAATAAATTCAGTAAAATCACCTTCTGCTATATTACTGAAATTAAAATCAGCGTTTGGAACTGCTCCAACTAATATTTCTCTAAATGTACTAAAGGTACAGCCATTAAGAGTGGTAACTTCTAAGGTTACAGCTTTACTACCATAATCCGAAAATGTATGTATCGGGTTTTGACCATTATATGTAGACTCCCCATTATTTATGTTCCAATTCCAAGTAGCTATTGCATCTGAAAATACAGATTCCCCGGGTATAGTAGTTTCATCATTAAATTGAATTGCATCAGTAACACAAGCTTGTGTTTCATCAATTGAAAATTGAGGCCGTGGCGATGAATTCACACGTACGTCTTGAGACACAACTACCGTAACATTATTAGGATCAGTATACTGATAAAAGATAGTATGAAGCCCCACACCTGCTGTTGATGGTTGAAACAAAAATGTGCCTGAGCCAAAAGTTACTCCAGGACCTGTAAAAACACCTCCTTCAGGATCACCTGTAATAACCACAGTTTCATCATCGTAACAATACTCAGGATCTAATCCAACAATTTGCACATTTGGTAATGGATTTACCATTATACTTTGAGAAACCTGATTAGTACATCCAGTAGTAATGCTGGTATAGGTATAAGTAATGGTTTTTATTCCATCCCCAGCCAAACCAGGATTAAAATTATTAGTGCCTGCCACAATACCGGGTCCTGAAAAAGTGCCACCTGAAGGGTCTCCAAATAAGGTGATAGGATCTTCATTTATGGCTATTTCTGCAGGAAGATTTAGAATAACTGGAGAAGGCAAACTATTAATAGTAATAACCAATCTATCAGATACTACCTCGCAAGGGCCAGTAGCTCCTGTTCCGTCTGGATCATCAGCAACTAAATCCAAAATAACAACATTGCCATAATCAGCCGGCGTAGTATTATAGACCGCAGTAATATTACCTGCAGAACTCGTGTTGCCACTTATCGTACCATTACCCAAAACCACTTGCCATACACCAGTACTTGATCCTCCACTTACTGTACCAGATAAATTTATATTGTTGGTTTCACATACCGCGAAATCAACACCGGCATCTACAATTGCCTTTTCATTTACAAACACAGTTACCTGGTCATCATCCGACTTACATCCTTTGGTATCTACAATGGATAAAGAATATATGTTTGCCCCAAGTGAAGTTGGAGACACGATGGGATTAGAAGCTGAAGAAGTATAACCATCAGGGCCTGTCCAGGTGATGGTGTAAAATCCTGAACCCCCGGATGCAGGCACATCCCCACCTATTTGGGCAAATCCGCCTTCACATACATATACATTATCTCCTGCATCCGCTATTACAGCTGGACTTATTCTAATAGTAACTTGAGCTATAGAAGCAGTACATGGACCTGCAGGGTCGGCGCTAGTTAATGTAAGTACAACACTTCCATTTGTTTGATCGGCAAGACTTGGAATATATACATTGTCCAATGTAGAAGCACTGTATAAAAAACTACCAGTTCCGGAAGAGCTCCATGTACCTGTAGTGGCACCACCTGAAATTTCTCCTAAAACACTCGCCGAGTCACCAGAGCAAATAAAATCATCAGTTGTTGTGATAGTAGCATTTACTTCCTGACTCAAATTAATGGTTGCATTATCAATATTGGAAAGACAATTGTTGGCATCTTCAACCTGAACTGAATAGACATTATTTCCTAAGGACGATGGCTCAACATCAGGGTTTGCAATAGAAGCAGAAGTCACAAAATCAGAAGCATCAGGACCGGACCAGGTATAGAGATAAGTGCCGCTTCCTCCACGAGCTGTAGGTGCACCACCTAAAGTAATTGTTCCCCCGTTACACAAGCTCTGATTAATACCAGCATTTGCAATTAACTCAGGGTTTACCTCTATGGCAACATTGGTAATTTCACTGGTACAGCCTGCTGGTGATTGGGAAGAAATAGCATAATTTATTTCTTTAATTGAATATGGAGTAACTGTATTTGTAAGTGTTTGCGAAATGACGCTACCGCTGCCAGAAGAAGCTCCTGAAATACCGGCTTCGGGGTTAGCTGTCCAGAAAAATGAAGTACCAGCAACTCCTGCCGGATCACTTAATGAAATATTTATATTTTCATTGTTACATATTATTGGATCAGAGACTGCAGCAGAAATTTCGGGATTAGGATTTACCGCTACTTCAATCACATCAGTTTCACCAAGACATAAATTGTTGTATCTGATTTGAATTTCATACTTTATTGTATCACTTACATTAGACGAGTTTGTAAGAAGGTCATCTATTACGTCATTTTTATCAAAAGTACTCCCTACCGTACTATTTCCTGCAATTGAACCATTTGTTGTAATACCTACAATTTCAAAAACTAAATCTTTGTCTGGCAAAAAAGTAGATTCCAGTAAAATATCGGTAGTTTCTCCACTGCAGATTGCAGCAGTATTATTAAAAGAAAACTTAGGATCCGGGTAAACTAATACTTTTACAATTTGATTGGATTGATTACTTGCACATCCGTTAGCTTCCACGTTAAATGTATAAGTTACTTCTACTGGTGAAGTTAGATTATTGGTAATTACATCGTTAATGGTTGTGCCATCTACAAATCTTTGACCATCGACCAAAGTGCCAATTACTGAGCCATAATTGACATCAATTAACACAACTTCACCTCCTTCAGTGGGTGTAGATAACACAATATCTGTATTTGAGCCACTGCAAATTTCGCTCAGGTTATTAGTTACTGAAAATTTTGGCGTAGGATTTACTGTTACCGGTACGATTTGCTGAGTAGGATTGACACATCCTAAAGCTGAAGCTTCAAATGTATATGAAATATCTAATTGATTGTCAGTATTATTACTTAAAATACTATTTATATTTGCTCCTGATGTAAAGGTGCTGCCTACAGAGTTGTGACCAGTAATATTTCCACTTGAATTATTAACAGCACTTAAGATAATGGTAGCACTCGGATTACTAGTATTAACATCAAGATCTATTGCTTCATCATCACAGATAATTGGTGAATTATTGGTAATAGTAAAATCAGGAATTGGATTTATAGTTAATGTCATTTGATCTTGTACCAAAGAGCAACTACCATTTCCATTTGCAGTTAATGTGAATACAATATCTCCGCTTTCACCCGGAGATGGCGTGTAAGAAGGAGTTAAATTGTTTGCGTTTGATAAAAAACCTAAGCCTGTTGTAGTCCAGATAAACGAACTGGCTTCAGAAACAGAAGCACCTGTACTTTGTGAAGAGAAATTGAAAATTTCTTGCTGACAAATTACTTCATTACTTCCTGCATCCACTGTAGGCGCAGAAGTAACAATAACATTTATAACATCGCTTGTCTGACATCCATTTGCATCTAAAACATTAATAGTATAATTAGTATCTGTAAGTGGAGATGCAAAAGGTTGAGCTGTGGCAGCATTATCTAAAGAACTTGAGGGAATCCATGAATAAGAATAGGGCCCTGTTCCTCCGGAAGCTAAATTTCCTATTTGGATACTTGTGTTTTCACAAATGGTTACATCATTTCCAGCAAAAACAGTTGGGTTTTCATTTACCGTTACCGATACTTGATCTGTTACTGTACAGGTATTGTAATTTACATTAGCATCTGTTACTTCTACTGTGAATGTAATAGGGCCACTGCTCGATGAGGTGAAGGTTGGATTA
>Ga0207419_1000267_pt1 | contig 44260 bp, 36 predicted proteins | sample ElkSloMetagenome_4_FD_184723 | JGI IMG/M metagenome (GOLD analysis project Ga0207419, IMG submission 184723) | Hot spring microbial communities from Elkhorn Slough, Monterey Bay, USA - MD2A (version 2) | ecosystem: Environmental > Aquatic > Marine > Intertidal zone > Estuary: Microbial mat ...
CCCGCCCCAGCACTTCGCGGACGCGGTCGCGCCGCTCCTGCGCCGTCCCGATGCCATGGATCACCAGCCCCTCGGCGATGCTCTCGCCGACTGTGATCCGGGGGTCGAGGGAGGCATAGGGATCTTGAAAGATAATCTGCATATCCCGGCGCAGCCCCTTCAAGCGCCGCCGCGAGACATTCAGCACATCGCTGCCCTCAAACAAAACTTCCCCGCCGGTCGCCTCCTCCAGCCGCAGAATCACCCGCCCGGTGGTCGTTTTACCGCAGCCGCTCTCCCCAACCAGGCCCAGCGTCTCGCCCTTTTGCAGGGCAAAACTTACACCATCAACGGCGCGGACATTGGCAACCGTCCGGCGCATCACCCCACCCTTGATCGGGAAGTACTTGACCAGATTGTTGACCTCAAGTAGTGCGTCACTCATATACATCAATTTCTATGTTAGGCATTGTTCATTTACACGACGTACGCGGTCGGTTCCAACCCAGGCGTCTGCCCAGACACATGGCCCGATTCGCCTCCGGCAGGGTGGAATGGGACATTCTTTTTCCGGAACATGTGGCTCGAAGAGCCACATGTTCCGGAAAAAGACAAAAGCGCACCATGCTGCCGGAGGCGAAGCTTCCGTTCATCGGATCACATGCCTGGTTTGCGCATCCACTGCGTACGTCGTGTAAATGACACGAGTTACGCGGTCGTTTATCCGACAGGAGATTTCGCCGCTGGCAGGGCGGAAGATTCCGTTCTTGTTCACAAAACATTTGTACGCTGTGCAAATGTTTTGTGAACAAGAACAAAAGCGCACCATGCTGCCGCAGGCGAGTCGGGCCGTTTATCCAGGCACATGCCTGATGTGCCTGCCCACCGCGTACGTCGTGGCATTTACAGTCTTTATCACTTAAAACTCAACTCTCAAAACTCAACCCTACGTATACAGCCAGCAGCGCACCTGCCGCTTGTCTTCCTTTTCCAGCAACTCAATCGGCTCGTCGCAGCGCTCAAAGCGGTGCGCGCAGCGGTTGGCAAAGCGGCAACCCTGCGGTGGATTGATCAGGCCGGGTACGGTACCGGGGATGACTGCCAGTTCCTCGCGGGTCTGCCCCAGCACCGGCACCGAGGCCAGCAATCCCTGGGTGTAGGGGTGTTTGGGATCGGTGAAAAGGCTGCGCACATCGGCATACTCGACAATCTGCCCGGCATACATTACCGCGACCGTGTCCGCCATTTCTGCCACTACGCCCATATCGTGCGTAATCAGGATGATTGCAGTGTCGATCTTCTCGCGCAGATCTTTCATCAGATCGAGGATCTGTGCCTGGATCGTCACATCCAGCGCGGTGGTCGGCTCGTCGGCGATCAGCAGTTCGGGGTTGCAGGCCAGCGCCATAGCAATCATCACGCGCTGGCACTGCCCGCCGGATAGCTCGTGGGGATACTGGCGCAGCCGCCGCGCCGGATCGGGCAACCCGACCATGCCCAGCAGTTCGATGCAGCGTTGCCGGGCCTCCTCAACCGTCAACCCCTGGTGGATCTGTAGCGCCTCGATAATCTGATCGCCGACGCGAAACACCGGGTTGAGGCTGGTCGTCGGCTGCTGGAAGATCATCGAGATCCGGTTGCCCCGGATTTTGCGCATCTGATCTTCGTTTGCCTGGAGTAGATTGTTGCCGTCAAAGAGGATCTCACCCGCGACGATTTTGCCGGGTGACTGGATCAACCGCATAATCGAAAGCGAGGTGACACTCTTCCCGCTGCCGCTCTCGCCCACAATTCCCAACATCTCGCCCCGCCGCAAGGTCAGATCGACGCCATCAACCGCCTGAACCGCGCCTTCCTCCGTCTCGAAATAGGTCTTGAGCCCACGCACCCGCAGCAATATCCGTGTATCGTCCTGACTGGACAGCGGCGAGCGGACGGCTCTCTCGGGCATTGCTGGTTGCTCCATTGACATCATGTGTCCTTCTACGACTTCCTACAATTTCAGGCGCGGGTCGAGCGCATCGCGCATGCCATCACCAATAAAGTTAATCGCCAGGGCACAGAGCAGCAGCGGCAGGCCCGGCACCAGTGGCAGCCAGGGCTCATTAAACATATTGCTCTGGGCAAAGGCCAGCATATTGCCCCAGGTCGGCGTCGGGTCTTGTACACCAAACCCCAGAAAACTGAGGGATGACTCCAGTACCAGAATAGTATTGATCAACAGGGTAAAATCGACAATGATTGGCGGGTAGGCATTGGGGAAAACATGCCTCCAAATAATGCGTGGATTGGATGCGCCCAGCGCCCGGGACGACTCGATATACACCTGCTCGCGCACCGACAGCACCATCCCGCGCATCAGGCGGGCCGTGGGTGTCCAGTTCAACAGCGCCAGCGCAAGCACCAGCAGTGTCACCTTGCGTGCTTCGGTGTCCGGCACTGCCGTTAACGCCGCTGTGATGCTGACGGCGAAATCGGGAATTGGAATAAGACTCTCATTTTGTAACAGGATTGATGAGAGGATCAACAATACAATAAATAGTGGAAAGGTCGAGATAAACTCCAGCGTCCGCGTAATAGCAATATCGATCCAGCCGCCAAAATAGCCGGCCAGCAACCCCAGGAAGATCCCGATCAGCACCGCAATAGTTGAGGTGGTCAGCGCCACCGTTAGCGAGACCCGCCCGGCATACAACACCCGCGTAAAATAATCGCGTCCCAGGTTATCGGTGCCAAAAATATGCAGTTGCCCCGTATCCGGGTCAGCCGTCAGCGGCGTAAGAAAGCGCTTGGTAATATCATTCTCGCGTGGCGAGAAGGGCGTCAGGTAGGGCGCAAAAAACGCGGCCAGCAGGATCAGGAGCAGCACCACCAGACTGATCATTGCCAGGTGATGTCGCCGAAAGCGCCGCAGCACAATCGACCACTGGCCCTCGGAGCGCGTATCGCGCAGTTCATCAACGCCGGCAACCGGCGAAGTTGTAGCCATAGCGCGCTCCTACGTCAGCCGGATACGGGGATCGACGACTGTATACAAAATATCGGATATCAAATACCCCACCAACTGCAAGACAATCGTGATATAGAGCAGAGCCATTGCGACCATATAATCAAAGCGTTCGAGCGCATCCAGCAGCAGTTGCCCCAGGCCCGGCCAGTTAAACACAGCCTCGGTGACGGCGGCCCCGGCGAAGAGCGTCGGCAAGACGCCGGCCAGCAGCGTAATGAAAGGTATCAGCGCATTACGCAGCGCATGCTTGGCAATCACCAGGCGCTCACGCACGCCCTTGGCCCGCGCGGTTCGTACATAATCCTGCCGCAACACCTCCAGCATACTGGCGCGGACAAAGCGGCTCCACTGCGCAATACTGACAAAGGTCAGCACTGCGCAGGGCATAATAAAATGCAGCAGAAAATCAAGGGGTGATCCGGCATCCACCGTACCCAGCAGCGGGACAACATAGTCGCGGTTGGCGGTGGCATTGCCCGATGGCAGGTAGGGCAGTCCGGCATCCTTGGCCCAGACCGCCAGCACCAGGATCAGCATAATACCAAAGAAGAAGGTCGGCAGTGACGCGCCAATAAATGCCAGCGTGGTCATAAAATAGTCAAAGCGCGAATATTGGCGCACCGCTGAGTAGACCCCGATAATCACGCCAAACAGGATCGCCAAAAGGGTGGAAACACCCATCAGCGCCAGCGTGTAGGGCAGGCGGCTCCAGATCAAAGCGCTGATCGGGCGGTCGCGCAGAATGACCTGCGACAGGCCAAAATCGCCGAAGAGTACCCCCCGGCTGACCCGGCGGCCTTCAAGCTCGGCCAGCGTAAGTGGATCGATACACTCCTCGACAATATCAGTACGTCCGTCGGGATAGGTCAACTGCACCTGCCCGGTCTGGGTGCAGCCAACGTGCATCTCGGCCAGCAACGCCTGCCCGCCAAGGTTGATCGGGCCACGGGGCAATCCAACAAACCAGCGGGTAAAGCGCACCGCCGGATGCAGATCCAGTTCAAAGCGTGCCCGGATGCGCGCGATGTCTTCCTCAGTAACACCCTGCGCACCTCCCCGTTGCCGCTGCTGCAATGCCACCAGCGGACCACCCGGAGCCAGGTAGAGCAGGGCATACGAGGCAATCGCAGCCAGGAGTATCACTATCAGCATCTGGAAGAGGCGGCGTATCAAAAAGGTCGTCATGAGTTACTTTATTCTAGAAAGGTATAGCAAGGGGCGGTTGAATACCGCCCCTTAGCGAACCGTATGATCCGGGAGCTAGGGAACAAAGAGATTCATATCCATATGCTCCCAGGTCGGACTGGCCTCCAGGAAGGCCTGGATCTCGCCCTGCTCGGCGGCTTCGAGGACTGTCTCAACCTCCGGGCCGGCGCCAAGCGTGGACTTCTCAAGTACGTCGATCTCGCCGGTCAGCAACTGGGCCACCGCCTGGTTGGTATCGCCGATGATCTGGATGATCAGGTTGGGTACGGCGACTTCACCGGCGTAGTACTCAGGATTGGACTCGAAAATCATCCGCTGACCCTTCTGCCACTCCACCAGTCGGTAGGGACCATTGCTCAACGGATTCTCAGCCACTTCGGGCAGGGTCGCCCATGCCTCTGCCGGAACTTCGGCCAGAGTCATGCCCTGGTACTCGCCCGCCGTCTCAATCACCCGATGCGCGGGGTAGGCTTCCTGGTTGCCAAACTCATTATGCGCCGCCGTGTAGATGAAGTATTCCGGCGGAAGCGCACCCGGCAGATAGGTAACGGTGTATTCGGTATCGCCGGCAAACTCGATCCCTTCGCGTGACTCGCAGATCTGCAGGCTCACCACGCCGGAGGCCGGGTCACAGCGGATCTTCGCTGCCAGTTCAAAGTCCTCCTGCTTCACTGGTTCGCCATCTTCCCAGGTCAACCCATCGACATACTCAAACGTTACCTGGAGTTTGTTCATCTGGATGGTGTCACCCTCTTCATAGGTAACGGTTTCACCCTCAGCGTTGACCACTTCGACACCGGGTGCCAGTTCCACTGCCTCAGCATCGACGGTCCAGACCATATCACCCTCGGTGACATCGATCACTTCCAGTTCTGCACCGCCATTGTCCAGCGTGGGCAACTGCGTCAGCGCTACCGGTTGGTAGTCATAGTTGTACTTGGTAAAGGCGCGGAAGCTGGTCAGGTCCGCTGCCTGGGACACTGAAGCCGCCGACTCGACCGGCACAAACAGGGTCGTCGGCTCCTGCGAGAAGCCAATCACAATACTATCGCCACCATCCTCCAGCACCCAATCGCTGACGCTGGCCGTGGCATACTCGGTCGGGTCGGAGACAAAGTTAGTCAGGTTAGGACTAATTGCCTGGGCCTCGAGGCGCTGGAACAGCGGCAGACTGACCATATCACTGGTAAATTCTTGCTGGAAGGTGGCATACTCTTCGATCCGCTCTTCACGGTCAAGCGTGTTGTTCGCGGCAATAATTGCCCGACTGGCGGTTTCATTACACCAGCCCATGTAGTTCTGCCCCTCCCAGTTGTTCTCCGGCAGTGGGATCTGGTTACAGGCGTAGAGTGTAGTGCCCTTGGGATCAGGTTCGCCGACCCAGGCGTAGGCCCCCAACTCAAAGTCGCGCCGCTGCAACCCGGAGTTCCCTCCAAACCACCAGGAAGCCGGGGCATGGGTTCGAATAATCTGGATGCCACAGTTATCCAGCAGTTGCTGCTCCAGAATGGTCGCCCAGGTCTGGCGAAACTGTGCATCGGTAGTGGTGAATTTCAGCGAGAGAATATCACCATCTTCATTGTTGCGGATGGCGCCCTCACCCAACTCCTGACCTTCGGGCAGCGTCCAACCGGCCTCCTCCAGCAGCGCATTCCCCTGCTCCGGATCAAACGGATAGCGGGTAATATCCTCGGCCAGCGCCCAGTGGCCCTGTGGAATAAAGCTATCCATCAGCAGGCCGGTGCGCGCTTCCTCATCCAGGAAGGGATAGACCGACAGGATCAACTCGGGCCGATTGGTGCAGTAGGCCAGCGCCCGACGTATATTGATATCGCCCAGCATCGAGTGGGGTTCAGTATATGAGCCAGACGCCGTCTCGGCGACACCCTCAGGGGTTGCATCTGTCACTGGCTCGGCTTCGTCTCCGCCGGGAGTAGCGGTGACGACAATCACTTCCGGCTCACTTGTAACCACAACTTCGCGCACAACTTCACCGGAACCACCGCCACAGGCGGTCAGCACCAGCGCAATCAGGGCCAGTAGCCCGACGGAAGTGCTTATTTTATGATAGAGTGGTCGCATGAATAGTATTCCTTCTATTGGAGAATCTTCCGGATCCTCCATGTATCAGTAAAACTATGAGAAACTGTGTGGAGAGACCGCAGGAAAAAAACCTGCTTTTGCTGCTATGCTCACCCCCTCCCTATCTCCGCAGACGATAGTATAACTGCGGTGCAAGCAGCATACTCGCCATATTCCTGTCCAGACCATGTACAGGCATTGTGCGATGCGGGGCAGCCCATGGCCCTATGCTCAACATTGTGCTACGACACTGGAGCGCGTGAGACCAACGGCCTCACAATATTTTACTTCACTGAGGAATTCCTAAGATTATACTTTGCGCACTTTCGCGTGTCAACTGTCACGAACAACAGTATCAGGCGCAATTGATTGTGCCCAATTTCCTGCCGGCAATGTGCCCGGCGTTTGCTGTTCGGGGCCTACCCATTTACAAAACTACCCCTGCAATCGCTACCCCAAACAGCACCTGGATCACCACCGAGGCCAGTGTGAGCAGGCGTGCGCCGGACGGTTCCCGCCGGTAGAGTGTCATCCCGATCCCGGTATTGAGCAGACTCAGTAGCAATGCCGCCAGGGGCAGAAAGAGTACCTGATGCCGGGGGCGCAGTTCGGCTACCTGCCCCGCCGCGTTAAACCGCATTTCAATCGTTGCCGCCAGGTCGGGATATTGCGCCGCCAGCCAGCCCAGCAGCAACAGATTCAGCCCGAAGGCCAGCAGCAACGTCCAGCGCACCAGCGGATCATTCCAGAAGGCGTAGGAGAACACCCGCCCGGTTTCGATCCGGGAGGTCAGCGGCTTGACCACGCCCAGTTTCCGCCGCTGCTCCAGATCTTGCACAAAGGCATCCTGTTCCCGGGGCGAGATGGCATAGGCATCGCCGGAGGTCTTGATCAGCAGAGCCTTTTTGGGTGCCCGACTGGAGAAGAGATGCATCTGCTGCCCACCGGCGGTGCGCCCCTGCCCCCAGTAGGAGCCAATCCCCTGCACCGGTCGCCAGGGCATACGCGCTCCCGGCGCGCCGATATCCACCCGCTCGATCTGCGAGAGCGGGATGACGGCCCGGTTGCCCAGCCAGCGCACATACACGCCGTTGCGGTCCATCTCGTAAACAAGGGTGAACCCGCCGATGACGCGGTAGGCCAGCAGCCCCACCAGGAGCAGCAGCCCCACCAGGAGCAGCAGATCTCCATAGAGACTCAGGTTGACCGGCCACTCGTCCGGCGCGCGCGTCAGCGTCTGCGCAAAGCGGAAGCCGACATACCCCGCGCCCGCCAGTGCCCCCAGCAGCAGCAGCAGACCAAACCAGAGGCCGAGCGCAAATTTTGGTTTCCAGCGGCGCATCAGGGCGTGGGCTCCTCGGCATCCGCCGCAGTTGTTGCTGTCGGCGTGGCCGCCTCCGCGTCCTCGTCCGCCGCCGGCGTTTCCGTCGGCAGCGTCGGTCCAAAACCGTCGTCTGTGTCCTCGATTAATCCCGGCGTCGGCTCCAGCGTCGGTGCCGGCGTGGGTGTCGGTACCATTGTCGGTGGTCCCGGCAGATATTCCGGCTCCGGCGTCGGCATTGCCGTTGCCTCGAGTGTTGGCGTCGGCGCGGGGAAGCGCTCGATGGTCAGATCCGCGCGCTGCTCTTCCAGCCAGGTTTCAAACGTCTCGGTCCGTTCGTCACTCAGTTGCTGCTCCTCGTCAGGAATTTCAACCTCAGTTACCTCAACGATATGCCAGCCAAACTGGGTACGGATTGGCTCGCTGATCGCGCCCTCTTCCAGGTCGAAGGCAGTCTCGACCAGTTCCGGGAGGTAGACGGCCCCACTCTCGGTAACGCCCTCCGCATCAAAGAAGCCCAGATCGCCACCGGCTTCACGCGAACCGGGATCATCGGATACCTCGTCCGACAGTTCGGCAAAATCTGCTCCCGCGCGCAACTGCTCAACAATCTCTGCGGCCTCGTCCTGCCGTTCGGCATAGAGCAGTTCAATTTCCTCATCCGTGGCCTCTTCAGGCGGCTCGACTGCCAGCAAGATCTGGCGGGCGCGCACGCGCCGGCGTTCGTCGGTGGGAGTAAAGCTGTCGGCGGGAATCAGTTCGGCCTGCACCCGCTCGGTTAACAGTTGCCGACGATACTGCTGCTCCAGTCCCTCCTGAAAATCCGCCCGGGTCAGGTTGACTTCCTGATCAAGCAGTTGGATTTCGGTTTCAAAGCGTCTGTAGAGCGCGTCGATGACCTCAGGTGCCTGCTCATTGGCGACATCCGGCTCCGGCGTCGGGCGCGGCGTGTCGGTCGGCGCGGGGGTATCCGTGATAGTTGGTGTCAACGTGGGCCCACCCGGCGTTACGGTTGGGGAGGGTGTGAGTGTTGCAGTAGCCGTCTCCGTTGCCTCGGGTGTCTCGTCTTCATCCACCGCTTCGTCCGCAGCTACCTCTGCGGTTGTGTCGCCGGCAACCGTGCCCGTAACCTCGGCGGTGCCGGTCAGCGTCGCGGTTGCGGTGACAGGGGCGGACGGCTCCGGCAGAAAGATTGGCCCCAGTTCCTGCACAATTTGCTGGTTCACATCGGTCGCGCTGACCTCGATACCCATGTCGGTCGCCCCGCTCTGGATCACCTGTTCATCGATCCAACTGTTGACCGTCTGCTCATTGATATCTGTATCGCGGATCGTTCCCGCCTGGAGATTGACGGTGGGATTACGCTCGGCCAGTTGCTGCCCAAACTGCGGGTTATCGCCAAACAGAGCCTGTAATTGTACATTCTGAACCACTTCCTGCGCCAGATCGTAGCGCCGCTCCTGCCAGTATTGCCGGCGGGTCAGTGTGGTACTGCCAACCTGAGCCACCGACCGGCTGGGGATCCAGAGTTGATCATAGGAAACCCCGATAATCAGGGCCAGCACCGCCAGACCAACTGTCACGCCAACGACGGTAATAACCAGGCGCTGCCGGCGTTCTTCGCGTCGCTTCTTCGAGAGCGTACGCTGCGAAGGTCGGCGGGCAACCGGCTGATTCTTGCCGCCGGCGGCTTGTACGCCTTTTCCCTTATGCTTGGGGTTCTTTGATGCGTCAGACATTCGGTGTCCTGTGATATACAATTCGGCAGCATGCGTACGCTCCCAGCAATACGGGAACGCATGCGCCGCCCCACAAGATAGCTCCAACAAAAATACGGTCAGGTGCAACCAGTCCAACCATCAGCCTGTGCGCCGACGCCTGATACTGCCCAACTGACCGCCTGGAAGGACGTTCTACCGGAACATCGTTCACCCATACAGCCTGCAGTGGTGAAACATGGTTCGCATCCTGAGCGGAGCGACGGCGCACATACCTGCCGGCAGCGCGTGCCGCTCTGCCCCTCAGAATGAGCAATGCTGGTATCGTCTTAAAAGGGGATATCTTCATCTCCGATATCGGGGGGAGGGTCGTAACTACGATATGATGACGATGATGATGATGAGCGCGAAGTATCACGATCACGCGACGGCGGTTCATAGTTGTTACTGCTACCGGACGCATTCTCGCGGGCTGTACGGCTCTCAAGAATAATCATATCACTGGCAACGACCTCGGTTTTATAGCGCATATGCCCGGTCTGATGATCCTCCCAGGAACGTGTTTGCAGCCGCCCTTCGAGATAGACCCGCGCACCCTTTGATAGATACTGATTGCAGATTTCAGCCAATTTATTCCAGGTGACAATACTGAACCACTCGGTATCCTCGCGCGGCTCACCGTTGCTATCCTTCCACTGACGACTGGAAGCAACCCGGAAGGTGGTTACAGGGCTTCCACTTGGCGTATAGCGCATCTCAGGCTCAGTACCCAGGCGACCAATGATCATCACCTTATTCAAATCCTTAGCCATCGTATACTCCCTGGTTAACGCGTAGCATCATCATCACTATACCCATGACCGCTTACATTCACACTTCATGTCTATTGTATCGTTCACCAGTGCATCAGCCCGGTATTTGTGAGCGACTCGCTATGCCGCTACTCCTCTTCATCCGTATTGGTCTCTTCTTTGCTTTCGTCTGCGTCCTCGTCTTCCAAACCACCCGCAGGGACCGGTTCCAACTCTTCTTCCTCTTCGGTTTCTTCCTCCGACTCGTCCTGCCCTTTTTCTTTGCGATCAATCACAGTAATCAGATAACGCAAGACCCCATCGGTCAGCTTCAACGCGCGCTCAACCTCACCAATCCGTGAGGCAAACAGGCTAAAATGCAGCAGTATATAAAAACCTTCCGTAAAGCTGCGACGACTACCTTCACCGCCCGCATAGGCGCGAATAGGATAGGCCAGCTTCCGCCGCCCCCAGGGTGTACTCTGGTCTACTGCCGTAACCGTCCCGCCCTCGCCCTCGATCGTCTGCTGTAACCGTTCGAGGATACTGGTAAGATCCTCTTCACCCGAATGCAGCGGACTAATAACAACCACCATCTCATAATCTCGCCAACGTTCGCGCACTCGATCCTCCTCTGGTATTGCTCCACTCGTCGAACTGTAGCGCCTGCGACAGGCGATTTCCGGCGGTGCGCTGCCGTACAGTGCGGTGAAACAGAAAGAAATACGTAACAATCAATTGTTATTGACACGCGTTACGTGGTCACTGACCCGAAAGCGTCGTTCGCCTTCGGCAGGGCGGAAGATGCCATTCTTTTTCACAAAAATGTTGCACGTTGTGCGAATTTTTGTGAAAAAGACAAAAACGGACCACACTGCCGCAGGCGATCTGTGTTTCATCGAGTGAGATGCGCAGTTTGATCATCCACCGCGTAACTCGTGTTATTGACAGCAGGTGATTATAGCATGTGAGTCATACTGACGCAAACCTCATCCCAGGTATCTCATGAGGTTTGCATGTCAACTGCGTAAGTCCTGTCACTGACTGATTGAGAGTGCGCTCTTCCAGGCGGAGCGCTTGCTCCTCGTACGGAATCAAGGTAGATGTCTCAGGCCTGGAGACACAGCCGACGAGCAAAACCATGCCGGTAAACTACATGTGGAGAGCATAAAATGATAAGGCCAAAGAACAGAGTACCCTTTGTTCTCGGTTCTGCTGTTCTCGGTTCTCACTCCCTACCAGACCGCTGCCAGCACAGCGCGGAAAAGCTGGTTCAACTGCTCGATATCGGCACCGGAGCGGCGGTGATCGATGGATGCTGTCTCCAGCCGGGCCAGTTCACTTACAATAAAGGCACTGATCGCCGGGATCATCGGCTCGCGGTCAAGCTCCTCACCGGCCCGCTTGCGCTTCAGCAACTGATCGATGGCCTGCCGCAGCGCTTCGTCCTCGACCAGCGTATCCACCAGCACCTGAAACTCCACCGGCACCACGCCGCGCCCCGCTTCGATCCATTGGATTGCCAGGAGCGGACGCAGCACGTAGAAGTACTTCTTGATCCAGACGATCTCGCCCTGCAGATAGTCGCGGTAGTTGCCGCGCGCCATATGCAGGTAGTGAAACAGGCAGGCCACCGGCGAGTAGTAGACCGGCAGCAATGCACGCAACTGCGCGGCGATATCGGCGGCCTCCAGGTAGACAATCGGCGAGTTGAGCCACTCCAGCAGCGGTGGGTTGGACTTGCGCAGCAGTTGCAGCGCCTTGCGCAGATCCCAGCCGCTCAGGTCCAGTTGCTCCGAAATGGGCCGCTCGATCACGTCGCGCTTATGCTCCAGGTTGATCGAGAGATACCACTCGGGCCGCCGGACGTAGATGAAGCGCACATCGTAGTCGCTATCGCGTGAGGGGAAGCCCCAGGCGCGACTGCCCGACTCGCAGGCATACAGGACGCGCACATCCTCGTCGTGCGCGATGGTATGCAGGGCAGTGGTGATGCGTTCGTGCATGGTCTTTCTCCTCTCACTTTTTCCGCCGCAGCGATAGCAGTTCCGTGTCGAGTTGTTGGATGTAGCGATAGCCATACAGACCATCTTCCAAGCCCCGGTGCAACTGCGCCGGCAGGTCGGGGGTGATCTCGGCGGAGCAGGCGGCCGCCGCCAGCGCAATCGCTGCCACGGTGTCTACGTCGCCGCGAAATGCGATACAGCGCTGCAATAGCTCACTCAAGGTGCGGCTCTGGATCAGGGCGGTAACGGCTGCGCGCACGCTCATCCAGCCCGGCGCGCCCACCTTGCCCTGCCAGGGTTGCCCCCAGTCGCCCGGCACATGCCGCTCCAGGAAGCGCCCTAGGTCGGCTTTGTCGCCACGCTCATACAAAAAGTAGTGGCTCATTAGCGCCGCCGCCACCGCCGCGTTGATCCCGGCCGGGGTGTTGTGGGTCAGTGCCGCCTGCACCTGACAGCGCGCAATGACCTCCTTAATCGTCGGGAAGATGCCGATAGGCGCTGCACGCATTGCCGCCCCACTCTTGTCGCTCGCCGGGTTGATGCGCCGGAGAAAGTCATGCCCATCCTGCACCGTCAGCAGGAAGTCGTAAAACCGCTGGGCATAGCCCGGGCGTGGGTCGCGCTGGAATGCCTGCACAAACCGCGCCGCCAGATGCTCCGGCGTCCAGGGATCGTCCGCCACGATTGCCTCGGCGATGGCGAGACTCATCTGGGTGTCGTCGGTATACTGGCCGGGGCGCAGGTTGTGGCGCGGGTGCCGGCGGTAGCCGGACAGGTCGTTATATTGCCGGACAAAAGCGCCGGGTGCGTATTCAAACCCCGCGCCGTAGGCATCGCCAATGGCTAACTCGATGAGCATTGGGCATTTCTCAATTCATACGCGCTACGCGGTGCAACCAATCTCTGGCCTGGTGCCAGACTCGAACGCTGTCTGCACCTGCGGCAGCATGGTACTTGTTCTATCTTTTTCAGGAAAATCCGGCTCTGCAAGCCGGATTTTCCTGAAAAAGCGTGTTCTATTCCGCCCTGTCGGAGGTGATATCCACTGCACAAAAGAGCGACTACGTACGTTGTGTCACATAACGCCGGCATTAGCTTACGCAAAGGTGCAAAGCCACGAAAGATATACAGTTCTTTGCGACCTGTGCGGCTTTGCGTGAGCGAACGTGCAAGCTACTGCCGTCAAGCATACACGAGCCGGGTGCGCCGCGCAAGAGCAGTCCGGTCCTGATTGCCTCGGTTGTCCCATTACTACTAATAGTTGTGCAACTTCCACCCCAAAAGTTCTGGTCTGCCATAAGACTATGCTATAATCGCCGGTAAGCCTTAACGTCACTCCCTCCTCTGTCCGCCTCAATGATGAGAGACGTACGTGCCGGGTATGCTACCCAGTGGTGCGCGTTGTATGGCGTGTTGCTGCGGTTGCACAAGCATTGACGGCATCTTTACCAGGTTTCGCATTCGTTCCTGCTTCGAAGCATTGTTAGCATCTATGCATTTAAGTGCTTCTTATTGACAAACAACTGGTGTAAGCCTATACTAACACCAGTTAGCAGGGTTTACTTCGTCGCACTTGTTTATCAGGTTGCCCTTATGCAACGGTTGTGTCTTGAGGCACACCTTAAGCCGTTCCAGTAGCTATCGTGCTTGGAAGGCCGGTTGCGCCAACACCCCGTCGTCGGTGGGGAGGAGAAACCAGTGAGTTCAACCACACAGCAGATGACCCTGGATCAGGTGCCTGTGGGGAAGCAGGTTACGGTTGTGCGGGTTGGTGGTGAAAAGGTGACCCGACGGCGCTTGCTGGATATGGGCCTGGTAGCGGGTGAGACGGTGATTGTTCAGGGGGTTGCGCCACTGGGTGATCCCATCAATATTCTGGTGAAGAGCTATAGCCTCGCGCTACGCAAACGCGAAGCGTGTCAGATCACGGTTGAGGTGCAGGTATGACACAGGAGCGTAACTATACCCCGAATACGGGCGGAGATCGGTCGATTCATCTGGTGGGGCATGTGGGCCGTGTTGTGGGATGCTGCCGCGATCTGCTGGGTGGTTGCGTACGCGCGCTTGCCGGTTCGGGTGGGCACTGCTGCGGGCAGCCTGAAGGTTCGGTCATGGGGTGTACCGGCGGATCGGTGATCGCGCTGGCCGGCAATCCCAACACGGGCAAGAGTACGATCTTTAACGCATTGACCGGCTCGCATCAGCATGTGGGGAACTGGCCGGGCAAGACCGTGGAGCAGAAAGCCGGCATCTTGAAGCACGACGGTCAGGAGATCGTTGTGGTCGATCTGCCGGGAACCTACAGCCTGTCGGCCTGCTCGCTGGAAGAGCAGATTGCCCGCGACTTTATCGTCAAGGCGCATCCCCGCGTGGTCGTAAATGTGCTCGACTCAACTAACCTGGAGCGCAACCTCTACCTGACGGCGCAAATCCTGGAGATTGGCGTGCCGATGATTATCGTGCTGAATATGCGTGATCTGGCCGAGGCGCGCGGTATCTCAATTGATATCCATCGGCTGGCGCAGCAGTTGCACAACACGCCGGTTATCTCCGTGGCTGCCAGCCGCGAACAGGGTCTCGCCGAACTCAAGCAGACCATTGCCACGTTTATGACGCCCCAGCCGCAGGTGGCCTGTCGGCTTGATCTGGTTGCCTGAGTTCTCCCGGGAAGGAGTTGACGCTGTATGTCTACTACGCATATGTCGGTTCCCACATCCCCTTCCTCGATCCGGTACGATCATGCGCTTGAAGCCGAGATTACTCGCCTGAGTAGTGCAATTGCGCAGGTGCCGGAACTGCGGAGCATGTATCGACCGCGCTGGCTGGCGATTCAACTGCTGGAGGGCGATGAGCAGTTGCTGGCGGAGGTGCAATCCCTGCCGGCGGCTGAGGCGGTGCTGCGTACGCTCGAGGCCAGTAGTGCCCATCTCCGGGAACTGTTTGGCGAAGATGTAGATGTGCTGCTGACCGATCAGCGCTACAGTTTTGTCAATAGCCTGGCGCGCGATGTGCTGACCCACCCCGCCGAACGCCGGCGCACCCTCTCGGAGAAGATTGACCGGGTGGTCACTAACCGCGTGTTGAGCATCCCGATCTTCCTGGCGCTGATGTGGATCGTCTTCAAGGTGACCACCGATGTGGTCAGTCCGTTTGTGGACTGGATCGATGGGGTGATCACCGGGCCGTTTACCAACTGGGTGGTAGCGCTGGTGGGTGTGGTCGGGCTGAGTGGCACCTGGTTTGAGAGCCTGCTGGTTGATGGCGTTATCGCCGGGGTGGGCGGGGTGCTGGTCTTTGTGCCGGTCTTGATGTCGCTCTATCTGGCGCTGGCAATCCTGGAGGACTCCGGCTACATGGCGCGGGCCGCCTTTGTGATGGATCGGCTGATGCATACGCTGGGGCTGCACGGCAAGAGCTTCCTGCCGATGATTGTCGGCTTTGGCTGTACCGTTCCGGCGATCTATGCCACGCGTACCCTCGATAATGAGAAGGACCGTATCCTGACCGGGTTGCTGGTTCCCTTTATGAGTTGCAGCGCACGGCTGCCGGTCTATATTCTCCTGGCGGCGATCTTCTTTCCGGAGCATGCCGGGTTGGTGATCTTCGGGCTCTACCTGCTGGGTATTGTCACGGCGGTTCTGCTGGGGTTTGTGCTCAAGCATACGCTCTTTAAGAGCCAGACGCATGTACCATTTATTATGGAACTGCCGCCATATCGGGTACCGACCCTCAAGGCGATCTGGAAGCAGATGTGGGAGCGCACCGCTTCCTTTGTGCAAAAAGCCTGGACGGTCATTATGGTTGCCAGCGTAGTGCTCTGGTTCCTGATGGCAATTCCGCTGCGTGGCTCCGGCACCTTTGCCAATACCGAACTGGACAATAGCGCCTTTGCCACGGTTTCACGGAGCATCGCGCCGGTTTTCGCGCCGCTGGGGTTTGGCAACTGGGAAGCTACTGGTTCGTTAGTGACCGGGTTTGTGGCGAAAGAGGTGATTATTAGCACTACTGCGCAGATCTATGCGATGGATGCTGCCGCAGTCGAAACCGAGGCAGCAACCTTTGCGGGCGAACTGGCGGCGATTGCCACCAGTTTTGTTGATGCAACGGTGGAAACGCTCAAGGCGATCCCACTAATTATCGGCATTAATCTCTTTCCGGAGGAAGCCGAAGCCGAGCCGTCCAGTCTAATGATTGCCATGCGTGACAACTTTGCGGCTTCCAGCGGCGGGCATGGCGCGCTGGCGGCGCTGGCGTTTATGGTGTTTGTCCTGCTCTACACGCCCTGCATGGTGGCGACGGCGGCGGCGCGGCATGAGTTTGGGAATAAGTGGATGTGGGTCAGCATCGTGGGGCAACTGGTTTTGGCCTGGGTTGCGGCGCTGGTTGTGTTCCAGGGTGGTCTGCTGCTGGGATTGGGGTAACGGGAGAAGCGGAGAAATCGTTATGCTGCAACAGGTGTTACGCGAATTTGAGCATGCCCGGGAGCCGCTCAATCTGCGGGATCTGGCGCATAAACTGGGCGTTGAGCGCAGCGCCCTGGAGGGCATGATCGACTACTGGATTCGCAAGGGGCGGCTCAAGGACGATAGTGCGCAGACGGTCTGCAGCAGTTGCGGCAGCGGCTCCGCGTGCGGGAGTGAGCCGCAGGGTTGCCCCTTCGTCGGCAAGATGCCGCGCACTATCTCGCTGGTGACACCGGACGAGGCACCCGTCTCCAGGTAGTGCCACCTTGTGAATGTTGCGTAATTAGTGCGGATATGGAGTGCGGCAGCCATGCTGCCGCATCTGTTTGCCGAGGCAGTGTAACAATATCGCAACTCTGTGTTTCTCCGTGCTTTCTGTGGCAAAAATCCCCGGCAAAAAGAGGAAAGATGGCGGTTACGTCGGCAATATACCAGTTTGCTATTCCCGGTCTGGGCAATGTCTCCTGCAAACAGCGGGACGATGTGTTGACGCTTGCCCAGGATCTGCGCGAGATCTACGCCTTTGATCGGGAGGGTCGCCTGACCGGCGGCTTTCTCGCCGGCAAGAACTACCGGCGCAGCATGACCAACGCGATCATGCAGAAATACTTCGCCGAGAATGGCACAAAGGTCCGTCGCTTTCTCGCCTACGAGGAGCGCAAACATCTGCTTGAAGATATCTCTGCGCGGGTGGCTCGCATCCGTGAACAGCTTCCTCCCACGGAGCATCCTGAACTGTGCGCCTGGCTGGAGCGCATTCTTACCTGGGATTTTGACCGACTGGAGGCGCAACGCGAGGCGTTTTATGCGATCTACAAACCCGTCACCATTCTGCCGCCCGATCAATATCGTGCTCTGGTGTTGCAGGCGGCGGAGGGATGCAGTTGGAACCGCTGCACCTTCTGCTCGTTCTACCGCGATCGGCGGTTCCGCATCAAGTCGCCGTCGGAGTTTCAGCAGCATGCCCGGCAGGTCAAAGCCTTCCTGGGCGAGGCGATCCGGTTGCGCCGGTCGATCTTTCTGGCCGATGCAAATGCGCTGATCATTCCGCAACCCCGCCTGCGCGAACTGCTTGATCTGGTTCACACCGAGTTTCCCCTTGAGGGTCCGCGCGCCGAGGCGGGGTATCAGTTGGAGGGCATCTATGCCTTCCTGGATATTTTCGGCGCGGAGAAGAAGACGCTGGCGGATTACCAGGAACTGCGCGCGTATGGTATCCGGCGCATCTATATCGGGCTGGAGACGGGCGATGCGGCGTTGTTCAAGCTGCTGAACAAGCCCGGTTCGCCGGCGGAGTGTATCGAAGCGGTGCGTACGATCAAGGCCGCCGGGATCAATGTTGGGATTATTCTGCTGGTGGGCGCGGGTGAGGCACGCTTTGCCCGGCAGCATGTTGACCACTCGATTGCGGCGATTGCGGCGATGCAACCGGGAGCGGGCGATCTGATCTATCTCTCGCCGCTGATCGTCGGCGCTGATGATGCTTACACGTTGCGTATGCGCGATCTGGGGATCGAGCCACTGGACGCGGGCGAAGTTGATGCGCAGTTTGCCGCGATCAAGCGCGGGTTGCAGTCTGCGCTGCCGCATGGCCCGAAGGTAGCGCTTTACCATATCGAGGAGTTTATCTATTAATGTTGCGTTTTGAATGTTTAATGTTGCGTTTTGAATTTCAATTCAAATACATGGTAGATCATCAGGAGTACTGACTGAAGTTTGAAAAATAGCTCGGATATGAAATGGCCGGGAGTCCCGGCTTGAGCCGGTTTGAATGCCTGTCTCAGCAGTCACATACTGCCAGGCAAGCCTGATCCGGCTGAAGCCGGGACTCCCGCATCAGCGGTAGCCATGCTGCCGCACTCCATAGCTGCTTCAATATTGAAGGAATTATAGCGATAGCCTGCGTCACCTTGTCTAAACAACCCTGCATCGATTGCTGCGGTGCTTCCCCCCCTTTTGCTGCGGATAACCCCCTCGTTTATAAAGAAAAGCATTGACAAAGTTTGTTTGTTAGCGTATACTAACTTTCATCATTCTACGCAATAAACGTTCATAAAAGCACCAGTGTGGTTGCATCTTGGGATCGTTCAGACGCGCGTGCGCCAGTTTGCTCGTCTGAAACGATAATGTGCAGTGTGTCATTACCGACACGGAAAGATGACAGGAGGTTGTGCCGTGACCCGACGGACGATTCACACAATGGTACATCTGTTGAGCGGGTTGCTCATTCTGGTTCTGCTGGCGGCCTGTGGCGCTCCGGCAGCCGATGTTCCCGCTGCCGAAACTCCCGCTGCCGAAACTCCCGCCGCCGATGTTCCCGCCGCCGAAACTCCCGCCGCCGAAACTCCCGCGACCCCTACGGGTGATGCGGTGGTCAATGTTTACTCGGCCCGGCATTATGGTGCGGTTGAGGCGGTGTTTAACCGCTTCACCGAGGAGACCGGGATCGAAGTGCGGCTCTCGCAGGGATCGGTGCAGTCGCTGGTTGAGCGTATCCTGGCCGAAGGTCCGCAGACTCCCGCCGATGCGTTTATCTCGATTGATGCGGGCGGATTATGGCTGATTGCCAACGAGGGACTGCTCGAACCGATTGAGTCGGAAGTGTTGACGGAAAATATCCCGGATATCCTGCGCGACCCGGAGAATCGCTGGTTTGGTCTCAGCCAGCGCGTGCGGACCATTATGTATAACCCCGATGCCGTCGGCGCGGAAGAAGTGCCCGCAACCTACGCCGACCTGGCCGATCCGCAGTGGCGCGATCGCCTCTGCCTGCGTCCGGCAACGCACATCTATACGATTGCGCTGGTCGCCGGCATGATCTCCAACCGGGGCGAAGCAGAAACTGAAGAAATTGTGCAGGGCTGGGTCGCCAATAACCCGACCTACCTGGATAGCGATACCCGCATACTGGAAACCGTGGCGGCGGGCGGGTGTGATGTGGCGATTGCTAACCACTACTACCTGGGGCGCATCCTGAATGAAGATCCCGATTTCCCGGTAGAGGTGACCTGGGCTAACCAGGAAACTACCGGCGTGCATCGCAACATTATCGGGATGGGCGTGCTCCAGAGCGCGCGCAACAAGGAGAATGCTGTCCGCCTGCTGGAGTGGCTGGCAACCGAGGGTCAGGGGGCCACGCCGGATACGCTGCCCGGCAGCAACTTCGAGTTCCCGGTCAACCCGGACGCCGAGGTTGATCCGCTGATCGCCGGGTTTGGCGAGTGGACGGTCGATCCGATTGATCTGAACGAGTATGGACGTAACCAGGCGGCGGCTATTCAGTTGCTTGAACGTGCCGGGTATGGCTTTGCCGAGACCGCCGGGCAGTAGTGGCGCATCAGTTGCAATGATCAGGTGAACTCGATGACATCAACCCGGGCTCAAATCACCACGACCAGCACGGCACATGTTTCGTCCGGTACCCGGCCGGCGGTTGCCCGCCGCTTCTGGCCGCGACATTGGGGCGTGTGGGCGCTAATCCTGACGCTCACCGTGCCGGTGCTGGTGCCGCTTGTGGTGGTCGCGCTGGAGATTGCCACTCCGACGCCGGCAATCTGGTCACATATCTGGGCAACGGTGCTGCCGACCATGCTGCGCAATACGCTGCTGCTGCTGCTGGGTGTTGGCGGCGGCACATTTCTGCTGGGGACCGGGCTGGCATGGCTGGTAACGGCCTACCGTTTCCCCGGACGCGGGCTCTTTGACTGGATGTTGCTACTGCCGATGGCGATGCCCGGCTATATCCTGGCGTTTGTCTTTGTGGCCACCTTCGACTTTGTCGGCCCGGTGCAATCGGCGTTGCGCGCCTGGTTCGGGGCGGAGGTCTGGTTTCCCAATATCTACACGCCGGTCAGCGCAATCCTGGTGTTGAGCCTGGTGCTCTATCCGTATGTCTACCTGCTGGCGCGCGCGGCTTTCCGCGAACAGTCGGCAACCACGTTTGATGCGGCGCGGGCGATGGGCTACAGCCGCACCCGGACGTTCTTCCGGCTGGTGTTGCCGCTGGCGCGGCCTTCGATTGCCGCCGGGGTTACGCTGGCGTTGATGGAGACGCTGACCGATTTTGCGACCGTGCGCTTTTTCAATGTGCCTACCCTGAGCGAAGGTATCTTTCGCATCTGGGAGGGCATGATGAACCGCCAGGCCGCGATGGAACTGGCCTCGCTGCTCTTCTTTGCCGCCCTGATTGTGATCCTGGTGGAGCGGGGGCTGCGTGGGCGGGCGCGCTTCTACCAGACCGGCGGACGGTCCCGGCGGCCCGATCCGGTCAGGCTGCGCGGCCTGCGGTGCTGGCTGGCAACCGGCGTCTGCGGCGGGGTGTTGCTGGTGGCATTTGTGCTGCCCACCCTGCAACTAACCTTCTGGACGCTGGACGAGATCCGCAAGGCGGGCGCGGGCGGCACGCTCAATGTCGCTTTTCGGCAGTATGTCGGGACTACCTTTATGCTGGCGGCGGTGGCGGCGCTGGTGGCGGTAGCCTGGTCATTCCTGCTGGCGCATGCGGTGCGTCTGCGCGATGGGCGGATGGCGCGCGTCACCGTGCGTCTGGCAACGCTGGGTTATGCCATGCCTGGCGCGGTGGTGGGTGTGGGCGTGCTGCTCACGCTCACAACGCTTGATCGGGCAATCAACGGTCTGGCGTTTGCCGGGTGGGGCATCACCACCGGGTTACTGCTCACCGGCTCGCTGATCGGGCTGATCTATGCCTATGTGGTGCGCTTTATGGCAGTTTCATACAACAGCGTTGAGGCCAGCCTGGACAAGGTCACGCCGAGTATGACTATGGCGGCGCGTTGTCTGGGGGCGCGACCGGCCCGACTGCTCTGGCGGATTCATCTGCCGCTGGTCAGCACGGGGATTATTACCAGCGCCACGCTGGTGTTTGTCGATGTGATGAAAGAGCTGCCGGCGACACTGCTGCTGCGTCCGTTTGGGATGGATACGCTCTCGATCTGGGCCTATCTGCTGGCCTCGGAGGGCTTCTGGGAAGCGGCTGCGGTGCCCTCGCTGACCATTCTGGCGGTCGGGGTCATTCCGGTGCTTTTCCTGATGCGCCTCAACCGCTGAGGAAAAACGATGGCAGTTGCACCGATCATCGAACTGCATAACCTGTGCAAACGGTATGGCGCTGACATCCAGGCCGTGGCGGGTGTCTCCCTGGCGGTCGAGCGCGGGCAACTGCTGGCGCTACTGGGGCCGAGCGGCTGTGGCAAGTCAACCATGCTGCGGCTAATTGCCGGACTGGAAACCCCCGACAGCGGCGAGGTCTGGCTGGAGGGTAATTGCGCGGCGGGTCTGCGTGCCTGGCTGCCCCCGGAAGCGCGGCGGGTGGGGATGGTCTTTCAGGACTATGCGCTCTTCCCGCACCTTACCGTTCAGCAGAACATCCTTTTCCCCCTCAACGGCATGCGGCCGCGGGAGCGGCACCCCCGCGTGGCGGCAATGCTCGATCTGGTAGGGCTGGAGTCGCTGGACGAACGCTATCCGCATCAACTGTCCGGCGGGCAGCAGCAGCGCGTGGCCCTGGCGCGGGCGCTGGCCCCCAATCCGACCGTGGTCTTGCTGGACGAGCCTTTCTCCAACCTGGATGTCACCCTGCGCAACCAGATGCGCGACGAGGTCCGACAGATCTTGCAGTCGGCCGGGGCGACCACACTGTTTGTGACCCATGACCAGGAAGAAGCTTTCGCGTTTGCGGACACGGTTGCAGTTATGTTTGCGGGGGAAATTGCCCAGGTCGGCCCGCCACGGGCGATCTACCTCTACCCGGCGAGTCGGGAGGTTGCCGCTTTTGTGGGCGAGGCCAACTTTCTGGCAGGCACCGCCGACGGCAACCAGGTGACGTGCGCATTGGGACGGCTACCGCTAGCTGTGCCACTATATGGGCGGGTCGATGTGCTGGTGCGCCCGGAAGCGCTGTTGCTCCAGCCTGATCCGGCGGGCACAGCCCGGGTTGAACAGGTGACCTTCTCCGGGCGTGATCAGACCGTCCAACTGACCCTGAACGATGGTACCCGTCTGCGGGCGCGCAGCTCTCCCTTGCTGGAACTCAGTCCGGGTACGCAGGTTCACCCGACCGTACAGGGGCCGGTGATGGCCTACTCAGTCTGAGGACCGAGACCCGTCCGGTGCCTGGGTGTTGTCGCCATATTGCCGCCTTCCTGTCCAGATGGGCCTCCGGTTGCGCGTCTTTTCATCTGTTTACTGCTCATACCTTTTCCATTGTTCTGTTCCAGAGCATAAGCAATGCCACTCTTGAGCGTGCCATGGGTGATGATTCCCTGGATGTCAGCGCCCATCCCCACCAGTGTCTGCGCCACCTCAGGCCGTATCCCGGTCAGGACAACCTGCGCGCCGAGCAGTTTCACGGCCTGGGCTGCGCGTACCAGCACATTGGCAATCTGGGTATCCACCACCTGCACGCCGGTAATATCGACAATGACCGTTGTGGCCTGGTGCTGCGCCACACCTTGCAAAAGGGCTTCCAGAATCTGCTGGGCGCGGGCACTGTCAATACTACCAATCAAGGGCATGGCTACTAAGTCGTCGGCAAGGGGAATGAGCGGCGTGCTTAACTCGCGCAGAGTTGCCTGCTGTGCTGCCTGTTCTTCCTCGATACGCATCTGCTCGGTAAGATCGCGTACAATGCCAACCATCGCCAGCGGTTTCTCCGCGTGATCACGGGCAATAAATGTCGCAACCTCTGCCGGGAACGTCTCTCCATTTGCCCGTTGGTATGTCATTCTTCCCTGCCACATGCCGGTTGTCTGTACCTGTTGCACAATTTCTGGAATACGCTGGTGATCTTCAGGGGCAGTGTACTCCGTAAACATTGATCCCAGCGGGTTGCCGCCGAGCATTGTGAGGTAAGCCTGGTTCGCATACATTGTACGGCCATCAAGCGAACCTACACCAAACCCATCCGGTGCGTTTTCTACAACGGTATAGAACATACGCAACCAGTCTTTCTCCTCTTTGTACGCGGTGATATCTTCATAAACTTCCAGGAGTGTGCGAGGGATTTCGCCACCATTATCGAAAGGAATACGGCTGGTTCGTAACCAGGTGAGAGCCTTACCGCCGCGATCTTGCGCCTCTTCGCGGTGATACTCCGACGTTCCGCTGGTGAGTACCATATGATCCGCGGCGCGGTGTTGTTCGGCCTGCTCCGGCCCATGCAGATCGAAGTCGCTCTTGCCGATAATCTCGGTCGAGGATGCAAGCCCGGCATCCCGGGCAAACTGCCGATTGCAGCCCCGGTAGACCAGATCCTGATCTTTCCAGGCAACTGCCAGCGGGAGGTTATCCAGGATGTGTTGGAGCATATGCCGGGACTGGCAGAGTTCCACTATAGTCTGTTCCAGGGTGGCAATCTGCTGCTGCAGCCGGCTGTTTTCGTTCTGCAGGGTTTCCATAACGATGTGGTCAGTGGTCATTGTACGCTCTCCTTGAATGGTGTATAATTGGTTCGAAGTTCAGGGTGTACGACGATGTACCAGGGACTATCATTCAGTAGGCCGAGTTTCCTGAAGTAGGCTCCCGCAGGTAACGGTCCGGCAACAGTTATGAAAGGTATAAGGACTTCCATGTGACGTGTCTCGACTTGCGCGGCGAATGAGTTGCTCTCCATTCCAGGGTTTATCATAGTAGTAACGTTAACGTAAGGAACATCGATGATACCATTTACTCTGCCCACGCTCTACTGTCCATTCCCCCCGCGGATTAACTCCAATATTGACGCAATTGATCGGCGTATGCAAGCCTGGATCCAGCAGTATGAACTGTTTTCCGTTGATGTCTGTCGGCATCTACCCGCTGCCCGCTATGCTGAACTGGTTGCACGTGCTTTTCCTATGGCTTCTCAGGAAGCGCTTGAACTTGTGACCGACTGGAATGTCTGGTTGTTTGCTCGTGATGATTTTCTGGTAGAGACAAAGATAGGTGCTGTCCCCGACCAGTTGGTGAGCTTTAACACTCAACTCTTAGAAATTTTATACGGCAGAGAAACTCTGGCTGCTGACCTGACGTTGGGGCAGACACTGGCAGATTTCTGCCATCGCCTGCGTCACATGGCAAACTCGGCATGTCTCACCCGATTCATTCAGGCAGTTGAAAACCATTTCCAGGCGAACGTCTGGGAAGCAGTGCAGTATGATCTGGGTCACATGCCTGATCTCTCAACATACTGCATGATGCGTCCGTTCACGGGAGCAATGTATACCGAACTTGCACTGATTGAGATTACTGATCAGTTGGAACTGTCCTCCGCGACTTATCAGCATCCGCTGATCCAGAGCCTTAACCAGCTTACCTGTCAGGTAGTCTGCTTTGCCAATGATCTCTTCTCGTTGACCAAGGAAGCCAACGCGGGTGAGACCATGAATCTCATATGTATATTGCAGCATGAATATGGTCTGACGTTGCAAGAAGCGGTAGACCGTGCGGTGGCAATCCACGACGCTGAGGTCCGCGCTTTTGAAATCATGGAAGCGCAACTCCCGGCGTGTGGCCTGACGGTTGATGCCGACGTGCAGCGATATATTGATGGACTGCATGCCTGGATGCGTGGCAACCTCGACTGGTCAATAACCAGTGGGCGGTATAACTCGGAAGCGCAGTTGCAGGCCATCGGCGGTTGAGACATTGCAGGTGGCAATGCGTGTGGAAGGCAGGTAGGGCGTTGAGAAACCATCTCCCGGTGTAGTTAGTAGTAGTGCTGGTCATAGGTGTTCCTCGCTGGTGGGGCTCAATATATGCGGTTGCATCTCTGCTTCCGCGACCTGTTCACCTGCGCATGTCATTTGAGGGTGGAAGGATGGCATTGGTTTTATATGTATCGAGCTTCACCGATCATCACTTCCGTCTTTCCTGAGCGCGGATTGTATCTCTAATATTTAGTATACCATGGTTACACGAAGACATTCAGGTATTATGCTGGAATACGTCTTGCGACGGTTGTCCGTAAGATGACAGGAGGTACGCGGTGGGCGTTTGGACCACGAACAACACGACATGCGCGAACCCCGCGAAACGGCCACTGCTGCCATGGATCAGGCGATCCCGCGTTTGGCGGGTGATATCGCCGCCGGCAGGGCAGAAGAACCCGCATGTACCATGCTGCCGCAGGCGAGTCGGGCCGGTTATCCCGATAAACGCCTGGTTTGGAACCGACCGCGTACCTCATGTGAGATAACAGGCAAAACGTGACAGGGACGGCCGCAGTGAAGCCTGGTTCCCAAACAGAAGATGCTGGTGCAAGCACTACAGGTTCGGCGGAGGAGCCGCCGCTACGGATTGCTCTGCTCGACTCCTGGCTGCAACAGCCGGTCGAGGGCAGCGGGACGGCGGCGGCTATCGGTGGGTTGGGCCGGGCACTGACCCGGTGCGGCCACCGCGTGGTGCGGATTGCGCCCACGTTTACCTGGCCGCGGACGCTGCTGCTCCGGCGCTTGCTCTACAATGTCCAGCTTCCGGCGCTGCTGCGCACGCTTGATTATGATATAATCGTCGGCTTTGATATTGATGGCTTCCTCTGGTCCGGTCGGGCCGGGCAAACACCTTACTTATGCAGCATCAAGGGGGTGCTGGCGGAGGAGTTGCAGCATGAGCGTGGCCTGACCCGGCTGCTGCTCTGGTGCATGTCCCGCCTGGAGCGCTACAATGCCCAACGCGCGCCACAGGTCATTACGACCAGCGCTTACTGCCGACGGGCCATTCAGCAGCACTACGCCGTTCCCCTGGAGCGTATTCACCTGGTGCCGGAAGGAATTGATCTCCCGCAGTGGCGGCAGTCCCCGGTACGGCTCGATGCACCCCGCGACCCGCTGACGGTGTTGTGTGTAGCCCGGCAATATCCGCGTAAACGGATCGCTGATCTGCTGCGGGCGTTTGTGCGGGTGCGTGCCCGTCTGCCCGCCGCGCGACTGGTGATCATCGGCGATGGGCCGGAGCATAGTCGGCTGCGGGCACTGGTTGCCGCGCTGGGGCTTGCGGACGTCGTACAGTTGCTGGGTGGCCTGCCCGATGACGCGGCGGTAATGGCCTGGTATAAACGCAGTGATATCTTTTGTCTGCCGAGTATCCAGGAGGGCTTTGGGATTGTCTTGCTGGAAGCGATGGCCGGCGGATTGCCGATTGTCAGCACCACCGCAGCGGCAATTCCCGAAGTAGTCCCACAACGGCAGGCGGGTATCCTGGTACCGGCGGCACATCCGGCGGCACTGGCGGATGCGCTGATTGAGTTGCTGGAACAGCCGGAGTTGCGCGCGGCATATGGCGCATTCGGTCAGGCGTATGTGCGGCGGTTCGATTGGGATCGGGTGGCGGCGCAGTTTCTCGCGGTAGTTCGTAGCCAGTTGGATCGGTAGATCAGGGCGCTGATATCTGACATTTCTGACATCTTACCGGCAGAATCTGACATATAAAAATGTTTGACAGAAGGATATGGGCATGCTACTGTATGTGAACCGACGCACAATAACCCAGAAAGAGTCGGCGCGTTTCTGACCTTTCGAGGACGTAAGGTCTGGTGAGGTTTGCTTGTATCAGTGTTGGCGCTGTAAACAAGGATGTAATGCCACATTATGGAAGAAACGTTCGTCATCACGGCTAAAACTGAGCCGCATTCGACCAGGAGTAGTACACTCGTCATTCTGACCCCGGAGTCCGGTTCGGAAGAGACGATCATGATTCCGCCCCGAACGCGTTGTACACGTCAGCCTGTTTTGCCCCGCCTGCTACCCTGGTCGTGGCGGGTGGTTGTGCCGCTGATGCTGCTGCTCCTGTTCCTGACCGTGACGGGATTGCTGATCGGGTAGGATCAGGTAACCGTCCGGTCGCGTGTAGGTATAAGGCGAGGTTTAGGGAGGCTGGGTCCATTCTCCTTTTTCCTCGCCTTTTTCATGCCCGGCGCTATACTATCATTCGGTGAACCAGCATTTCCTCGTCAAATCCCCGCAGGGGCACATGGTTACTCTCCATCTCTTGCTCGTTCACAATCCGCTGCACCTCCTGATCAGTGCGGATGGATTCTGTGAAGACGATATCGCGTCCGCGTGAGAGGTTTTGCACCCGGGCGGCAATATTGACGGTCGTGCCAAAGTAGTCGGGATGATCATTGAGCGTGACGCTCAGGCAGGGCCCGGCATGCAACCCGACCTTGAGAATCAGACGTTCATCGTCGGTCAGGCGCATCTGGTCATTAAGCGCAACAATCCCTTGCTGCATCTCGATCCCGGCGCAGAGTGCCTCCAGCGGATTCTGAAACGCGGCCAGAATAGCGTCACCGATGGTCTTCACAATCGTGCCGTTGTTCCGATCCGTCACCGCAAAGAGTTCGTCAAAGTGACGGCGCACCAGATGATAGGCGCGGGGATCGCCGCGCCGTGCGTAAATTGCCGTCGAACCGGCCAGATCGGTAAAGAGCAGCGCAACCCGCGTGACATCCAGGCTCTCGTCCGGGAGCAGGCGCTGGTTGGGAAAAAGCCGCTGAAAGTCGGGCAAGACCAGCAGCGCCAGGCCGGGCACGCTGCCGAACCGGGCCTCAACCTCAGCGCGAAAGGTCGGATCATCGGCTTCGGGTGGCAGGGTGCGCATCCGCTCGTGCAGGCTAAAGGTGATGCGTACCTCGTCATCGAGATGGGGCGCAAACTGCGAGTGGCAGTTGTCGCACTCTGCGTCGTGATGGAGATGCTCGAGTGATGTACTGCGGTGGTCAACCGCGTTGCACATTGGGCAGCGCACTTCCCAGTGCAGCGCAACAATGCCTTCATGCAGTCCGGCCAACAAGAGTTTTAACGTCTGGCGCTCATTCAAACGCAACTGCTCGGCCAGGTAGCGGGGGTTGAGATGAAACAACTCGTGTGGCCGGGCCTTTTCCAAAAAGTGCGCAAAACGCTCTTGCAGCTCCGCAGGGATAGCATGGGTTTCCAGATTGGCGACAGCGTCGCGCAAACTGGGGCGGCGGGAAAACAGGCGTAGCACGTTAGGCGCTCCTTGTATCTGGCCCTTCCGAGGCTAAGCGGTGGAGTGGCCTGGTTGCCATACTGCAGTGTGTACCTTTATCTATAAACGAACGCAACACCTGTTTTGTCAAACAAAACAGCGCTCAGGCGGGCGTGATCTCCAGGTAAATATGCCTGAACTTGCGCAACTTCAGAAAGAGATCAAACAGCTTCTTCTGCCAGCCGTATTTCTGATCCAGCGCACGTTTAGCGCCCGGTTCCTCTTCTCTGGACAGAATGCGCGCCACGGCATCAACCGATGGGCCAAGCGGTTCCCCCGTGCGTGTGGAAGGGGTCAGTTGCACCTGCGGATTGTTGCGGATACGTTTGGCCTTGCCGGTCTCCGCGCCGGTGTAAACATATACTCTGCCGTTTTCCTGGGCAAACCAGACCGGCGTTACCACAGCTTTGCCGGTTTTACGAAACGTAGTGAGGTTAATAAAGTTGTGCCCCTGCAAGGTGGGAAAAGCCAGGGCGGTCTGCTCCTGCGACATCACTATACCTCCATAAAAACAGGAGCAGCAGGCGAACGTCCGCTCCCCCTGATTGCATCTTCGTCATCTACCATAGGCGCTCTTTTTCATCTTACCATGGGTTTGGGGTTGATTGCGCCGCGATAACGACCGCGTGAATGGCCTGTTCGTCCGCCGGGGGCACCAGTCCCGCCAGCCACCAGGTGCGGCTCAGCCATTAGTGGAAATTGCTTAACGGTAAGTCGTTGTTTCGCACGTTTTGTGGCTAAAATCAGGCATACGTTGTAAAATGCCGAACGGTGGTGTCAGGTGTTCACCCAGATCTAAGCTGTTCCTCATCTAGAGTTGATGCAGGTGAAATCAACAAATGTTATACTGGCTCGTATGGGACAAACACAGAAATTTATTCTTATAACACTTTTTTGTGCTGCATTTCTCTGGTTTGCCGGACCTATTGGGCAATTCCTGGTTATTTTGCCCTTGCTGCTGTTCGGGCCGGGTTACCTGATTGAGCGGACGTTTCCGCATGCGCTACCACTGCCCGCGCTGGTACGTCCCGCTCTCTGGTTGGGTCTGAGCCTCAGCCTGATCGCCCTCCTGTACCAGTGGACGACTCTGGTCGGTCTGGCACTAACACCGCTGATTCTGGCGGGTTTGACCCTTGCCTGTGCTGGCGGTGTTCTCTGGGCAAGCTGGCATGATGCAGCAGCGTATGACCGGCAGCGGAGGGAGCATCCCGCGTCGGCTGTTGCGCACTGGTGGGTCTTCCCGTTTCTGGGTATCCTGGGGTTGACATTCTGGACCCGCTTTCAGCAGATTCAGGAGTTGGTTTTGCCGGCATGGGTTGACTCAGTGCATCATGCGCTGTTGATCCGGGTGGCAGCCGAAACCGGACAGGCTCCCTACTCGCTTCAGCCATATCTTCCAATTGATAGTTTGCCCTATCACTGGGGGTATCATGCATTTACGGCGACCGTGATGAACCTCTCGGGGCTGATGTTACCCCAGGTTATGCTCTGGGAGGGACAGATTCTCAATGCCCTGCATGTGGTGACATGTGCGGCGCTGGCAGCATATCTCTGGCGACGACCAGTGGCGGCCCTGGTTGCAGGCCTGGTCGTGGGTCTAATCTCGATTATGCCGGCTTTTTATGTGAGTTGGGGTCGCTACACGCAGCTTATGGGATTGTTATTACTCCCGGCCATAGCGATAACCTGGCATATGGCACTACAAACGTCTTCGCGGCGCTGGTGGAGCAGCGTAGCTCTGTTACTCGCAGGGCTGAGTATTATTCATTTCCGGGTTATTATTTTCACGCTCTGTCTGCTGGCCGTGGTTGGTCTGGTCTGGACGGTTGACCAGTCGTGGAGGCGGGTGTGGGCGCGCTTCTGGTCGGCTGTGGGGATGGCCGGCTTGTCTCTGGCGTTAGCCTTACCCTGGTTGTGGGTCGTTGTGTCGCATATCCTGCTACCTGCGGTTGACCAACCCGAGAGTCTGGTCGGTGGAGGCAACTATAATGCCGTAAATATGGGCTTGCTGTGGGCCGGGCAGAATCGCTGGTTGTTTGCGCTGGCTCTGTTGGCGGCCGGTTGGGGCATAGCCCGGCGTTCACGGGTTGTTATTGTACAGGTAGGATGGGTTTGCGCATTGGTTGTCGTAGCGAATCCCTGGCTGATCAGTTATATTCTGCCTCCTTCCGGATTACTCCTGGCGCTCTGGGGTCAACAGCAGCGCCGCTGGTTGCTGGTTGCGAGTGGCGGCGGGTTGATGCTGGTAAATCCAGTCTTTGTGCAAATTCCATACTTCTGGCTGATTACCAATGATACCGTCGTTATCAGCCTGTTTATTCCTGCCGCCATGCTGATTGCCGGGGGCGCCGGTATGTTTGTGGACTGGGTGATGCGACTGTCACAGACTACGTTCTCGCAGTATCCGGCCGGGGCACACATGGCAACACTACATTTTCAGGCGGTACCGATCCTCCCCCGCTGGCCGAGGTTTCTGTCACCTGTGCTGCTGTTTATGCTGTTAAGCGGTTTTGCCGTCTGGGGAGCCTGGAACCTGCGGACTGTTATCAACCCGGTGACAGTGTTTGTCACGCCTGCCGAGGTGCCGGCGATAGAGTGGGTTGCCGAGAATACACCGGAAGATGCGCGCTTCCTGATTAACGCAGCCTCCTGGCTCTCTACGGCTGAGCGGGGAGCCGATGGTGGCTGGTGGCTAATGCCACTGACCGGACGCTGGACCAGCACGCCCCCCGTCCTGTTTACCTACGGGTCGCCGGATTATGTGCAGGAGGTGCGAGAACGTACGACATTTATCCGTGAATTTGATCGCAGTCAGCCTGGTCAGGAAGAACAGCTCTATGAGCTTATTGACCGGGAGCAGATCTCTCATATTTATCTGACGGAGCACTCCGGGCCGCTAAAACCGGAACTATTTGCAGATATTGACCGGTTTGAGAAAGTGTATGAGCAAGCGGATGTTATTGTTTATCGGGTAATTAATGGTAATTGAGTTTGGTACAGTACTTGATATTTAACATGAAATCCCTGGTTATTATCAATAAGGCCTATAAGATATACATGAGCGTTAAGTGACACCGCAGTTAAATAATTAAGGTTTTCCGGTAAAGCCGTTTCAAAAGAATTCCAAGTCTCATTGTTTATATCATAAACTAATAAGTTGTTATGCTGTGTGTTAAAAATATAGATACTGTTCAATACAGCAACTGCTGCGATCTGGTTACTAGGTTGGGGTAATCTGGGCCAGACACGCCATGGTTGCTCGTTTTCCTCATCTTGAAATGGATCATAGGACTGATGCAATGTTAATAAACCATTGGTATCTTCTCCACCTATTAAATGAATACGGTTGCTAATAACGACTACTCCCATCTGTGCACGCGCCTGTGGCATTGCCGTGCGTGCTTGCCAAGTCTCGGTGTCTGGATCAAACATCCAGGTCTCATCTCGATAGTCAGTTCCATCCCATCCCCCGAAAAGGTAAAGTTTGCCATCAACACTAGCAGCGGCATATCCACTCCGCGGCTCGGGGAGAGCAACTAGCGTTTGCCACTGATCAACCTCTGGATCGTAAACTTCTAATTGATCTGTAACAGTGCCAGATTTAAGTGTTCCACCAGCGACATATAATCTATTCCCAATAGCAACCATTTGTATATCTGTTACTGGGGTCGGTTTTGGCGATAGTTGCGTCCAGGTATCACTCTGCGGGTTATAACGCTCCATGGCTCCTATAACATTATCAACTTCAGCGCCACCCAGAACGTAGATTTTTCCATTGTAATTGGTGATGTCAAAGTTCTTACGTAATATATTCATTGGTGTAAGCTGGTTCCAGAGTTGAGTGGGAGTTTCTGGTGACGGTATAGTAGTTGTTTGTTGGGGCAAAGAAGGTTTTATAAGTTGTGTTATCCAGATTCCGATCCCAACAAGCAGCAGCAATGCTATTATGATCATAAACCACAATTTTATGCCTGGTTGTGTTGATTTTACTGGCCGGTCTGGAAATCCAATAGATAGTTTGGAAGCTAATGTCGGTGTACTCTGGAAAGATGAATTTTTAGCAACTGCTGAGAATAGTTCCTCATTTTGGATCGCAGGTACATCGTTAGGCTCAGCAGTGCTTGTTGCTTGAACATCTTCTGGCTGTGGTTCAACTTCCACTAACCCAGTTCTCACTGCGTACAATGATGCCTCGGTACGTGATGAGACACCAATCTTGGAAAAGATATTACGCAAGTGAACTTTAACAGTATTTGACGTAATATTGAGTTGGGTTGCGATCTGTTGGTTAGTTGCTCCGGTAACAACCAGGCGCAGGATTTCAATCTCACGCTGACTCAAGGAAGTAACTGATTTGCTGGAATTAGGTTCGGTCATAACGATAATTTACCGTTTGAGTGATTTGATTCGTCGTAGGAGTTTATTGATTACTAAGCCAGCTTTTACATAAGGGTGATTTTCAATATGAGCAAGACGTTGTTTATAGGTGTCTAACTCGGCTCTCATGGCTGGAAATGTTTTATGAAGTGGTGGGATATGTTCTACATACTCCGGATGAACAATCAAAATCCATCGTAAGCCAACAGGATGGGGCCAATAGATTGGTTTGCATGAGAGTCCCTGTGCTGTGACGAGATGAGTCATGTGATCTAGAGTGTAAGCTGTACTGCCGGGGTATATCCAATCGTTACCACTATGATTGAATTTTCCTTCGACAAAATTAGCGACAAAGATAGCTGTTGCCTTCATCACTTTCTTAGCTTCAGCCAGGCATTGCTCAATTTGTGGTTGGGCCGCATGAGAAAATATTGACTGGGCCAGGATGAAATCAAATGTTTGATTAAATACACTAAAAGAAAAAGAACGATCATTATAGAAAATGGGTTGTTTTATATCGATGATATCTGTACCAAGCTCATTTTTAATACCATCATCGATTAACCACTGCTCAGGTTCAACGCCAAAATAACGACCTGACAGGAGATAGGGAATAAAGAGCCGTCCTCCGCGTAATGAGCCACACCCTATATCTAATAAGGTGTGTTCTTCTCGTAATCCAAGTGTAGTTAGAAGACAGAACTGGAGTGCGCTGACAAGATCATATTTGTCTGGTGGGCTGACAAACGCTCGGTAGTGTCGCGATCCAGGCGTAAGGTGTTTGCCTAGTTTTTCCTCTTCTTCATGAGGTAGCAATGTCATAAAGACCTCGTGTTGCTGGTTAGCCGTGCTGTAAACGCAGCAGCCAATGGTTTTCCTATCGTCCAGTATGCATTAAAGTATAGCATACCCCGGTGGATGGACGCAATAGATTCGCGCTAACAATACTATTTACATCGATACGTCCGTCTGATTGTCTACACTGGATATGGGCAATCAGACGGACACAGAAAACATTCGTTTTGTAGCCGCGCCTGATTCAGATCGATGGGAACAAGTGATTATTTCAGTATATCCAGAATCTTCAGTGCCTACTCGACGATAATCATGTCAAAAACGACCCCGACAAAAGGTATATCTACATACCCTGGACCTCTAAGGAAATCCTCGCGTGTAAAAGCTGTACCCTCGACAGTGCCAAGGATTAGACCAATACGATCTCCAGCCTGCATTTCCTCGCCTACATCAAAAGTAAATGTGTTATCTGAATTAATAGTGGTTTCTCCTAGTATCTCGCCTCCTTTCGTCAGGTCAGTTAGGCGAACAGGGACATCTGCTGGTCCAGTTCCTGTTACCTGTGTGTCTGAAGCGTTCACTGGTGTATTAATGCTAAATTCGGGTCCCTGCGGTGGGATTTCTGTAGGTGCCGGATAACCATTTGTTATAGCTGCCGGTTCGGGATAAGCTGGTTCGGGATAAGTTGGCTCAGGATATGTAGGGACAGGGGCGCTACTATCAGGACTCGGTGTAGCTGCGGGAGAGGCGTCGGGGTCTGGTGTATTTGCTGGAACAGGTGCTTCACTACATGCTACCAGCAGAGTCCCGGCCATGACAATGACGACATACCAACGCATATGTATCTTTTTCCTTTTCCAGTAGACCCTGGACTACAGATGGTTGATAACTCCGGTCTGGAGGAGCAAGCTGTAGCTTGCTCCTCCAGACCGGAGTTATCACGGAACCAGACAAGCGAACTACTTGTTAATCCCTTCATAGTTCTTCGTATTCAGCGGCTTGGCGTTTGCGAATTGAGCGGAAGCAAAGTCTGAGGTTTCCTGAACAACTGCAACAATATCGCCGTTGGCTGTCAACGTTACCGCACAATTTGAACCATCTGCAACTTCTGTCGGATTGAAGAAAGTATAGCTTCCTCCCGGTTGCAGTGAAGGTGAGGCAACTGTGGTTGTGCCAGTGTTGCACACATACTGAGCATTGACAGCAAATGTGTCATTCTCAGTAACATTTTGTACGGTTGGACCTGATGTGCTACCAGCCAAATTCTTTTTTACCAGTGGTGTAGCGATCTCTGATGTAGCAGCAGCAGCGCCAAAGCAGGTATAGGTTGTTGCCTTGGTTGGCTGACCAGGTGTGCCAAAGTTTTGCTCATTGACCACTGCGACGATAGATTGAGAGCCGTCTGTTGTTTCAACAATTGCTGAAGCCAGGTTATTGGCCGGCATACCCCCCAGGGTATTCGTAAACTGCGTGAATACAAACGAACCACCTGCCGGAATTTCCTGCTGTGCGATGGTATATGTCTGGCCAGCATTTGCTCCTGTTGCAACATCGAAAGTAACACTCACTGTTACGGGGGCATTCGGGTTTGTGTTGGCGACCGTCATACCGGTTGAGCGTTTCTGTTGCTCCGTAAAGGTGTGTTTGATGGCCGGGCAGTAGACTTTACTATCCGCTTCGGTCGTCGGGAAGAGAGAGGCTGCTTGCACCAGTGTAGCCGGTGATGCCCCTTCTACGTACTCAACGACCGTGCCAGCCATGCCATCGCCACTGGTAGCTTCGACACGCAGTGCGCCAAAGCAGGGTGAAGTATCAATATTAGCTTCATCACAGTTCGAGTTAGCAACTGGTGGGGTAAAGTCACCTGGCAGCAGGAAGATTGAACGGTTCGCCAGAATGTTGCCACTCCTTGTATGTTCTACACCATCATTCGTTCTGATGGTCGCAGTATAATCTACGTCGCTGCCGGTAGCCTGAATAGAAAAGAGGGTGGTCTTACCACCAAAATTATGCTTGACCGCCGGATAGATCAGGGTTTGCGCAGATGTTGAAGCGCCCCGGAAAAACTCAGAGGCGAAGCCACCCTGTACACCCAGACCAGGAATACCAGCGGGCGGGTTGTTTGCAATTGAACCAATAGCTGCAATTGGCTCTCCTGCTGATGCAACGGCTGAACCATCAAAGCCAGCACCTAGTGGAGGGCTGACATCAACGACGCCGGGAATGTCGTTGCCGGCCCCTGGAATAAATAGCTTATTTCCATTTTGCTCGACAGAGAAATTCACAGTAGATGGATCACCGCTCCCTTGGGGATAGACAGCAAACTCGACATCAGTTGAGGCTGTTCCAATATTCTGAATTGTGGTGGTCGTATACCATCCCGATCCCGGAAGTCCCTGGGCCCTGACCAGGGTTGTCAAACCTAACATAAGCGCGAATGCAACGACAAGTGAGCGGATTAGCCTCTTCCTCATTACAGTTGTCCTCCTTAAGTCAGTCCGATTGCAAGATATTGTCGATACAACGACACTCTCAGGATAGTCACATCACCAGCGATCTTCAATACTACCTTCGTGGTATTTGGCGTGTTCATGTGGGTTATAGAGGAGTTACTCCAGATACCCCAGATCGCGTAATCGTGCCAATACTTCTTCTTCCTCATCAGGTGTGGCCCATGCCGTTGGATTAAGTTCATCGCGCTCTACTTCCCGGCGATCTGATGTTATGGAGGTGTGTGGCGCAGAAGGTTCATTAACATGTCCAATACCGAGTAACTCGCTCAAACATCGTCCGTCGATTTCATCAGGAAGTGGCAAATCCATGCCAGCAAGAATTGTTGGAGCAACATCCAGAATCTGTACTTCAGGCTGACGACCACGGCCAGTGACTAGTGGTCCGCTTAAGGCCAACATTCCCACTGGTCGATGTATTCCAGTGTAGTGCGTACCCGAAATGCTAAAAATTTCTGCGCCTGCCATTTCACGCCACGATTGAGCAGTATAGGCCATGCCTCGCATTATAACGTTTAAGTCAGGTCCATAAGTTGCATACGGACCATGATATATGTCTCGGCTGCGGTAGACAGCATCTACAACCGGTTGACCATCATCCTTAAGTTCAAAGAGCGCAGCAGTGATCTTATCGAGAAGTTGTTCATATTCCAGTCCTGGTGCAACAATACCTTCAGGTTCACGCCCTTGTAAGTTAACATAAATTTGGCCAATGTTTCCCATGCTATATGCGCATGTCTGTGACCAGTCTACAATATCAGCTAGCGTAACAGTCGCCTCTGGTACTAATGCATGTTGAACTTGCATAGGGATCCGATTGCGGATTTTCCAGGCAAGAGGCCAATCTAGGATAGGAGCAAGATTCTCGCGGGTCAGGTGCAGGTGTCGCATCATATTCTTACGGAGTTTGTTCAAACGTCTAGGTTGTTGTCGGTGCAGCCAGCCTTGCTGTTCCAGCCAGACATTTAGGAAGACTTCCTTGTGTTGTGGGCCTCCCCCATGATCTGAAGCTAGCACAACTGTTGTCTCTGGCCCGGCAGTGTCTATAAGCTTGCCAACTTCTGTATCGAGCATGCGATGTATATCAAGAATGGCTGATCCAAACTGCGCAACGGCATGCGGATCGTGCTGTGGATGTGTGGCATCCATATGATGCCAGAAGAATGTTTCGACTTCATCAATAGCACGGTAAACAATCATAGCCAATTCCCATGGTTCTCGTTGCATCAGCCGTACCATTGCCTGTGTCTGGCTATGAGTTACAGCAGTGAGATCTGCTAACCACTCCTGTTCGCGTCCTGGTGCGAACGCTACATCTGTATCAAGACGATACCCCCAGTGTAAGAGTTCGTCACGTAGGTCAGAAGGATATGCGAATTGTCCGGTTTCAGGAGCTCCCAGACCGGCAACCATAACCCCACGCACCGTAGCAGGTGGGTAGGTGACTGGTATATTCATCGCTATCACTGAGCGATTATGGGCACTGGCGTGATCAAAAATCGTGCGAAAATTAGTTTGATCACGGCGTACACTGGTTAGTCGGTAGCTACCAGGGAGCAGTCGAACAAAGTCATAGATTCCATGTTTGCCAGGGTTCAATCCGCTAATCATCGAAGTCCAGGCAGGTGGAGACATAACTGGCAGAGTAGTACGCATCGGTGCATATGCGCCCGATTGCAGAATACGACCAATATGGGGCAGATGACCAGCAGTGACCCATGGTTCAATCAGGTCTAGATCGGCGGCGTCAAGACCAATAACAAGAATACGACTCATAAGATCTCCTTCACCAAGAGGTGCAGTTGCGCTGTACCTCGTCGCATCAGTGTAACACCACCCCGCAACTCGGTAGAACTGATACCCCCTAGTATAAATAGAAAAACGCCATAGGTGATCCATCCACTAAATAACGCCAGCACCCAAAAAACCCCTAACCATCGCAAAGCAACAGTAACTACAAAGAGTGCCAAACCAGCACCAAGTGGCCCTCGGAAAACCGACCAGATATTCCAGGAATAGATATGTCGCTGAACATAACGTAAACATAGAACAAAAGTTAACCCAGTCGAAGCTACACGGGCCAATGCGGCCCCCACTGCCCCCAAGAATGGTTGGCAGAGCAGGTTTAGCCCGGCATTTAGCATAGTACTATATAACTGGATGGGTGCAGTTGCGTTCTGATGACCAGCAATGAGCATTAACCGTCCATTGGGCAACAGTAGCATAGCAAAGACAAAGGACCAGACCAGCACCTGGAGAACGCTAATGGCCTCCAGATGCTGATTTTTGTAAAGTAAGGGCAGCAGTTGATCGGCGATCAGAGCAACAGAGAGCCCAATAGGAAGCGCAATAATGCAGAGAAAGCGCTGTGATTGTATATAGATATGGAAGGCATGTTCGCGCATTACACCGTACCATTCGGCCATAATCGGCAGAAGAATTTGGCGATAGGCCTGGGGCATAAGCAATAAAACATTCATCATATTGGCAGCAGCTGCATAAACACCTACTGCCATAATATTACCACTCTGTGCTAGCAGTAATGTATCCAGGCTTCCCTCAATGGTCATCATAATTGCAACCAGAAAAAGAGGCCACTCTGCCCGGGCCTGTGTAATCCAGAAAGTGCGTTCAAAGAATAACTTTGGCCACCCAAAGCGTAACCCTATCAGAGCCGTGTATAGAAATGTTGCCAGAGTACTGACGCTCAAAACTACCCATGCCGCTACTGCTGCATCGCCGCCTAGAGTAAGAAGCAATGCGCCTACACCTAATTTTAGCCCTCCAGTGATTGCTCCCAGGATGGCGATATACCCAACTCGGTCATGTGCTATCAGATACGATTGAAAAAGGCTAGTAAGACTTTCTGGGATGAGTGTGGCTCCAATAATGAGCACAGCACGGCTGACATCTGGTTCATACCCCGAAAACTTGACGATCCAGAGAGCAAGACCAGTATAGCAGAAGATCGAGCTTATGATACGTGCAAACAGAAAATTGCCCAGGAACACATTTCCCTGGGCTTTATTGCGGCCTACCTCACGGCTGAGTAATTGCTCAAGTCCACCTAATGACAGATAGATGAGAAAGCTTGAGTATACAAAACCCAGGGCATAAATGCTGGCTTCTTCCTCACCCAGTGACCAGGTTAACAAGATGAAAAAGATCGTATTAGCTGAACGGGCGAATATCTCTGCAATAATAGCTATTCCTGTGGCGCGTGTAGCGCGCAATGCCCAGTTCTTCAATCGTTTATCCTATGCGGCTATCGCGAAAACGCTTTATTATAACAGGAGTTTCCCTGACGGTTGTTACTGTCACTTACGGGAATGAAATTCCTTCCGCTACGTATTCATAAAAGTCACGAGATACGTGCTTTTGTTGTATATCTCCTGTTACACTCCTGGTTTCCATGGTGGTTTCGCACAAATAACATTACCATACCCATAGCCCGGCATATGCTGACGATGAGTGTAGATTTCGGTATTGAGCGGATGGTTGACAGGGACAAAACTATCCTGGCGTGCATTGTAATGCCAAAATCGATAACCATAGTCATGGAGTAAATTCCAGATTATTTCCGGCGTTCCAAATTTTTTGTTGAACTCACACATAATAACGGGTGCTGTAGAGGAACTTAGCAGATCTGATGCGCCCTGCAATACCAGGGCTTCGGCTCCTTCAACATCCATACAGAGAAAATCTATCTGTTTCCTTGGAAGTCTTTCAATCCACTTATTCAGTGTAGTTGCCTGAACTTCTACATATGATTGTTCCTTGGTTTGTGGGAAAAGTGAGTGTTGTAAATGGTTGGGATAACGATAGAGTCGTATCAGATCGGTTGTATTGCTTATGGCGATTTCGTAGCAGTATATATTGGTTTTAACGAGACGACGTAATTGGTTCCAGGCAACATTGATTGTTAGATGACGATAGGTATCCGGATCTGGTTCGAATGCGTACACTTTACCGTGAGGTGCAACGTATTGAGCTAATCCCAGTGCATAAATACCTACATTTGCACCAATGTTGAGAACAGTCATTCCAGAAGTAACAATGCGCGCCAACTGCCAGAATTCAGCTTCCATTAATGGTGTTCGGTATATGTATAATGCGTATTCTTGGGTCAAATCTGGAATAAGGATCTCGATGTGGGGAAAGGCATCAAGCTTTACAATAGCTGAGCGATGTAAAAGCCTCATCTGATGCGAGAACTGCCAGAGCATTCGGCGATAAGCCAATCGAATAATAGGCACGCGTCCGTGTGGGTAGAGATAGCGTGCGACATAAATCCATTCTTGAAGAAGTTGCGACCGTCTCATTGCAATGTTATTCTGTGTACATATCTTTTACGAGTGTGAATGGCAGCGGTGACGTAGACCTACGGCAGCGCCATCATACCACGCCAGCATTCCTAGAAGCAAACCTGGGCTGAATGGGAGGTAAGTGCGTAGCTGTGGATAACGAATCATGCGTTCAACCAGATCGCATGTTGCTAGTGCTGGACCAATAACCCGCAAAACCTCAGGAATTCCAGTACTCAGGTTAATTCTGCGCCAGTTACCGAGTAAATCCGGATAGTCTGGGTAAATTTCCATATATGTACGTCCAAACGTTGCCAGGTGTCGCCAGAGTTGACCGGGTGAAGAGCGTAAATGGCGATGAAATACAGCAGCATGTGGCTCAAACCAGAGAACATAACCAGCACGACGCAACCGGAAACTTAAATCAGTATCTTCGCCAGCAGCAAGCGGAAATCTTTCATCAAATCCTCCAATCTGATGCATAAGCGCCCGCCGAATACTAAAATTCAGACTGGGCAGGTAGGGACGTGATCCCGGTTTACTCGTTTCCAAGAAAGGTGTAAATGCCACAACATTATCACATAACTGCCAGTAGTGATTATGTTCTACAGCGACGCCGCCTCCGACTACCTCTGCCCCGGCAGCATGTCGTTCCAAAAGGCGTGTAATCCAATCAGGTCGAGCAACGCAGTCAGCATCGGTGTAGCAGAGTACATCTCCCCGAGCATGCTGTGCTCCAATGTTACGGGCAACTGCTGGACTGACTGGTTTGTTAGTGGTAATCATTTGTACCATTTCATCTTCCCGAACTCGTCCAGCATCGTCGCACCCAACAATTAAAATTTCTCGAGGCTGTATAGTCTGTGACCGTAGCGCATCAAGTACATCATTAATCAGAGGAGAGTTCAGATTGGGGATAATGACGGAAGCCTGCAAACTAGTCATGGGAATTCACCATGGATAATATCATTATTTGAAAGCGATGAATGTACCCCACTTACCGGTCAAATATGGTTGTGGGAGCGACTGACTGATGTTCTGCACATACCACACATCGCGAAAGCCAACGCTTTTCAAGATGAGCGCCATTGCACTAATTGAAGGGAAAAGTGCTAGCGTATTTGAGTGACTCTGGTGGTGGTAAAACCGGGCATCATCTTCTCTGATATGAAACATCGGCAGTTTGACATTTACTAATGCGGTATCAATAACTGCAAATTTGCGAGTAACTGCATATAGTTGCTCCAAAGCCATGATAGGTTTATCCAGATGATACAAAATACCAAGGAAAAGAGTGATATCAAACATGCCTGGCTGTTCTTTGGTTATATCATATATGTTGGAGATCTGATAGCTGAGTTTTTCTAAGCCGATGATACCAGCAATAAAATTAGCCTGATCAATGTTTTTAGAACTGGCATCAATTCCTAAAACATTATCTGCTCCGGAGCGACAAGCCTGGATTGCCCAGAAACCAGCATTACACGCAATATCAAGAACACTGTTTCCTACAAGTGTGCCTTCTGTTTGTGAAAGGATTGCTGAAAAAACATGTAAATAACGGTAATAATGACGGTTACGTGTGTTAGAAATGTTTGTCTGATCACCAGGCGCTCTGATGCCATCAAACGTAAAAGGGTAGAACCATTCATACTCACACATTTCTTGTTCAATCTCTCGACGAGATTTTGGATAAGTAGGTGATATTGGGAAATTGTCTGTAAAATTGTGAACGGCACTGGTGACGAATGTGGGGGTAGGTTGTAGAGTGCGAATAGAATGCCCTTTTTCTGTGCGCAGGATCTCAATCCCCAAGGCATTAAAGAGCATCTTTCCAATTCGTTCAAGCTGACTCATAAAAGACCTTTTTGATTAAACCAACTACACTATCTCACTAACGCTCCGCAACTGTGTTAATTCCAGGGTAGGTCAACCTTACTACAGGGCAATTGCATGTAAATCGCTGTGGAGCATGCCTTTCTGATGAACGCGCTATCTGCATTCATGCGATGAAACGATATTCGCTTCACCGATCTGGTTGCTTTCATTGATGTCTCGTGCAGACGAGCGTGCCAGAACGGAGTTGTTCCGCACGATAGTTTGGTGTAGCTCGTATCTGTGATGACAGGTTTTCTCCGCATCCTGATGCAGCAAAACGCCTCAATAGTTTATATGCGATTGCCCTGAACCTTATTACTAGTACCATGCAGTGAACCAATCAAACATTCGTTGATAGTGTAATGCACGTTCAGGGATTGCAAAATATCGCACCATAAAAACAAACATTATGATAACAAAAGCTATGTTTAGAGCCCTCCAAAGATTGGCAAGAACAAAGTTTTGCATTACTGTACCTTGAAAATTTTCCATCCATCGTCTCCTTCGAAAATAAGGTGTACCTGCTTGTCCGAAGACAAAATAGCATCTTGATACCCACCGGTACCCAGGAAAACAAAATGAACGCCTTTTGCTCGCAGTGTAGCTACGTACTGATCAGAGTCAATTGTAGTAACTGCAATAACTTCTCGTTCCAATGTGTAATTCCAGAGTGGATATGGCAATGTAACATTGTTTCCATAGGCTACGACCGCATTAGGTGCTATAGAGTGCTCAAACCACTGATAGCCTGGTCCATATCTCTGAGGGTCAAGGTTAACTGGTGAACGTTGTCCAGGTGGCAAAGTTTGAAAATATCGGATATCTTGCACTGAAAAATAACCATGATCTGCACTGGTGAATAGCGCTAAAATTGCGCCAACAACAATCAGAATCGATAGACATAAGCGTGTCCATGGCAGCAGTACATTATAGAGTGCAGCGACGGATATACCGCCTAGAACTACCAGAAAGAGTGTGTAACGAGGCATCCAGTTGAAGGGCACAAGCATCAACAACGTTCCATGAATTCCTATGATATATAACACCCACCAGTCACATCGTAGGATCGCGACGATCATCCATAGAATAATAGCCGGAAGTCCTATAATGAACCAGAGTGGACCAAACCCCCCTAACCGCGAGTCAACACTAAATAATGCACTATGGTCTGACCAGGTATACCACCAGCGTTCCCAGAATGGCATATTCCCCACAACTTGGAGTGATGAGTCAGTTGCAGCAAAAGCCGAGATCTGTATAGTACCTGGAAATATTATACGGTTCGCTATTTTGATCTCAAACGGCCATAGTGGATTGGTAAATGTGACAAAATTAAAGAGATACCAATATCCTCCCATAAGCAGAACGCCACCACTAAACAGCAATATTATCTGAATTTTTTGCCCTGGGTTTGGTGATGCAATTAGTATGGAAATGAGAAGCAGTCCTAGTGCAAGAACATAATACACTCCAGAATATTTTGTGCCTAGGATTAAACCTGCTAGCAATCCAATGATCAATGCAGATGTGCGTCCCTCAGGATATGTGCGAACCGATCGTGGCGGGGTTGCAAAACAGATCGCGATTACCCACATTGCGTCAATTGCGAGATCATTGTAAGTTGTTTTGGCCTGGATAAGCGCAGTCGGACAGAAAAGGAAGATGCTGCTTGCGATCCAGGCGCTTCTTATTGATGCACCTAAGCGTCTTCCAGTTGCATATATAGCAGTCCTAAATTGGTTGTGAAGTTATCCATACATATGGAGCTTCTCAAAATCAAAAACTTGTAAATGAAGAAACGCCTCAAACATCTCTTT
>Ga0207419_1000268_pt1 | contig 44218 bp, 44 predicted proteins | sample ElkSloMetagenome_4_FD_184723 | JGI IMG/M metagenome (GOLD analysis project Ga0207419, IMG submission 184723) | Hot spring microbial communities from Elkhorn Slough, Monterey Bay, USA - MD2A (version 2) | ecosystem: Environmental > Aquatic > Marine > Intertidal zone > Estuary: Microbial mat ...
GTCTGAAAAAGCACTTAAGCTTTTTAAGGATATTGAAGCCAACGACGGCTTTTTATCACAACTAAAAAACGGAACCATCCAAAGAAAAATAAAGGAAAGTGCCGCAAGGGAAAAGGCAAAATTTGATAATGGCAGTTTAACGCTTCTGGGTACCAACAAATACCCAAACAAACAAGATACGATAAAGAATGATTTAGAACTATATCCCTTTGTAAAAACTAATCCGGTTAAGACTTTAATTGAACCGATTATACCAAAACGACTTGCCGAAAAACATGAAAAAAAGAGATTAGAACATGAGACCGCTTAATATATAATAGTTTGTATTTAATAAATTTCGCCTAACATTTATCACAAGATATTTATTACTAGATACTTAATACTCAATACTAGCTAAAATGAAATTAAAGTTCACCCTAATTGTACTAAGCCTTTTCTTTTTCAATTGTCAGACTGAAAAAAAACCAGAGTTATCCTATAAGTACGTCACTAATGAAACGTCGTCACTAAACTGCGAGGGTATAAATATGAAACTTTTTGAGGAAGCACTACTATCCTTTGAAAATGATATAACCCAGCATTATACCCCAAATCAAGATACACCATCGAGAGCCTATAGCCAATTTATGCGCGGCGTGATTAGAAATAACGTTAAGTTTGAAAAAGTGGTTAGCGATCATTCCGTTGATGTTTATAAATCCTTAAAAAAGGAAAAGGATTTATGGATTGTTTCTGAAGGTAAGACCGAAATAAATTTTCAACATCCAATCTTTGAATGCATTGGAAAAAATATCACCAACACTGATATGAGGCGAACCTACAATGCCCTGTTAACAACCAACAGTATGTCGTTGAGAATGATGGGTAATGAATTACAGCGTAAGGCCTACACCATGAACAAGGATAAGTATGCGGCCGTTTTCAGTTCCCTGATAACCTACTATAACAATTTTCATGAAATTAATTTTAATCAAAATGATGCTGAAAACAAGACGAACAATAAAAAGCCCTCTGCTAAGGCCGAAAATTCTTAAATTTACGATATTTTAAGGGGAAAATCCTTGAATTTCTCCTGCATTTCCAGACACCTGGACGTTGAATTTGAATACTTGAACATCTAAAATTTCACCTTGCGAAAAAACCTCCAAAATATAAGCCTAAAAGGCCAAAAACAAAAAGTTGATGGCAGAACACGCAGCGCTGTATCAACCTTTCAAACGGCCGAGGACGTCACTATAAAAACAGAATACTCTAAAGCCGATATAGAAAATCTGGAACATCTCGATTTTGTGGCGGGGATTGCACCTAATCTTCGAGGGCCATATTCTACGATGTACGTTAGACGACCCTGGACAATTAGGCAATATGCCGGATTCTCAACTGCAGAGGATAGTAACGCCTTTTACCGCAGAAATCTAGCTGCTGGCCAAAAAGGGCTTTCTGTGGCCTTTGATCTGGCAACCCACCGCGGTTATGATTCAGACCACGAGCGGGTGGTTGGCGATGTCGGTAAGGCTGGGGTCGCTATCGATTCTGTTGAGGACATGAAAATTTTGTTCAATCAGATTCCATTAGATAAAATGAGCGTTTCCATGACCATGAACGGTGCCGTGTTACCAATTATGGCGTTTTACATCGTTGCTGCCGAAGAGCAAAGCGTTAAAGCGAAACAGCTTTCAGGAACCATACAAAATGATATTTTAAAAGAGTTTATGGTTAGAAACACCTACATCTATCCACCAACCCCTTCGATGAAGATCATTTCAGATATTTTTGAATATACCAGTAGAAACATGCCGAAATTTAACAGCATCAGCATCTCAGGTTACCACATGCAAGAAGCGGGGGCAACCTGCGATATTGAGTTGGCCTATACCTTAGCCGATGGGTTGGAATACATTAAAACAGGACTAAAAGCGGGAATGGATATTGACAGCTTCGCCCCTCGCCTATCGTTCTTTTGGGCAATCGGGATGAACCATTTTATGGAAATCGCCAAAATGCGTGCAGCACGAATGCTTTGGGCTAAATTGGTCAAACCTTTCAATCCTAAAAACCCGAAATCATTATCACTTAGGACGCACTCCCAAACCTCAGGCTGGAGCTTAACCGAACAAGATCCGTTCAACAACGTGACCAGAACTACCATTGAAGCCGCCGCCGCCGCTTTTGGAGGCACCCAAAGTTTACACACCAATGCCCTGGACGAGGCGATTGCCCTGCCTACTGATTTCTCGGCAAGAATTGCTCGTAATACACAGATTTATCTCCAGGAGGAAACCCAAATTACAAAAACTGTTGACCCCTGGGCAGGTAGCTACTATCTTGAAAAATTAACCCATGATATTGCCCAAAAGGCATGGAAACTCATTGAGGAAGTTGAGGAGCTAGGCGGTATGACCAAAGCCATTGAAGCAGGTATCCCAAAATTGAGAATTGAGGAAGCTGCGGCCAGAAAACAAGCTAGAATTGATTCAGCAAAAGACATCATTGTTGGTGTTAATAAATACCGACTAAAGGAAGAAGACCCAATCTCTACCCTAGAGGTAGATAATCAAACCGTTAGACTTGGACAAATAAAAAGGCTGGAACAAATCAAATCCAACCGTGATATTAAGGCGGTTGAAGCTGCACTTTCAAGACTTACCGCTGCCGCAAAAACTGGCGAGGAAAACTTACTATCTTTAGCAGTGAAGGCCGCAAGGCATCGCGCAACTTTAGGTGAAATAAGCGATGCCCTCGAAGTGGAATTCGGTCGCTACAAAGCACAGATAAAATCATTTTCAGGTGTGTACAGTAAAGAAATCAAGAACGACGACAGTTTTAAAAAAGCAAGGGAACTAGCCGATGAATTTGCCGAGCAAGATGGCAGACGTCCGCGAATCATGATTGCTAAAATGGGGCAGGATGGTCACGACCGGGGGGCAAAGGTCGTTGCTACGGGATATGCAGATGTGGGATTTGATGTAGATATCGGCCCTTTGTTCCAAACCCCTAAAGAAGCAGCAAAACAAGCCGTGGAAAATGATGTCCATGTGCTCGGGGTATCTTCATTAGCGGCTGGTCATAAAACGCTCGTCCCACAAGTTATTGAAGAATTAAAAAAATACGGTCGGGATGATATCATGGTAATTGTTGGTGGGGTAATACCAAAACAAGATTATCAGTTTCTATTCGATGCAGGCGCAGTTGCTGTTTTTGGGCCAGGAACTAAAATTAGTGACGCAGCTATATTTATATTGAATATCCTATTGGATTGAATAGTTCTATTTTCACACAAACCTCAAATTTAGATAGCCTTGAATTGATTATTAATACTAATTTAAATATTTGGCATACAGATTGCAATTAATCTAAAAAATGATGAAAACCACTTTACAATGAAAAAACTTATATATGTTCTATTCGTCTTTACGTTTATAGTATTTACCGCCTGTGAAGGCCCTCAGGGACCTCCGGGGCCTCCGGGATTTGATGGGCAAAACGGCGTTAATATTGTCGCTCAATCCTTTGAACGAACCGTTGATTTTCTACCCTCTAATAATTACGAGCAATTTATTGTTATACCTGAGAGTATTGAATTGTTTGAAACAGATATGGTCCTTACCTACATTCTCTGGGAAATAGATTCCAATACAGGAAATGATGTTTGGCGTTTAATTCCTCAGACCGTATATACAGATGCTGGACAAGAATGGCAGTATAATTCAGATTATAGCTTTGATGAAGTGAGAGTTTTTATTGATGCACCGTTGAATTTTGATTTTAACAGTTTACCAGATGCAGCTACATTAGACCAAAGGTTCAAAATAGTGGTTTTACCAGTTGACCTGATGAACAGTTATGACTTAGATATTACAAACTTTAATCAAGTTTCCCAATACATTGAATAATAGGGAAAAATCCTAATAGTAAATGTCAACAAGCCCGTTTTATTTCGGGCTTTTTTTATGACTAACAAATTCTATCTTTGCGGTCTAATCCAAAACTCGTTTTAAATGGAATCCATTTCAGTTTTTGATATGCTTAAAATCGGGATAGGCCCTTCAAGTTCCCATACGCTCGGGCCCTGGCGTGCCGCTGAACGTTGGATTTCTGAGTTAAAAAAGTCCAAAAGATTCGAAAAAGTTGAAAGAATCAGAGTCGATTTATATGGCTCTCTCTCGTTAACCGGAAAAGGTCATGCCACAGACTACGCCGTTCTTCTCGGTTTAAGCGGTGCCGATCCTGAGGAAATTCCTGTTGATACCATTGACGTCATTATTGCTTCGATAAAAAACACAAAAAAATTACTCTTTAATAACAAGCATCCCCTACCCTTTGATATCGAAAACGATATCATATTCAATCGCAAATTTTTACCTTTCCACGCCAATGCTTTGACGTTTACAGCGACCATAAGCGGCAAAAGGTATATAGAAACCTACTATTCCATTGGCGGCGGATTTGTAGTGAAGGAAGAACGTAGAAACGCAAAGCGAAACAAACACCTATTTTACTGCACTTTTCCCTATCCCGTTGAAGATGGAAAACAATTATTGAAATTTTGTGAGCAGTTGAAACTTCCTGTTTCAGGAGTAGTTTTGGAAAATGAAAAATCGATTCGAGACGAAAATACAATTGATGATGAAATAGAACGCATTTGGAACACCATGCTGGAGTGTATGTTCATTGGGTGCCATACCCAAGGGCATCTTCCTGGTGGACTCAATGTAAGACGCCGAGCTTTTGATATGCACAAAAATCTTATTAACCTTGAATTACCCTACGAAGAACCACATGAATGGCTGGAAACCATTCGCTCCACCGAAGTAAAGTTTAGACAGATTTTGAAATGGGTAAGCTGTTTTGCGCTGTCGGTTAACGAGGTAAACGCTTCACTGGGACGTGTTGTAACCGCACCAACCAATGGCAGTGCTGGAGTTATCCCAGCAGTCTTAATGTATTATTTAGTTATAGAAAATCACCAAGCTGGCTTCAATGAAATTAAAAAATTCTTACTTGTTGCTGGGGAAATTGGTAGCATCTTTAAAAAAGGTGCGACCATTTCTGCTGCAATGGGCGGCTGTCAAGCTGAAATCGGTGTGTCCTCAGCAATGGCCGCAGGTGCTCTTACCGAACTTTTAGGCGGAACTCCCGAGCAGGTTTTGGTTGCGGCCGAAATTGCCATGGAACATCATTTAGGCCTTACCTGTGACCCTATTGGTGGACTCGTTCAAATACCGTGTATCGAAAGAAACTCTATGGGTGCCATTAAAGCTATAAGTGCTGCTGAACTTGCTTTGGATACCGACCCCAGTAACGTAAAGGTTCCATTAGATAAAGTCGTAAATACCATGTGGGAAACCGCCGTGGACATGAACACAAAGTACAAGGAAACCAGTGAGGGCGGTCTGGCAGTAGGGGTTAATATGAGTGATTGTTAAAAGCCCACCCCCCGAGCCTCTCAGGGGAAGGGAGTTGCGCAGTTACCTCTTGTGAAATTTTCTGGAGTACAACATAACGTCTTATTTATTTAGCCGCTTGAGTGAGCGTTCCCTCACTCTCGGAGGCTTATGGTAAACCTCTTCTTGTATCCGCTACATAAATGATTTTCCAGTTTTTACCTTCTTTGAACAACTGAAAGGAATTCACACCACGATGGGAAAACTTTCCATTGTAGTAAAACTCATACGGCGTCCAAGCGTGAGCCATATTTCCGTCAACTCGAATTTTATAGTCTATTATTTTTTCCTCAAAGGAGGCTTCCTTCGGAATGGAAAGTATTGATTTTAAAAATAGTTTAAAATCAGTTGTTTTCAAAACAGAACTCTTCGCTCCTCGACCATCAATAGACTGCATTTTAATGCTCTTGTGGACCGTTCTTAGAATTGCAGTGCTATCCTGCGTATGAAATCCCTCGAAAAATTCCTTAATCGTATGCTCTACCTTTATAGACTCGGGATTTTGGGAAAAGACTTGAAACGATGTTAGCAAGACTAAAAGAACAAAACGATTTTTCATGAATTTATATTTCAGATTTTGACCTTAAAAGTAAGAGTTTAAAAATTCAGATTTAAGAATGTTATTAAAACACTGTATTTTTACGGCAAATAATAACAATCTGTCAGTTGGAAATTACAAAAATCCATAATTGACGAAATGTAGAAATAAGTAACATGTCCATCACAAAGAAAAGTTATAAGCGTATTACCGTAAAATCCCTTGTTGAAATGAAACAAAACAAGGAAAAAATCTCAATGTTAACCGCTTATGATTATACCATGGCCAAGATTGTAGATACGGCTGGGGTGGACGTAATATTGGTTGGAGATTCTGCAAGTAATGTCATGGCAGGGCATGAAACTACACTCCCAATCACGCTTGACCAAATGATTTATCATGCCTCGGCGGTTGTTCGCGCCATATCCCGCGCTTTAGTGGTGGTCGATTTACCTTTTGGGAGCTATCAAAGCGATCCAAAGGAAGCGCTGCGTTCTGCAATTAGAATTATGAAAGAATCTGGTGGACATGCCGTAAAACTTGAGGGTGGAAAAGAAATTAAGGATTCCATAAAACGTATTCTTCATGCAGGCATACCGGTAATGGGTCACCTTGGCCTTACGCCACAATCCATATATAAATTTGGAACCTATACCGTTCGCGCCAAGGAAGAGGCAGAAGCCAAAAGACTCAAGGAGGACGCACTGATGCTCGAAAAAATTGGTTGCTTTGGCATTGTTCTGGAAAAAATTCCTGCCAAACTTGCCCAAGAGGTGGCAGAAAGTGTTTCCATTCCGGTGATTGGCATCGGTGCTGGTGCTGGAGTGGATGGCCAAGTACTAGTACTTCACGATATGATTGGGATGACCTACGAGTTCCAACCTCGATTTTTAAGGCGTTATATGAATTTGTATGATGACATGAGCAATGCCATATCCCAATATGTCGATGATGTTAAGGCAATTGACTTTCCTAATGAGAAAGAACAGTATTAATGCCCCACTCTAAAGCCCACCCCAGCGCTCCAGAGGAGAGAGCGCTCTTACTCATATATCAAATTGTTAATTTAAACTAAACATCTATTCACTTCCTTTTTTTAAAGTAGATGTTGCGAAAGCGCAGGGGTTTAAAAACATCATTTTAAACACACTCCCTTTCCATTCGGAGAAATGTCCGCTTTTGGACGAAATTGGTAAGATTTATGCAAGCCTATTAATATAATTTCACAACTATGCGACTCCGCGCTCCTGCCTGCCGGTAGGCAAGTTTGTGAGAGAATCAAAAAAAATGAATTTTATTCAAAATCAAACCAGATGCAGGCGCAATAAAACTCGCCACTTCCCCACTCTCAGGTTTTAGCGAGGCTTCAATGTATTTTAAATCAATCTCTCCGCGACCTAAATTAACTAATGTTCCCATCATTAGGCGTATTTGATTTCTACCGAAACCCTTTCCCTTTACTGTTAAAACGAAACTTTGAGAAGGGAAAAAATTTGCGGTGTAGCTATTATTTTCAGTTATTTCGCAATGCAAGATTTCTCGTTTATACAAGCCTTTATCGGTAGCCTTATAGCAGTAAGGCTTAAAGTTGTGTTTGCCTTCAAATAGTTTAGCTCCCTTTTTCATGATACCAATGTCAAGTTCCTCAAGAAATGTTGTCATTATTGGCGCACAAAAAGGATGGCATTTCTGGCCATGGGCGAACATATAAATGTACTCCTTAACTTTAGGATGTTGGATGATATTGAAGGCAGCATCGACCTCTTTCATTTTTAAAGCTCTAATATCCTGGGGAAGATTATAGTTGAAAAGCGCGATAAAAGCATCAACATCGTCAAGTTTCTCATGAACAAATAGCTCAAAGGCGGTTTCGTTAGCCGATACCATAGCATCAGTACGACCCGCAACAAGTGTTTTAAATTTTTTACCCTCCAGAACATAATTAAGCGTTCTGTCTATCATAAAGTGAAGCGTTTTCAATTTAGGTTGTTTCTGCCAACCATGAAATCGATAGCCAAGATATTGGATAGTGATAAGATAGTAATAGCGTTTATTAAACATTTTTGAAACTCTATTTGCGTCGGTTTCTAAGAGTTTCAACAATATGGTTTAATTTAAAACCCTTGGCCTGAAGTAATATTAAATAATGAAACAGCAAATCGGCACTTTCGTTTAAAAACAGGTCGTCGTTATGATCCTTTGCCTCAATGACGGTTTCAACGGCCTCCTCACCTACTTTCTGTGCGATTTTATTAATACCACTTTTAAAAAGTGAGGCAACATAGGAATTTTCAGAATCTGAATGTTTTTTTCTGTTTTCTATAACGCCTTCTAGTTCTGAAAGAAAACCATACTTTCTAACATTATCCTCATTCCAGCAGGTATCTGAGCCCTTATGGCAGGTAGGCCCGGTTGGTTTTGCTTGAATCAACAGCGTGTCATTATCACAATCAACTTTGAGACTCACAAGCTCCAAGACGTTACCACTTTCCTCCCCCTTGGTCCAGAGTCTTTTTTTACTCCTACTGTAAAAGGTTACCAGCTTTGAATCTTGTGTTTTTTGAAATGCCTCTTCATTCATGTAGCCAAGCATTAAAACGGTCTTGGTTTCAAAATCCTGAACTATCGCAGGGACGAGGCCGTTACTTTTATTAAAATTTATTTGCATCAATTGGTTTTTTTACAATCTAACAGGGATGTCGTTTTCCTTTAAGTAATACTTTAAGTTGGCGATTTCAATCTCCTTAAAATGAAATACACTTGCAGCCAAAGCCGCATCTGCTTTACCTATGTTAAAGGCGTCGGCAAAATGTTCTAGGGTTCCGGCTCCACCTGAGGCAATTATAGGGATATTGACCAATTTAGAAAGTCTGGCAAGGGCTTTATTAGCAAAACCAGCCTTAGTGCCATCATTGTTCATTGAAGTAAAGAGTATTTCACCAGCACCTCTCTCCTCAACCTCCTTAGCCCAGTCAAAAAGTCTAACCTTGGTGGGAATGGTTCCACCGGCCAAGTGCACGAACCAATCGCCGTGAACTTTCTTTGCATCTATAGCTACAACCACACATTGACTCCCGAATTTTTGGGACAGCTCATTGATTAAAATCGGGCGTTTCACCGCTGAGGAATTGACCGAAACCTTATCTGCCCCCGATTTTAAGAGAATAGCAACATCTGAAATACTTGAAATCCCACCACCAACGGTAAAGGGAATGTTTACTTGCTCGGCAACCTTTAAAACCATTTCTATCATGGTTTTTCTACCTTCTAAAGTAGCAGAAATATCGAGAAAAACAAGTTCATCAGCTCCTAATTTTGCGTACTGTTTGGCAAGTTCCACAGGGTCTCCAGCATCGCGTAAATCAATAAAATTAACGCCCTTAACAGTTCGTCCATTTTTAATATCCAAACACGGTATGATTCTTTTTGTTAGCATGGTATTTTCCGCGCAGGGCGGACGTTGTTATTTAGGTGATTTGTTTACAAAAAACAAGTGGAAACCACTTCGAACTTTTATAGATTTCAAATAATTGCCAATTGCCTCATGAGTTATGGGATTTTGAGATTACATCCCCGACAGCAAAACTTAACCATAGGTCTCTAAATCCCTTAATAAAATATTCCCTTCGTACAATGCTTTTCCTATTATGGCGCCCTCACAACCTAAATCCTCTAATGCATTGAGGTCGTCTATACTGGTTATTCCACCTGAGGCAACGAGTTTTAAATCCTTATTATGTTCTAATATGTCTCCATACAACCTCAGCGATGGACCTTCTAACATACCATCCTTGGAGATATCTGTACAAATAACATATCGAACACCTTTGTTTATATAATCCTTGATAAATGGTAGAAGTTCCAAATCACTTTCCTCCTGCCAACCGTTAAAGGCAATTCTCGCTCCTTTTTGATGTGGGTTACAGTCCGCGCCCAGTACTATTTTAGTACCACCATATTTATTAAGCCAGCCTTTAAATACTTCGGGGTTTTTTACAGCTATGCTACCACCCGTAACCTGGCGCGCTCCAGAATTGAAGGCAATGTGTAAATCTTCATCTGTTTTTAAACCTCCTCCAAAATCGATTTTAAGACTGGTTTTAGAGGCAATTTGTTCAAGAATCTTATAGTTGACGATATGTTTTGCCTTTGCACCATCCAAATCTACCAAATGTACATATTGGATTCCCGCATCTTCAAAGGATTTGGCTACATCCAAGGGGTTTTCAGAGTATATCTTTTTTGTCTCGTAATCACCTTTAGTGAGCCTTACGCACTTTCCTCCGATAATATCTATGGCTGGTATTATTCTCATATATGTTTTCTCCCTTTCCTCTTCAAAAAAGAGCAAATTTATAAATTAATGAAATTTCTTAAAATGCGTTCTCCTGCCAAACTGCTTTTTTCTGGGTGAAATTGTACACCGTAAAAATTGTCTTTTTTCAATGCCGAAGCATATTGAATTCCGTAATCTGTTGTTGCAATTTCCTCAATGCTTCGTTCTGCATAAAAACTATGGACAAGGTACATGAATTCTTTTTCTTTGATTCCTTCAAACAATTCAGATTTTAAATTTGAGATAATGTTCCAACCCATTTGCGGCACCTTAACGGAGTTGGAAAATCGTTTAATCTCTGTTTTAAATATACCCAGGCCTTCTGTATCACCCTCCTCAGAATAGGTGCACATTAATTGCATACCAAGGCAAATGCCCAAAACAGGTTGCTTTAAATTAGGTATGAGTTTATTAAGCCCAGAGCTATTAAGCTTTTTCATTGCCGAACTGGCTTCACCCACACCGGGAAAAATTACGTGTCTTGCATGCTTAATAATTTCGGTATCATCTGAAAGTACTGCCTCGTAGCCGAGTCTTTTAAATGCAAACTGAATGCTCTTGATATTACCCGCACCGTAATCGATGATTACCAAACCTAAGGAATCCTCTTTTTTTCTAGAGTAGCTTGGCTGATCGGCCGAACGTAAGATACCATTTTGTAAATTACCCATATTTATCTGAGTTTTCTTAAAAACTGCGTATGATACCTCCCTTAATTTTTAAATATCGGGAGTGTAGCTATATTTTTCCCTTTGTGCTCGGTAAAACCATGTTATCAACATCTCGCTTTACCGCCATTTTAATTGCCTTGGCAAAGGCTTTGAATATGGCCTCTATTTTATGATGTTCGTTAGTCCCTTCTGCTTTAATATTGAGGTTGCACTTAGCACCATCACTAAAGGATTTGAAGAAGTGATGGAACATTTCCGTTGGCATCTTGCCTATCATTTCCCTTTTAAAATGGGCATCCCAGACTAACCAATTTCTTCCCCCAAAGTCTATGGCTACTTGAGCCAAACAATCGTCCATAGGTAACACATAACCATAACGCTCTATACCAAGTTTATTACCAAGGGTTGAGGCAAAAACCTCGCCCAAGGCTATTGCGGTATCTTCTATGGTATGATGCTCATCGACATCCAAATCGCCACTGACCATGATATTTAAATCTAACTGACCATGACGCGCAAGTTGATCGAGCATATGATCAAAGAATGCCAGACCGGTATTAATGTTACTTGTTCCTGTTCCGTCAAGGTTTAAATCAATTTTGATTTTTGTTTCATTTGTTTGTCGCTCTATGCTTCCTCTCCTATCCTCTATTTTGAGAAAATTATAGATATCCTCCCAATTATCTGTTTCAAGCGCGATGTAATCGTTTAAGCTGTTTTGCGCAACTGTTATCTCATCATTTCCTAAATTAGTTTGGTCATTTATATAAATTGCCTTGGCGTTTAAATTTTTTGCGAGTTCAACATCCGTAAGTCTATCCCCTATTACAAATGAATGTTCCAAATCATAATCAGATGAAAAATATTCAGTCAAAAGTCCGGTATTTGGCTTTCTTGTAGGTGCGTTATCCTTTGCAAAGGTTCGATCTATAAACTGTTTATCAAATACGACACCTTCGGCCTCAAAGGTTTTAATGACAAGATTATGAACCGGCCAGAACGTATGTTCTGGATATAGCTCAGTTCCTAAACCGTCTTGATTGGTTATCATTACGATTTCAAAATCGAGTTCCTTAGCTATCTTGCCTAAGTATTGAAATACTTTAGGATAAAATTCAAGCTTTTCAAATGAATCTATTTGCTCATCGGCTGGCTCTTTGATGAGTGTTCCATCTCGGTCTATAAATAGTATTTTTTGCATATTCACGTTGAGTTTTTAACCTTATAGTGTTTTTAAGTTGCTTAAAAGTTTTCTGTTTTCTTCTATGGTACCAACGGTAAACCGTAAACAATTTTCACAAAGCGGCTCTCTAGTTCTGTTTCTAACAACTATACCTTTATCAATGAGCTGCTTGTGCCTTAAATTGGCATTATCAACCTTAACGAGAATAAAATTTGCATCAGACGGAAATACGTGCTCAATAAAAGGGATTTCCTTCAATTTTTGATGAAGCCATGCCCTTTGGTTTAAGATGCTATGCACCTCCTCTACAACCATTTTAGGGTTTTCCAACCTTTCCATAGCCCGGCGTTGTGTGAGCTCGTTAACGTTATAAGGTGGCTTAATTCGATTCATTATTGCGATTATTTGGGCTGATGCAAAACAAACCCCCAATCTCACCCCTGCCATGCCGTAAGCTTTAGACATGGTTTGGGTAACAATAAGATTTGGGAAATCCTGTAAGCGCGTCGTGCAACTTTGCTGGTTTGAAAAATCGATATACGCTTCATCAATTACAACAAGACCATTGAAATTTTTAATAAGCTTTTCAACAGATTCAGCCTCAAAACTGTTTGAAGTTGGATTGTTTGGCGTGCACAAAAACAATATTTTGGTGTTAGCAGTCGCGGCATTTAAAATCTCTGCCACGTTTGGCTGAAAGGTATCGGTCAACTTTATACTAATATTCCCAACATCGTTGATGTTTGCTAACACTGAGTACATGCCGTAGGTGGGCGGTAAAGTAATCACACTGTCCTGTTTGGGTTCACAGAACGCCCTAAAAACCAAATCCAGCACCTCGTCACTACCATTACCCAATAATATTTGATTTACGGGGATACCCTTTAACCTTGATAACTTTTGTTTTAAATGTATTTGCTGAGGGTCTGGGTAGCGGTTCACGGAAGTTTCAAACGGGTTTTCATTGGCATCCAAAAACACCATGCCATCACCCATCTCATTATATTCGTCCCGAGCCGAAGCATATGGCTTTAGACGCTTAACATTATCCCGAACTAAGTTTAAAACATCAAAGTTATTTCTAGCCATCTTGATTTGATGTATTATTGCGCAATTCATTTAAGCGCAGGGTAACGGCATTTTTGTGCGCCTGTAATCCTTCGGCGTTAGCCATAAGCTCTATAGTTTCACCAATGTTTAAAATACCTTCTTCTGAAATTTTCTGAAAAGTTATGCTTTTGTTGAAACTATCTAGGTTAACCCCAGAATAGGCACGGCTAAAACCATTGGTTGGCAACGTATGGTTTGTCCCCGAAGCATAGTCACCTGCACTCTCTGGTGTAAAGTTCCCAATGAACACTGAGCCAGCGTTCTCAATATTGTCAATAAAATAATCCTCGTTTTCCATGCAGACTATAAAATGTTCTGGCGCATATTCATTTATGATTTCTAGTGCAGTCTCATCAGAGTCCACCAAAATCAACCTTGAGTTTTGGATGGCTTTTTGTGCCAAATCCAAGCGTGGTAAAACCTTTATTTGCTGCTCGATTTTTTTTGAAACGGTATTAATCAAGTTTTCGGAGGTCGAAACTAAAATAACTTGTGAATCTGAGCCGTGCTCGGCTTGGCTCAATAAATCCGAGGCCACATAGCTTGCATTCGCCGAATCATCAGCAACAACAAGCAGTTCACTAGGGCCGGCTGGCATATCAATAGCAACGCCATGTTTTGTCGCAAATTGCTTTGCTACGGTAACATACTGGTTACCGGGGCCAAATATTTTATAAACCTGGGGTACGGATTCTGTACCAAAGGTCATGGCTGCAATAGCCTGGATGCCTCCTGCCTTCACAATTTTTGTGACGCCGCATAGTTGGGCTGTGTACAATATTTCATTGGCTATAGTGCCTAACTTATTAGGAGGTGAACTCAATACAATTTCCTTGCATCCTGCAAGTTGTGCAGGAATGGCCAACATTAAAACCGATGAAAACAAGGGCGCGGTACCCCCGGGAATATAGAGCCCTACCTTTTGAATTGGACGTTTTTCTTGCCAACAATCAATTCCTGGGGTAGTCTCAATTTTTATTTTATTCGTTTTCTGGGCACGGTGAAATTTTTCAATATTATTTTTGGCGGTCTGTATTGCTTGTTTCAATTCGTCGGATACCTTACTACTAGCCTTTTTTATTTCCGCTTCTGAAACTAGTAGCGAACTAATATTGATACCGTCAAACCTCGTAGTGTATTTGTTTACCGATGAATCGCCGTGTTTTTTAATATCATTGAAAATTTCGTTTACCGTATGTTCAATATGCTCAAAAGTCTGGGTGGGACGCTTTAATACATCCTTCCAGGTAGATTTTGATGGGTATTTTATTGTTTTCATGTTTAATAAATAAAACGCTATTGGCGCTGTTTAACATATTTAAAAGCAGGTTTCTTTTTAAGATGACTATAAGCTTCTAAGCAACGAGATTATAAACCTTTTAATGGGAGGCTCTATGGTTTTTATCTTGAAACAGACTAACTTTTATACGGTTTTAGAATTTCCAAATATTCAGTGATTATAGTACCATGTTCTCTATTGGACAAACCAGAATGCCTTCTGCCCCATGACGTTTCAATTCGTCAATAACCTCCCAAAAATCGTTTTTATTAATAACCGAATGCAACGAACTCCATCCTTCCTTGGCTAAAGGTAATATGGTGGGGCTGTTCATACCTGGTAAAATGTTTTGAATGGCCTCTAACTGGTTATTAGGTGCATTCAATAGAACATACTTATTATCTCGACCTCTCAGTACCGATTTTATCCTAAACAGTAGCTTTTCCAATATATCTTTGCCCTCTTGGGAAATAACTGGAGACACTGCCAATACTGCCTCAGATTTGAGTAATACCTCTACCTCCTTGAGATTGTTTTTAAACAAGGTACTGCCGCTGGAAACAATATCGACGATGGCATCTGCCAAACCAATATTTGGAGCAATTTCAACCGAGCCGTTAATGATATGTAAATTGGCACTGACCCCTTTTTCTTTTAGAAATTGATTAACGGTATTGGGATAGGAAGTGGCAATACGCTTACCCTCTAAATCCCCTATTCCGGTATATTCTTCTGATTTAGGGACTGCAATGGAAACCTTACAGGACGAAAAACCCAACTTTTCAGCAATTGATATGCCTTCACCTTTTTCTATGAGAACATTTTGTCCTATAATGGCAACATCAACAACACCATCTTTCAGATACTGAGGGATATCACCATTTCTGAGATAAAAAATTTCCAATGGAAAATTTTTGGCCTCAGTTTTAAGTTGGTCCTTGCCATTGTTTATCGAAATACCGACTTCCTTAAGGATTTTCATCGAATCATCATGAAGCCTACCTGATTTTTGTACTGCGATTTTTAATTTCTCCATCGTATTGCCCCCATGTTTCAGGGTACTAAATTTTTAAATATTAATTTTATTTTTCAATGTACACCCCCTTCTGTTTAGGAATGCAAAAACCCGTTCGACAGTATCAAACGGGTTTCAAATATATTAAGCTTTATTCAATACATTTTCAGCTCGCTTGAGGGCAAGAATGAAAATGGTAATGTAATTTAATGTATTGCACTTTTTTATCGCTTGCACCAAAGGTTGCAAAATATTATTAAAAATTCCTAATCTATGTCTATAAAATTGTGTTAACCATTATTGGTTTCCAAGGATAATAGGCAAACCGCTATCGCCAGAACCAATTACGATTACTTTACTATTTGGCGAATCAGAAAGCTTCATGGTGGCATCAATTCCCTTATCCTGCAAAATTTTATCGGTTAGCGATGCGCTCAATATTTTATTCGCATCTGCTTTACCTTGAGCCTCAATTCTAACTTTTTGTGCTTCTTTTTCTGCAGTTACCAACCTAAACTCATATTCTAAGGATTCTTGTTCTTGTTTTAATTTACGCTCAATGGCCTGTTTGATTGTAGGTGGCAATGTAACATCACGAATTAAAATGTTATTAAGTTGAATGTACTGGTCTTCAACAATTCTTTTGGTTTCCTCAAAAATTTCCTGTTGAATAGCATCACGCTTTGTAGAATATAGCTGCTCCGGCGTATATCGACCAACAACACTTCTCGCTGCACTTCTAATTGCCGGCTGCAAAACACGACCTAAATAATCTTTACCTTTCTCTTTATGAAGCTTCGGAAGATTAGAATATTGCGGTTGATATAAAACCGATGCATCCAATTTAATATCCAAACCATTTGAAGACAATACAGACATTTTTTCCGGGAATTCCTGTTGCCTAACTTCGTATTCAATTACACTGTTCCAAGGTGCTACAAAATTGATTCCTTCACCGAGAGGGTCACTATCTGGGTCAACACCCCCGCCAAGCTGATACAACACCCCAGCGTGGCCAGAATCAATGGTTACTACTGATTTCGCTAATAAGATAAGAGCCACAACGATTGCGAATATCACGGGCAATGCAATTTTTGGTAATCTGTCCATAGTATCTTTTAAATTAGTCCGTTATACTTTCTAATAAACCACTCGGCTGATAGGCAAAAAACGATAAAGGCCAAGAGGTATTTAAAGTCTATCAAAGGTACGACTTTTTTAGCGCTTTTTTGAATTGTGGCAAACCTTGAATCTGCGATTAAATCACTAATTAAGGTGCTTGTATCATCAATGAAATAGATTTCCCCGTTAGAGGCATTTGCTACACTTTTAAGCTTATCGATGTTGGCATTTAAAAATTGCTTTTCTACATTGTAATCCAAAATTTTAAGTTCTCCCGATTTTGATACATTTTCGCCATTAGTACGAACTGTGAATGCATAATCGCCGGCCTCTATCCCGCTTAGGTTTACTTGATAATTTGAATTGCTTAATACAAATGGCAGCTCGGTAACCGCTTTTGTTTCTTTATTTGTAAGGGTGATGCGGAGTGTGGCATTAGAGTCAAATTCGTAGTTTTTATTAAAATACTGAGCTGTGACCCTAATATCGTCGTTCCCATTATAAAAAGATTCGTAGTTAACTTTCAATCTGGTTTTTCTTTGGTTGGAATTCAAATACTGAATCAACTTACCAATAAAATTATCAAAATCTTCAAATGAACCGTTATCGAGGTAACTCTGGGCGCGCCAACGCCATATATCCTGACCAAATAATACAGCTTCACGTTGATTATTACTTTCAAAAGTAGCAAGAAGCGGCTCCTCTAGCGGTGTGCCGTTAATAGTTTTGTAAAAAATAGTTTCATAGGGAACTTCAAATGTTATTTCCCCGAATTCTGACAATAATGGCGGATAATCACTAAAATTTAAATCTTCTACAATAAAAGGCGAGTAGTTCTGGTTTAGAGAGGGTTGAAAATTCTCTTCTTGATTTGTTAACTGTTGCTTATAATTGCCTTGCATCCCATTGAGTATGGACCAGTTAGTTTCAACTCCTGCCACAATGAATTTATTCAATTTTAGCCGATTGATTTCATCAAAAACAGACTTGAAGTTATTGGTTGGTTGATACAGAATAATTAATTGAAAATTGTTGGGCTGCTTTAAAAACTGCTTTACATTTAAAATGTTGACTTGGCGCCTTTCATTACTTTCAATAGCCTTTTTAAAAGCCCCTAAATCGGGGTGAATTATTTCTGAGACAATGGCCACGTTCGTTTTTTGATCAATGACTTCAACGGCAAAGTTCTTTACATTATTGATCCTATTTTTCTCATTTTCCAGAGGAATGAGTTCGGCCTTGTAGCTCCCAATCCCAACACGGCTTGCGGGCAGGTTAAAATTTACAATTTCGGATGAGTTGCTCTTGCTAAACTTTATCGACTTTGTAAACACGGTGTAGCTTCCAGTTGAAATACGCAATAGGGTGTTTACTTCCGTATTACCTTCATAATTTGCAATGACCTCTACGGGAAATCTATTTTTAAGATACGCGTAGCGATTAACATTTAGCTGTGCTATCTTTAGGTCACTAAAGGTCGTGGTATCGCCAAGAACAACGGGAAATACCGGTTGCCCCAATTTTTTGGTCATGTAAGTATAGTCATTACCATAGGTTTGGTTACCATCAGTAATAAGAAGTACTGGTGCAATGTCATTACTATATACTTCGGTAAACCGTTCAAAGGCCTTTGCCATATTTGATTGCTTATCACCAAAACCCAAAGAATCAGATTGCGACACCTCTTTACCAAAATTGAAAAACTGCAGGTTAAAATTCGCCTTAAGTTCGTCATTCAATTTCAATTGTGAAACTAGCTGTCTAACGTTTTGATCTTGATTCAAATAGGCCACCGATTCTGAGTTATCAACAGCCACAATGAGATTGGGTCTCTCATTAAAATATGTGACGCTATTAAATTTCGGGTTGATTATTAACAGCAGAATTGAAAAAATGGTGAGAAAACGCAGCCCAGCTAATACCCAATATATCTTAGTTCTTTTTTTTGACCTGTAAACATATTGAAAAAGCGCTACGGTTAGCGCTATTAGTCCTGCAAGTATTATGTAAAGAAGTGTTTGGTTCTGCATAAAAAAACACGGTTTAAAACCGAAAACTGTTCCAATCAAAAACCGTCATCCAAATATCACAAATTAGGTTAGCATCCCGCCATCAACATTCAAGGTTTGTCCTGTAACGTAAGCACTTAAATCGCTTGCTAAAAAGACGCAAGCATTAGCGATATCCTCTGGAGTTCCTCCACGTTTTAATGGGATGGCGCTTCTCCAACCCTTTACTGTTTCCTCATCAAGTTTGGCGGTCATTTCGGTTTCAATAAAACCTGGTGCAATGACGTTGCTTCTAATGTTTCTTGAGCCTAACTCCAACGCAACAGACTTTGAAAAACCTATGATTCCAGCTTTTGAGGCGGCATAGTTGGTTTGACCTGCATTACCCTTTACACCTACAACTGAGCTCATATTAATAATAGACCCTTTGCGTTGCTTCAACATAGTTCTTTGGACAGCCTTGGTCATATTGAAAACAGATTTCAAGTTGACTTCTATAACCTTATCAAAATCCTCCTCGCCCATGCGCATAAGCAAATTATCCTTGGTAATGCCCGCATTGTTTATTAAAATATCGATGCTTCCAAATTCGCTCAAGACATTCTCGGCTAGTTTTTGGGCTTCATCAAAATCTGCGGCGTTGCTTTGGTAGCCTTTCGCTTTGATACCCATGGCATTTAACTCTTTTTCTAAAGTTTCAGCAGCTTCAACAGACGAGCTATATGTAAACGCAAGGTTTGCCCCATGTTGTGCAAATACTTCGGCTATGCCTTTACCAATACCTCGGCTCGCACCGGTGATTATGGCATTTTTTCCTTCTAATAATTTCATTTTCTTAGACGTTAGTGATTATTGATGGTCGTTACATATTGGTTAGTTGATAGATAAACTACGAATGATCTTTTCTGATTTATAGCCTCGTTTACTTTTCAAATCCAAATATAATAATAAGGTTTCGCCCTAATGCTAAAAACCTCACAAATTCAAAGCGAATGAGTGAGGTTTGATATCTATTTTTACGCTAGGTTTATCATGCCATAACCTCTGCGACTTTCTTACCAATTTCAGCAGGTGACTCAACGACGTGAATTCCGCAGTCTTTCATAATTGCTTTTTTAGCTTGAGCCGTATCATCGCTACCGCCAACAATTGCACCGGCATGACCCATAGTTCTGCCAGCAGGAGCGGTCTCGCCGGCAATAAAACCAACTACTGGCTTTTTGCTGCCGCTATCCTGGTACCATTTAGCTGCGTCGGCTTCTAATTGCCCGCCAATTTCACCAATCATTACCACACATTCGGTTTCTGGGTCATTTATTAATAACTCAACTGCCTGTTTGGTGGTTGTACCAATAATTGGATCGCCTCCAATACCAATAGCTGTTGTGATTCCCAAGCCTTGTTTTACAACTTGATCGGCCGCTTCATAGGTAAGCGTTCCTGATTTTGAAACAATCCCAACCTTACCTTCCTTAAAAACAAAACCTGGCATAATACCAACTTTTGCCTCGCCGGGTGTAATTACACCAGGGCAATTAGGGCCAATTAACCTGCAATCCCTATCCTTAATGTAATCTGCCGCTTTTATCATATCACCAACGGGGATACCCTCGGTAATGGTAATAATTACTTTAATTCCAGCATCTGCGGCTTCCATAATGGCGTCTGCGGCAAAGGCAGGTGGTACAAAAATAATACTTGTGTCTGCCTCAACCTGCTCAACGGCTTCAGCAACCGTATTAAAGACAGGCTTATCCAAATGGGTTTGCCCACCCTTTCCCGGTGTTACGCCTCCTACAACATTTGTACCGTATTCAATCATTTGACCGGCATGAAAAGTACCTTCACTACCAGTAAACCCTTGAACAATTATGTTTGAATCCTTATTTACTAAAACGCTCATGTTTTATTTGATTTTTTTTGATTAGATTGATCTGCAATACCATTAAAATATCTTAATACCTTAGTTACAAAAATAACGGTTTGCTAATTATTTACGAGTATAATTAAAGACTTTTATTAAAGCCTAGTTAAGATTTCATAGTATAAAATAACATTTGCAACCTATGACCTTAAATTAAATGAGTTTATACTTGCCTTGCCATCATCCGCCAATTGGCTAATCTCAAATCCTTTGAACAATTTGCCCTCCTTAGTTTCCCATATGGTAATAAAATGAGCTATAGGTTCGATTTTTGAAGGACGCTCAATTAAGGCAGCGTTTACGGTGTGCCTAATTGTTATGGTGCTTTCATCTTGCAGTAAATGACTAATTTTATATCTAAAGCTTTCGTAAGAACGACGAATTTCAGCAAGTAGCTTCTCAACATCGGCATATTCCAATTTTGTGAACCCCTTACTGCTGTGCCAATTGAGTTCACAATCTGGATGAACGTAGTTAATGGCGTGGTCATCTTTTGCCAAATCAAGGTCGTAGAATGATTTAACAGTTTGTTTTGCTAACATTTATTTTTCTTTGAGATTTTTAATAAGTTCAGGAATCTGCTTTATATAAGCCATTTCGCGGTATTTTTTTTTGGATTTCTCGGCCGGTGAACCAAAATAAGATGTGTTCTCTTGGGTAGAGTGTCCAAGACCAGATTGTGCGTAAACTATGGTGCCCTTGGCCAGGGTAATTCCGCTCTTAATCCCGGCCTGGCCCCATATGGTAACCTCGTCTTCCAATACCACACACCCGGCAATACCTACTTGAGCGGCAATTAGACATTTCTTACCGATAACCGTATCGTGCCCTACCTGAATTAGATTGTCCAATTTACTCCCCTGCCCAATGGTCGTATCGCCAGTAACCCCGCAGTCTATGGTGCAATTTGCACCAATATGAACCTCATCTTCTATAACCACGCGACCTCCAGATTTCAACTGGTCAAATCCCTCGGGACGGTTTTTATAGTAAAACGCACTTGCTCCCAATACAGTACCAGCGTGGATTACTACATTATCCCCAACTACAGCATCATCGTAAATACTCACATTTGAATGTATCAAACAGTTTGTGCCAATCTTTACATTATTGCCAACAAAGGTATTGGGCTGAATTATCGTCCCCTCTCCTATTCTTGCTGACGCGGAAATATTAAGATTTGAGGATTTGAAAGGTTTAAAATGCTCCGTAAGCTTATTGAAGTCCCGAAAGGGGTCATCGCTGATTAACAGAGCTTTTCCCTCAGGGCAATCTACTTTTTTATTTATTAAAATAATTGTTGCAGCAGAATTTAAAGCTTTGTCGTAATATTTCGGATGGTCAACAAAAACAATATCCCCGGCTTCAACCACGTGTATTTCGTTCATTCCCAAAATGGGAAAGTCGTCTGCACCAACATAATCTGAAGAAATTAGTTCTGCGATTTCCTTTAAGGATTGTTGGTTGGGAAATTTCATTTTTTATAGCTTATTAATCGAAGGCACACTGAACGTATTGGCACTTCACATTTATACTAAACTAACAAGATTAGTGCGTTGTCAGTCTTTTACACGCTCTTTATAGGTTCCCTTGTCGGTCTCTATTTTAATTTTATCACCCTCATTTATAAAAAGCGGCACGTTGACTTCCGCACCCGTTTCAACGATTGCTGGTTTTGTTGCGTTAGTAGCGGTATTCCCTTTTACTCCGGGTTCTGTATGGGTTACCTCCAGAGTAACGCTGGCTGGCATTTCAACAGAAAGCGGCATATTATCCTCGGTATTGATTTGAATCGTAACAATTTCGCCTTCCTTCATTAAATCCGGTCGATCCAAGGCCGCTTCCAATAATCTAATTTGAGTGTAATCTGCTTCATTCATAAAGTGATAGAACTCGCCATCGGTATATAGATATTGAAATTTATGGGTTTCTACCCTTACGTCCTCAATTTTATGCCCTGCAGAAAAGGTATTGTCAACCACCTTTCCGGTAGTTACGCTTTTTAGTTTTGTCCTTACAAACGCTGGTCCTTTACCGGGCTTAACGTGTAAAAACTCAATTATTTTATAGATATCATTATTGTATCTAATGCATAATCCATTTCTTATATCTGAAGTATTTGCCATTTTTGTTGTATATGTTTAGCTGTTTGATTTAAAATACCCTTTCATGATACCACGGTGGGAATTTTTTATGAACTGCAGAATCTCATCCCGCTCTGGAGTAGCTTCCATTTCAGCTTCTATTAAATCTGAAGCTTGGGTATTATTGTAATTTTTCTGATAAAGAATTCTATAAATATCCTGAATCTCACGAATTTTATCGGTTGAAAACCCACGGCGCCTTAGGCCAACGGAATTAATCCCTACATAAGATAGCGGCTCACGTGCTGCTTTAACATAAGGTGGAACATCCTTTCTTACCAAAGAGCCACCAGTAACAAATGCATGATTTCCGATAGAGCAAAATTGATGCACGGCGGTCATACCTGCCAAGACCACGTAGTCACCGATAGAAATATGCCCCGCGAGCGTGCTGTTATTTGAGAATATGCAATTATTACCGATAATACAATCATGCGCAACGTGGCAATAGGCCATTATCAAACAATTATCGCCTATGACCGTTTTCATCTTATCAGAGGTTCCTTTATTTATGGTAACACATTCCCTGATGGTTACATTGTCTCCAATAACGGCAAGAGTATCTTCATCATTATATTTTAAATCTTGGGGGATGGCTGATATCACTGAACCCGGAAAAATATTGCAGTTTTTTCCAATCCTTGCACCTTCCATTATGGTGACGTTACTACCTATCCAGGTACCTTCGCCAATAGTAACATTATTATAAATGGTTGTAAATGGCTCAATAACCACATTTTTTGCAATTTTTGCTCCGGGATGTACGTATGCGAGAGGTTGATTCATGTTTTTTTTATTTCACTTTTGAAATCTGCGCCATTAATTCGGCTTCGGCGGCAAGCTTACCATTGGAATAAGCATAACCTTGCATATGGCAGATACCCCTTCTGATAGGTGTAATTAAATCGCATTTAAATATAAGCGTATCACCCGGGACTACTTTTTGTTTGAATTTCACTTTGTCGATTTTCATGAAAAAGGTCAAGTAATTTTCTGGGTCGGGAACAGTACTCAACACCAAAATACCACCTGTTTGCGCCATAGCTTCCACTATTAATACTCCTGGCATAACCGGAGCTCCCGGAAAATGACCTTTAAAAAATTCCTCGTTCATGGTTACGTTTTTCATACCTATGACGTGGGATTCAGAAAGTTCGAAAATTTTATCAATAAGCAAAAATGGTTGACGATGTGGCAACATATCCATAATTTGGATGACATCCATTAAAGGCTTTTGTGCCAAGTCAATCTGCGGCACATTGTTGCGCCTTTCGTTTTTTATGATTTTAGAGAGCTTTTTAGCAAACAGTGTATTAATTTGGTGACCGGGTTTATTTGCAATGACCTTTCCCCTAATTCTAGTTTTAATAAGTGCTAAATCTCCAACAACATCAAGAAGTTTATGACGGGCTGCTTCGTTAGGATAATGAAGGGTCAAATTATCTAGAATGCCATTTGGCTTCACCGCAATGGCGTCCTTTTTGAAAGCAATCCTGAGTTTCTCCATCGTTTCTTTGGACAATTCCTTATCCACATATACAATAGCATTATTTAAATCACCGCCCTTAATGAGCCCGTGCTCAAGCAGGGTTTCTAACTCATGTAAAAAACTAAAGGTTCTAGAGTCTGAAATTTCAGATTTAAACTCTGAAATATGGTTCATTGTTGCGTTCTGGGTTCCCAAAACTTTCGTACCAAAATCAACCATAGTGGTCACTTGGTAATTCTTGGCCGGCATAACTATTATTTCGCTACCACTTTCTTCATCTAAATACGAAATGACCTCTGTCACCACGTATTCTTCCCTAAACTCACATTGCTCTACTACCCCAGCCTTTTCTAAAGCTTCTATAAAATATTTTGCAGACCCATCCATTATTGGAGGTTCTGAGGCATCGAGCTCAATAATGGCATTATCAATATCCATCCCAACCAATCCGGCGAGCACATGCTCACAGGTTTGTATGGTAACGCCGTTTTTCTCTAGGCAAGTCCCTCTTTGGGTATTACTCACATAATTTGCATCTGCCTCAATAGTTGGGTTTCCTTGAAGATCAACTCTCCTAAAACTAAAACCGCTATTGGCATCGGCCGAGCAAAACTTTAAATTAACTTCCTTACCAGTGTGCAAACCAACCCCTTTTAAGGACACCTCCCTATCTATGGTTTTCTGTTTGATATCTGTTTTAATTATCGCCATTGAGTTTTTTTTCTATGTCGTTTAAACGTTTTATTATTTTAGGTAAGTTTTTAAAGTGCACGTAGGATTTATTGAAATCTCCATAATTTAATGCCGGTGAACCTTGTATTACCTCATTGTTCTTAACATTTCTACCTATACCAGATTGGGCCTGAATTCTCACGTTATTGCCGATAGAAACGTGCCCAACAATACCAACTTGACCCCCTATTTGACAATTTTCACCGATCTTGGTAGAGCCTGCTATACCTGTTTGGGCAGCTATAACGGTATTTTTACCTATCTCAACATTATGTGCAATCTGTATTTGGTTATCCAATTTTACACCACGTCGAATTATAGTAGAGCCCAAGGTAGCTCGGTCTATAGTGGTACCTGCACCAACATCAACGAAATCCTCTAGGATAACATTGCCAATTTGCGGTACTTTATTGTATTCCCCTTTTTCATTGGGAGCAAAACCAAAACCATCTGCCCCAATTATAACTCCCGAGTTAACTACGCAATTATTACCTATTTTACAATCTGAATATATCTTTGAACCCGCAAAAACCAAGGTATTATCACCTATTTTTACATTATCGCCAATATAGGTGTTCGGGAAAATTTTAACATTCTCACCAATAACCACATTGTCACCAACGTACGAAAATGCCCCAATATAGATACCTTCACCCATGCTTGCAGAATCTGAGACAAATGATGGATGTTCTATTCCATTTTTGTTAAGCTTGATTTGATTATAATATTCCAACAGTTTGGAAAACGACTTATAGGCATCTTCCACCTTTATCAAGGTCGTCTTGAGTTGCCCTTCGGGCTCAAAGTCTTTGTTTACTATAGCAATTGAAGCTTCAGTAGAGTATATATAGGATTTATATTTAGGGTTTGCCAAAAAAGTTAGGGAACCTGTGGTACCCTCTTCAATTTTTGAAAGTTTAGAAACCTCCACCTTTGGATTGCCAACGATGTCTCCTTCTAAAATTCCAGCGATTTGTTCTGCTGTAAACTTCATTCTCGCAAAAATATGAAAAATGTGTTAGATAATTCTATCTGGGGATTTTGGTTTGTAAATGTACCTTAAATGGAACCGAATTTTGCAGATTAAGCATATTTACTGTGATTGTCGTTTCGAATTTTATTCCCGCACAACACAAACTCATTCTAAAAGCACCGTATTAAATTGAAATAAAAAACCTATACACTGCGACGGTAAACTTAACTCATAGCCGCAAAGCGGACGACTAAGATGGCTTAGGGTAACACACGTAATACTTTGTAATGGGCTTGGAAAGCGACTCGATGTTAAACTGACTTGAGGCCTTCGAGATATCAACAACTTTTCCGTTTTTTTGAAGGATTTGGATTTGCTGGCCTTCGGCTCGATAAGCCTGACTGGAAATATAATCTGTAAATACAAAATATTGGGCTTCTTCTTCTGTAATTGAGTGGCGAACCATTAGATTACCCATATGCCTGTTCAACAGCTCTTTTTTAATGGGTTTATTCTTTAACTTAATTTTTAAAAGATTACGGTTAATAATCATGCTGCATAAATGACTCAAAACAAAATCCTTATGGGTTTGCCAAGATTTCATGGCCGCCAAAATATCGGTATCGTCTAGTCTCGCGAATGTTCTTAAAACGTCCAAGTTGAGATTCTCTGGGGAAATTTCAGTAGTAAGAAAAAAACGCAAAGGCTCGCTTGCCTGTAAAGCTGTAGAATTTAATGATAGTTCCTTAGCACGTTTTAAGACTCTAGTTAATAATTGCTCGGCAACGATACCCGTTTTATGCAAATACACCTGCCAGTACATAAATTGTCGTGCGAGCAGGAATTTTTCGAGACTGTAAACACCCTTTTCCTCGACAACAATATGCTCATCCCTAACGTTGAGCATCGTAATCAAACGCTCGCTATTTATATTTCCTTCAGCAACTCCAGTATAAAAGCTGTCACGTTTTAAATAATCTGCACGATCCATATCAAATTGACTTGATATAAGTTCACATAAGAATGGGCGATGGTATTCGCCCTTGAAAATTTCAATGGCAAGGGTTAAACTTCCGTTAAATTCGGTATTGAGATGTTCCATAAAATGAATAGAAATCTGCTCGTGTGAAATATCGTTTACAATGCTATGTTCCATAGCATGGGAAAAAGGGCCATGGCCAATATCATGTAGTAAGATGGCGATGTAGAGTGCATTTTCTTCCTTATCCGAAATGTTAACTCCCTTGAAGCGAAGCACATCAACGGCTTTTTTCATTAAGTGCATACTACCAATCGCGTGATGAAATCTAGTATGATGCGCACCGGGATAGACCAAATAAGAAAGTCCCATTTGTGAAATTCTGCGTAATCTTTGAAAGTAGGGATGCTCAATCAAATCGAAAATGAGCGAATTTGGGATAGTAATAAAACCGTAAATTGGGTCGTTAAAGATTTTAAGTTTATTGCTGGTCTTCAAACACTGAATTTTTGATTTAAACAAATATACATGAACAACATAAATATTCTCTGGGTTGACGATGAAATCGATCTTTTAAAACCCCATATTTTATTCCTCGAAAAGAAAAATTACAAGGTCACGACTTGTCAAAGTGGGACCGAAGCCATAGAAATCGTGGATGAAACCAATTTTGATATTGTTTTTCTTGATGAAAACATGCCAGGTCTAACCGGACTCGAGACCCTAAATGAAATTAAGGAAAAACGCGCCAATCTCCCCGTGGTAATGATTACCAAAAGTGAAGAGGAGTATATTATGGAGGAGGCTATTGGTAACAAGATTGCCGACTATCTCATTAAACCGGTTAATCCCAACCAGATACTGCTTAGTCTTAAAAAGAATCTCGACCATTCCCGTTTAGTTTCAGAAAAAACCACTTCTAACTACCAACAGGAATTTAGAAAGATTGCAATGGATATGGCCATGGTCAATACCTACGATGAATGGAGCGACCTTTACCAAAAATTGATTTACTGGGAGTTACAGTTGGAAGATATTGAAGACGTTGGGATGACCGAAATCCTTGAGTCACAAAAGAACGAAGCTAACGTTCAGTTTGGAAAATTCATTGACAAAAATTATCCCTCTTGGTTTGATTATAAAGAGGACGCACCAACACTTTCGCATACACTTTTTAAGGATAAGGTGGTGCCAGAACTAAGCGATAAGCAACCAACATTGCTAGTTGTGATAGATAACCTAAGGTATGACCAATGGAAAGCCTTTGAACCCATTGTAGGCAATTATTATAAAAAATCCTCTGAAATTCCGTTTTACAGCATTTTACCTACGGCAACCCAGTATGCGAGAAACGCCATATTTTCCGGACTTATGCCAATTGATATGGAAAAACTTCATCCCAATCTTTGGAAAAATGATACTGATGACGGCGGTAAAAATATGCATGAGGAAGACTTTCTAAAGGGTCAATTAAAGCGCTTAGGGTTAAGAAACCTAAAAACCGAATACCATAAAATCACAAATTTAAAGGCGGGGAAAAAACTCGTTGAAAATTTTAAAACCCTTAAGAATAACGACCTATCGGTCATTGTCTATAATTTTGTGGACATGCTGTCACACTCTAAAACCGAAATGGACGTAGTAAAGGAATTAGCTAGTAATGATAAGGCTTATCGTTCGTTGACCGTGAGCTGGTTTAAGAACTCCCCACTTTTGGAAATGATTCAACAGGCACAACAATTGGGTTTTAAATTAATTTTAACCACAGACCATGGTACGATAAACGTAAAAAATGCGTCCAAGGTAATTGGGGATCGTGATACGAGTTTAAATCTTAGATATAAAACTGGGCGGAGCTTAACTTACGACGACAAGGATGTTTTGGTAGCCAAAACCCCAAAGACTTTTCAATTACCATCAATAAACATGAGTAGCTCATTTATTTTTGCTAAAAGCGACTACTTTCTCGCTTACCCTAATAATTATAACCATTATGTCAGTTATTATAGAAATACTTATCAGCATGGCGGGGTTTCGTTAGAGGAAATGATTATTCCATTTGTGGTTTTAGAGCCTAAATAATCATAACGTCATTTTAGGACAATCTTAAAAATTAAAAACCCCGATTTCTCGGGGTTCTTTTTTTTATTATGTATTTTATTTTTTAGGTTTCATCTTGGGTGGACGCTGTAGAATCTGCATCTAGATAGTTTGGAATACCGTCATTATCTGTATCGTCGTTAGTTGGATCACCATCTTCATTAATATCCTCGAAAATCGTAAAAACGCCATCGCCGTCGTCGTCATTATCTACGTAATTAGGTCTATTATCGTCATCAGTATCATCATCAAAAATATTTTCATTCTTATTTATATCCTCTCGGAACGAATCAACACCATCGCTATCATGGTCTAAAATTGAATAATCAAACAATTCAAATTTAAAAATAAGATTGGAATATGGAGGAATGCCCGATGGTGGATTACTAAAATAAGCTAAACCAGAGGGTATAAACATAACACCAAGACCATAATCGTTATATGTTAAGGTTCCATCTGGATTTACTGTGGGACCCGACGCAGAAGTAGAAAAAGTTGGTATCACATCTCTCCAAGCTGGTATCAACCTAGTCAAGTCTAAAGGCTCATCTGCATTAACATTATTATCAAAAACTTCTTCGTCAAGTAAATTTCCGCTATATTTTATTTTTATAGCATCAGTGAAATTGGGGTTTTCACCACCACCTTGATTAAGCCTCAGTATATAATATTCATAGTCTGCTTCTTGAAATGTAGTTGTTTTTTTCTCTACGGCACCCATTAACAAGGTGTTCTCCTCCGGATTTGGAAGTGCCAAATAATTTCCCTGTTCGTCCTTAGGTAATTCAGTTATTAAAATTTGCTCGATAGAAAAGTCTCCCCCATCTTCAAAGAGGGCAGAATTATAATAATGCGTTTCTAAATAACCAATTAAAGAATCACGGTCTGTAACTTGTTGTTCAGTTCTATCCCTGGGCGGAACTACAACAATCCCATTATCATCATCAGATTCACAGGAAACGCAAATGATTTGAGTTAGAGCCAATAGAGTTAATAAACTTTTAAAACGCATAATTTTCTTTTTCTTCCACACAAACTAACTTTACAATAAACAAGGGTCTGTTTGTATGTAATGATTAATTTTGTGGCGCAAGATACAATAATAAAATATTGCGGTTATATATATTTAAAGCCAATTTTTAAGAGCACACTATGCGAGTTGATAAATATTTATGGTGCATTAGATACTTTAAAACAAGAAGTATTGCAACCCGAGCATGCAAGAAAGGCCAGATTAAGGTTAATGGGGATGTTGTTAAGCCAAGCCGGGAGGTTTATGCCATGGATAAATTGATTGTTCGTAAAAATCAAATCAATCACGAGCTTGTTATAAATGATTTACCTTCGAGCAGGGTTGGCGCAAAACTAGTCGATATCTACAGAACAGATACAACGCCTAAGGAAGCCTTTGAGTCGAAAGAGCTTTTAATATATTCCAAGGACTACTATCGTAAAAAAGGAACCGGAAGGCCAACGAAAAAAGACCGAAGGGATATTGATGACTTCTATTATAATTCTGATGAAAATCTAAATGATTCCTAACCTTAAACAACCACACCGACTCGGTTCATAAATAATTTACAATGAAAGATACCATCTTAAGCCATGAAGAGATAAAAAACAAAATACGAAGGATAGCTTATCAAATATATGAGAATAATGTTGATGAAACCGAGATTATTTTGGCGGGAATTGAAAAAAACGGATTCGTTCTAGCCAAGAAAATAAAGGCGCAATTAGACCTTATATCTGAAATAGATTCTCAATTATGTAGTGTTACGGTTGATAAGAAGAATCTGTTAGAAACCGTTTCGTCTTCAATGGCGCCTGAGCAATATCGGGAGAAATCAGTAGTTTTAATTGACGATGTCTTAAACTCGGGAGGCACTTTAATTTACGGTGTAAAACATTTTTTAGGAGTACCCTTGAAACAATTTAAGACGGCCGTTCTAGTTAATCGAAATCACAAAAAATACCCGGTGAAGGCTGATTTTAAAGGCATTTCACTTTCAACCTCCTTGAATGAGCACGTTGAGGTCATTCTTGATGGAGAAAGTGATCTAGCCTTTTTAAAGCCCTCTTAAAAAAGCTTATCAATAATTTCCTGTGAAATAGAGGTGACGGTCTTATCGTCAGTCTGAACAGAAGCTGCAGCTTTTAAATAATATGTATTACGCTCAAAAAGATGCTTACCAACAAACTCTTGCAGCTCTTCAATGGTATTAATGTGGCTTAGTAATGGACGTTTGCTGCGCTGCGGGAAAAGTCGATTGGCAAGAGTTGGTATTGTAGTTTTTAAGTAAACACTCCTTACTTTGCTGGAACTTAATATCTGCTGCATGTTATCTGAATAGCATGGTGTACCTCCCCCAAGTGCAATAACCCTATTAGTGCTAGATAAAACTTCCTTTAGATAATTTGTTTCAAGTTTTCTAAAGTGTATTTCACCTTTTAACTCAAAGATTTCCGGTATTGAGAGACCTTCTTTTTGAGAAATAAATTGATCAAAATCAATGAAATCGTAATTCAACCTTGATGATAATTCATCTCCAATTGACGATTTCCCAGAACCCATATACCCAAGTAAAACTATGGTCATAAAGTCTTTATGTTTTCAGCGTTTAAAGCTTAACTGTAGCCGATGCAAAAAAACAAAAATTTAAATAAAAATCGGTTTGTAATATAAATTAAACATTTTATATTTGCACCCTCGTTAAAGAGTCTAATTGACTTGGTAGCTCAGTTGGTAGAGCATCTCCCTTTTAAGGAGAGGGTCCTGGGTTCGAGCCCCAGCCAAGTCACAAAAAGCAAAACCTTAAAGACTTAAATCTTTAAGGTTTTCTTGATTAATATTCTTTTTTAAATTCAATAGTTGACATATTAAATAGTTATTTGTTTTGAGTCCTTACTTGCAGATTCCATAATAGCTTCAACGATTCTAATATCCCTTAATCCCTCCTGCCCTGGTACTCTAAGAGCTTTGCTCTCCTTAATCGCCAAGGCATCATTGTTCATTTGAATTGCTTGTTGGTTACAATTACATGCTTGCAGTTTCTCATTCTCTGAAGTTGTCCCCCTTACCCCATTATAACTTTGGAAAGGTTCTAGTCTGTAGTAGCCATGAACACAATCTACCTGTAATTTGTTGACCTCTTTGGCATAACTCACCATACCATTACCAACTATTCCTTCGGGAAACTCTAAGTCAAAATAAGTAATCTCATTGGCTCCGTTCTTGAAAAGCGCCGGTCTCTCATTTTGATGCCTTGCGCTCACCGAAATTGGCTCAAGACCAGAACCATAACGCAATGCGTTTATGGGATAGACTCCCATATCGTAGATTGCACCACCTCCCTTTTCGCCATTTAAACGCCAATCACCACCACTGCCTATTCTAAAACCTGCGCTGCAATTTACCTTTGTGATTTTTCCATAAGGTCTAGTATTGGCCCAGTCCATGATTGTATTGGTGTTCTTTTCGTGCTGCATCCTATACCCAATAGCCAACCTAACCTTGTTCTTTTTGCAAGTATCGATTATGCTATTACATTCCATTACGGTCATCGCCATGGGTTTTTCACAAAACACATCTTTACCCGCATTTGCAGCTATTATGGAATACTTGGCATGTAAAAAAGTTGGCGTTACTATGTAAACTATATCTATGTCGGGGTTATTGGCCATTAGGTGCATATTATTGTAGTCATAAACATTGGCATCCTTGATGTCATATTGCCTTTGCCAAATAGGAATTTTTTCAGGACTACCAGTTACAATACCTTTCAATTCAATATGTTTTGTTTGCTGTAGTGCTGGAGCTAAATGATTTTTACTGTAGCTGCCTAGCCCAAGTAAGGCGACACCCAATTTATTTTTTCTAGACCTATTTATGATCGCTGGAAAAGGTACTGCCATGCCGGCTAAAAGTAGGCCCGATTTTTTGATGAAATTTCTTCTATTAGACATGATTCATTTTTTGAAAAATACTGATTTAACTACTCAGCCATTAGTTCTATTCTTATTTTCCTGAATTCAATTAAAAACCTAATAATGTTTTTTACAGATTTTAAAATAGTTTTATTAAAGTATTATATTTGCACGCCACTTAAATGCAATAATGTTTTTATTGCCTAATACTGCGCACGTGGCGGAATTGGTAGACGCGCTGGCTTGAGGGGCCAGTGACCGTTTTAGGTCGTGGAAGTTCGAGTCTTCTCGTGCGCACAATTTTACGATAAGTAGAAGCCATGACGTTTTGCATGCAAATGTCATAGTGCTGACCCTGGCGTAAGCATTCGAGTCTTCTCGTGCGCACATATTCAATAATCATTGGCATTCAATAAATAGGTGCTGAAAGTTTCAAGTAGCCTCGGTATTATTGTAGGTGACTTTATAAAATCATTTCCTCAAAAGCGGCAGTATTAATTATTTCAGCACTTCGAGATTATATTGAAAGCCTTACCATTAATTTACTACTAATCAACGATATAATTAAGAATTTAAAATGGACATGCGGTTTTGAGCTTAACAATCATCATTTAGCTAATAAATGGCTAAAGCTTAAGAAAAAAATTCAGTATTTTGAGATTAGTTTTCTTCAATTAGTATTCAAAAAATTATTTTTTTAGTAATGGTAAATCTTCCTATTATAGCTGGAACTCTCGCATCAATGCTTCACGTCATTTCTGGTCCAGATCATTTAGCTGCTGTCACACCATTAGTTATTGAAACTAAAAAAAGAGCATGGAAAATTGGTCTTTTTTGGGGATTAGGGCATTTGATGGGCATGTTGTTGATTGGTGTTCTTTTTTTAATTTTTAAGGATTTCATACCCGTTGAAAAAATTTCTGAATACAGCGAACAATTAGTTTCATTGGTGCTAATAGGTGTTGGAGTTTGGGCACTTTATAGAATATTTTACAATAAAAAAAAGCATTTTCATCCACACGTCCATAAAGATGATGAAATATATAATCATATCCACAAACACGAACATAATCTAAATGAGAGTCATCAACATACTCACAATAAAATAATTAAGCAAAATGTTTTATCTTCTTTAAGTATTGGATTTTTACATGGCTTAGCAGGTATAGCGCACTTTTTGTTACTATTACCCGTATTGAGTTTTGAAAACAAATATGAAGGTGCCCAATACATATTTGGTTTTGCTATCGGCACAGTAATAGCCATGTCTGCTTATGCCTTGGTTTTAGGTAAAATAACAACTTTATCTAGAAAAACACACGAAAAAATTTTCTTTAAAGGTGTGCGATTGTCGGGAGGTCTTTTTGCAATAGTAATAGGTTTTTATTGGCTGTACTTAACCTTTTAGATCACAAATAACCAGTCGATGGTTGCCGGTATCTGCAATAAATAAAGTATCACCTGCGGTAGTTATTGAAAATGGCCAATAAATCGCACTTTTAGTTCCGTGCATATTGCCTTTAAATTCGCTACCCGTATTAAAATCTTCTCTGCCTATGAGCGCTTTCGCCAAAGCGTTATTGGAACTCGGTATAGTATCAAATTTTAAAATGCGACTATTACCAGTATCATTTACTAATATTCCTTCTTTATAGAAGCACGCATCATAAGTCCAATTGAGTGTGTGAGCCTCTGGTGATAATCTGAATTGATTTTGCCCACAAGCATCAAAATTATCTTGACCAATAATTACATCAGCAGGTTTTGAAAAAGCATGTTCTTTATTATTCCAAACCAAAATACGATAGAATTGAGTATCTGCCACCGCCATCTGACCCCTATTATTTAATTTAACAGAATAAGGCCAAATAGGTTCATTGTTATTGTAATCACGAGTCGTAAAACTTGGTTTTCCAATGACCTTATCGGCTGCTACATAGTTTTCAGTAGGAATACTATCAAAAAATAAGATACGTCTATTTCCAGTATCGGCAATCCATAAGCTTTTTCCGTCAGAAAATAATCCATATGGCCAATTCAGTGTCCGCGCACTCGGGTCGTTTCCTATGCCTTTTACATTGGGTAAATTAGTTTTAAAATTGGATTGCCCTAGCACAACATCTGCCGGCTGTGCATTTGTTGTTGGTATAGAATGCCAAATTAGTACTCTATGATTCCATGCATCGGCAACTATAAGCTTTTCACCATCGCTCCACAAGCCAGATGGATAGTGCAGTGATGTTGCTGTTACATCGCCTCCAGAATTACGTCCGCTAGCTTCAACTTCCAACTGTCCTAAAATTACGTCGGGTTCTTGAAATTTAGTAGTTGGGATTGTATTCCAAATAAAGACACGATTTTGACCTGTATCAGACACAAAGAGTTTGTTTTTGGCCACAAAAACACCTCGAGGAGCTAAAAATGGCTTTTGCTCGGAGCCTCTAAAGAGTCGACCATTGGTAACTTCGGTTCCTAATGTTTTAAAATCCATAGTTAACAGATTCGAGGTAATTGCTCTCCTGGCAACATACTTACTACTCGTTTGCCACCAATGGAACTTTCCATAATAACTTGCTTAGGATGCTCTTCTGTTACCGTCCCTATGATTTGTGCCTGAGTTCCGTTTATATCATTTTTAAGTACTTCTAAAAATTCATTTGCGATAGTGGCATCTACAAATGCAATAAAGAGTCCTTCATTTGCCACATAGATTGGGTCTAAACCAAGCAACTCACAGGCACTAAATACTTGATCGTCTATGGGTAAATCTCTTTGAGCTATATCTATTCCTAAATTAATAGACTCGGCTGTTTCCTTTAAAACTGTGGCTATACCACCTCGGGTAGGGTCTGTTAATAGGTGAATATGCTTTCCAAAGCTATCGAGCAGAGCACTAATAGTATGATTAAGATTTATGGTGTCACTTAATATTTCAGAATCAAATTCGAGACCTTCTCTAACAGACATTATGGCCATACCGTGAGAGGCTATATTGCCACTAACAATGATTTTGTCACCTGCTTTGATATGTTTTGATGAAATCTGTGCTTTAGGATGCAAACATCCAACACCAGAAGTATTAATAAAAATTTTATCTCCTTTTCCTTTTTCAACAACTTTAGTATCACCAGTGACTACGGTAACTCCTGCCTCTTCACAAGCGCCTTTAATGGCAACTAATATCTCCCAAAATTCGGACACTTTTAATCCCTCTTCAATAATAAAGCTAAGAGATAAGTACTTAGGAATTGCCCCACACATAGCGAGGTCGTTCACAGTTCCGTTAACAGCTAATTCTCCAATATTTCCACCAGGGAAAAAGATAGGTGAGACCAAAAAACTATCTGTTGAAAAGGCCATTTTACCTTCCATTTGAAAAATAGCACCATCGTGGCGCTCATCTAAAATAGGATTGCTTAAGACGTCAAAAACACCGCTGTCTAGTAATTTATTGGTAAGTACACCGCCACTACCATGACCTAAGGTAATCACATCAAAGTCCAGTTTAGGCATAGGACAATGCAATTGCATTCGTATTTTTTTATCTGTCATTTAGATCTTTTGATTATTGCGTTAGGGATTGCAGTGAAAAGCCCACAGCGAGGTACGAGCGAGGACTTGTAACGTAAAGCCCGACCCTTGTGGTAACGCCCTGCTAAGCTTCTACGAGTCCAGAGAAGTGATAATAAGCAGCACAAGCGCCTTCGCTACTCACCATAGGTGCTCCTAGCGGATTTGTAGGCTTACATTTTTTACCGAACTGAGAACATTCAAATGGCTTCTTTAAGCCTTTCATTATTTGTCCTGAAATACAATCTGGATTTTCTTGTACTTCCGGAATTTCAATTTGAAATTTTATTTTGGCATCAAAATCTGCATATTCTGGTCTTACTTGATATCCACTTTCAGGAATTTCACCGATACCACGCCATATTTGATTTTTGATTTCAAACACAGTATGAATCATGTTTTGAGCATCTAGGTTGCCTTCCTCTTTAACAATTCTTGAATATTGATTTTCTACTTGAGCTTTACTTTCTTCAAGTTGTCTCAAAACCATCAAAATACCTTGCAAAACATCTAAGGGTTCAAACCCAGTAACTACAATAGGCACTTTATATTTGGCAGATAATGGATGGTATTCGGCATTTCCCATAATAGTACAGACGTGCCCTGCAGCTAAAAAACCATCTATTTTACTTTCTTCATCATCAATAACAGCTTTAATTGCTGGTGGTACTAAAACGTGAGAGGCTAATATGGAATAGTTTTTAAGCGCTTTACGGTGGGCGTGAATTACAGACAGTGCATTTGCAGGAGCAGTGGTTTCGAAACCTACTGCAAAAAAGACTACTTCTTTATCTGGATTGTCTTCAGCAATTTTTACGGCTTCAAGTGGTGAATACAGAATACGGATATCTGCGCCTTCTGCCTTAGCTTCTAGTAGATTTTTTTGAGAACCTGGTACGCGTAACATATCCCCAAATGAACATAAGATTACATTTTCTTTTAACGCTAAATGAATAGCCTTGTCTATAATATTTAAAGGTGTTACACATACTGGACATCCCGGACCGTGAATCATAGTTACTTCTTTAGGAAGCATATCAATAATCCCATTCTTCACTAAACTATGCGTTTGCCCGCCACAAACCTCCATTATAGACCAGGGTTGTGATACAGTTTTTTTTATTTCTTCGAGATATTTTTTAGCAAGTTCTGGGTCTCGATACTCTGACATATACTTCATAACTAACTCGTTTTAGGTAAGTATTCATCTACATCCGTGAGTTCTCCCAGCTCACCCAATTCTTCGAGATACTTAAATGTTTTTTGTGCCTCCTCTTCATCTACTTTACTAATAGCAACGCCTACGTGAACCAAGACATAATCACCTATATCTGCATCAGGTAACATCTCAAGGCTGGCCACTTTTGTTATGCCGCCAAATGATACAGTAGCCATACGTACTGCACCACCATATTGCAATTCAACACTTTTTATTTTTCCTGGGATTGCTAAACACATAATATAATTAGGTATTAATTTTTAATATTTTGAAAATACATCAATTGTCCGAATGAAATATTTTCATCATTTGGACTCAATTTACGATTTAATTTTAAATTTATCTTGTTTCTTTTGCAGAGCTGGCTAAGTAAATCAACCAATATCCTATTTTGAAAAACACCTCCACTACAAGCAATAGTATAGGTATTATATCTTTTCGAAAGCGTTATGATACTTTTGGCCAATGTATAAATAAAACTATAGGCCAAACGCTCTTTACAAAATCCTTCCCTGCAGGCTGTAATTATTCTTGCTATGATTAATGTTGAAGGTACTGTATCAAAATCTACATTGTGCAAAAAATCTATATAATAACTTTTTGAATAGGTCAATGCACAATTTTCAAGCAACATAGGAGCTTCTGACTCATAGGTGTTTATGTCGTTAATGTTTAATGCAGAAGCAACAGCATCAAATAACCTTCCTACTGAGGAAGTTTTTAAGACATTATTCTCCAGCATTTTTGTATAAATTTTATATTCGCTTACTGAAAATTTATCTATTATGTAACTTCTATTTTCCTTTTCTAAAAGACTTAATAAAGCAATTCGTGGTTCTTGTGCCATTTTATCATTAGCTAACCAATCATAATATTCAAAATGATTAACACGCTTCATTGTCTGGTTTTTATATATGAAGAATTCACCGCCCCAAATGGCATCGTCGTCTCCATAACCTGTACCGTCCCAAACAACCCCAAGTATTTTCTCTTTAGAATCAAATAACTGATGTTCTCCTAACACACTTGTAAAATGGGCTTTATGGTGTTGTACTCTAATTAGCTGAGCATTATAAGATTGTGATAATTCTTTACCTAAAATACTACTTTGATAAGTTGGATGTGTATCAATTAATATGTATTTGGGACTGCAATTAAATACTCCTAATTGCTGTTTTATAGTTTTCTGATAACGTTCTAACACATCGTAACTATCCAAGTTGCCAAAATATTGACTTACATAAATATGATTGTTAGGCACTAAAGAAAACGTGCTTTTTAAATGAGCACCCATTGCTAAAATAGCAGTTTCACAATTGGGATTATCTGCTAAGTAATTTGGTGCAAAGCCACGCGCACGTCTTAACAAAATTTGTTCGTTATCTACAATTTTCAAGACCGAATCATCTTGCGGGAATTGAATAGGCAAATTGTGATGTATGATATAGTCTGCTACAACACTTAGTTTTTCCTGTGCAATCTCGTTTTCTGAAATTATAGGTGAACCGTGAATATTGCCACTGGTGCACACTAAAGGCTTTTTTAAACGATGCATTAGTAATTCTAATATGGCAGATGATGGTAAAAAAACACCTGTTTGATTTAAGTGTGGTGCCGTAGCCTGTGTTGCAAATCTTGTATTTGCCGTATTCTCCAGTATGACGATAGGAGCAATAGTACTGTTTAGACTTTCTTTTTCTTTTGTAGTTATTTTAAAGTCGTTTTGAATAGCCTCGATAGTATTATACAATACTGCAAAAGGCTTGTTTGGCCTTTTCTTTTTTTGTCTAAGCTGCTCAACAGGTTCAGAATTAGTAGCATCACAACATAACAGATATCCATTAGTATTTTTTATGGCGAGAATCTTTCCTTCGGAAATGTAAGTTGCTGCTTTCTTTAAAATTTTCTGTTGGTCAATATCAACAGGCTTTCCTGTATTGTCGACTAATTCTAATCGAATCCCACAATCTGAACAACTGTTTGTTTGTGAATGAAATCGGCGGTTTGCAGGGTCTATATATTCTTTCTCGCAGGCAAAACACATTTCAAAATCCGAAAGTGAGGTATGGTCTCTTTCGAAAGGGAATTTTTTTGTGATTGCATAACGTGGCCCACATTTTACACATGTCGTAAAAGCATAGCCATAGCGTCTATTTTTGGCATCTTTTATTTCTTCTTTACATTCATTACAGATTGCAAAATCTGGTGTTAAAGGAATGTTTATGTTTCCATTTAGTTTAGAAGGAATGATGCTGAAATCAGTAAAATTCTGTTGAGTAATTTCCTCAATTTCATACGTACTGATTATAGAAACTAAAGGTGCATTTTTTAGTAACGTTTCTAAAAATGAATTTGCCTTGTCTTTAGAGGTATTTATTTTAATTAGAACACCTTCGGCATCATTAAAAACAGTGCCATTGATATTTAGTTGTTGAGCTAAATTAAATACAAAAGGACGAAATCCAACACCTTGAACCCGTCCTTTTATTTGTATTTTAAAGGTACCTTCGCCCAACGATTACGCTTCTTTTTTAGCATTTACTTTTTCCACCAACCAGTCGCACCAAGCGTCTATACCTTCGCCACTTGTTGAAGAAATCTGTAATATTTCAAGCTCATGGTTTACCTCTAGTGCATCTTTGGTTACAGCTTCAACCGAAAACGGCAAATAAGGGAGAAGATCAGATTTTGAAACCAACATCATATCGCTTGTCAAAAACATTCTTGGATATTTTTTTGGCTTATCGTCTCCTTCGGTAGTCGCCATGAGTGTTACCCTATAATCTTCACCCAAATCAAAAGATGCAGGGCAAACCAAGTTCCCTACATTCTCTATAAATAATAAATCAATATCTTCAAGCTTATATTCGGGTAATACTTGATGAATCATTTGTGCTTCTAAGTGACAAATGCCGCCAGTAACAATTTGCAGGGCTTGGATTCCTGTTTCACGAATACGTTCTGCATCCCGTTCTGTTTCTAAATCACCTACCATCACTGCCATAGTAAGTTTATCTTTTAGGCGTTCGGCAGTTTGCTGCATTAAGGTTGTTTTACCGCTTCCCGCAGATGATGTAATATTGACTAATAATGTTTTTTTACCAGCCATTTCTTTTCTTATGATATCTGCAACAAAATCATTGGCCTTTAATAAGTTCAAATTAGTGTTTTCACACTGTACTGTGCCTCGAGCGGCTTTAGTGGATTTAACTATACTCATTGTTTTATTTTTAGGTTGGACGCTTTTTAGTCGTCAAATTCTACTTTATGTATTAACATTTCTTCTCCTTGTATTACATTCTTACTTGGCTTTTTACATTTATCACAGAGAAAACGATAATTCTTAACATCTGTGATGTAATCACAGCTTTCGCATTGTATTTTTAAATCTACCATTTCTATGTGCAGCTTTGTATTGTGATAATTAGGGTTGGAAAGATGGAAAGCTTCATACGCATTCATTAACAGTCGTGGTTCTATATTTGATAAGATACCCACTTTTACATAAATACCCTTCATTGAATGTAGCTTTTCAGCATCAAACTCTTGTTCGAGAGTTCTAAATATACTGTTTACTATGGATGTCTCGTGCATTTTTAGTTTAAAACTATTTTTAAATTTTTGAGTTGATTTAGATGTTGGTTGGCCTGTTCTGTAATCTGTTCATCGTCAACAATGTTTTTAATAGAACTTGCTTTTTCGAGCATTTGATGATACTTTTCTTTTTCTGCTTTTTCATCTTCATTATGCATTAACCAATACAATTCTAATTGATTTAACAGTGTTAAAGCACGCTCAAAAGGATATTCTGTTTCTGTACGCACGGAAAGTGCATCTTCAAACAAGGCAAATGCTTTATCTAAATTGTTATGTAATTTCGCCTCTGGAAAATTCATAAGGGCTGTTGCGTAGTTATGAGATGCCATGGCGAATTCATAGGGGTACTTTTCTTTTGAATAGAATGCCAAAACTTCTTTAAATGAAGAGGCACAAAAAGCCGTCCATATAGCCTTTTCTTCTGAAGAAACTGGAATTTCAGAATAGATTAGCGCCAAATTATGATGTATATCTGCAAACTTTTGCGGATGTGTATCACGTTTAAACACTTTTAAAGTATCTTGAAAAGCATTAATAGCTGGCTTGTAATATTGTGGACTTCCATTTTTAGACCAGGTATATAAGAGTGTGGCTTTACGTAAAATAGCTTCCCCTAAAAACTCGGGAATATCTGCTTCTTTAAAATAGAGAATGGCTTTATTAATGTAATTTTTAGAACTAATAAAGTCTGCTTGAAAGTTGGCAATTTCTGAAGCATCAATTAAGATTAATCCGGCATTTACTTTTAGTTCCCACTCTTCAAAAAAGATTATACTTGCTTGCTGTAATTCTTGGATTTCAACGAGCATATTTTTGTTGTATGGAAGCTTTAATTGCGACATTAAAGCAGTTGCAAGTAAACTATGAAGTGCGTTCTTAGACTCATCAGAGATGGCTTTTGGTAGCGCCAGACGCAACACCTTCTCAGCCTCGAGATAGGCATTGGTATCCAATAAAAAATTCACAAAGTGCTTAATGGTGAATAATCGCAACTCATCGTTCGGAGCACTTGCGAGTGCTTCGGTGTAAAGTGCTTTTAATTCATTTGTGTCGCAGCGCTTATTTACATTGCCATATTGCTCAATAACACATTGATTATGTTGCGAGTATTTTCTCGCGAAAGCGTACATGTCCTCACTGATTTCGTACCCAAATTGTAGATGGGTAGCGATCAATATATGTCTGTAAAACGAGTTTTCTTCACTAATAAACTCAAAAGCCTTTTGATGATTTCCTAACTTATAAAAAACCATACCCAAGAGGTTCTCTTTGGAAAATTCAACTTTCGGAAAGAGATAAGGTGGTTCTGTGTCATTCCAATCTAATGAGGCGCTGATATCCTTTTCAGAAACAACCAATACCTTGTTCATTTTCTGCAACTGATTTTCATTAGTCACAACATCAACAAGCTCGCTTAACCTATCGATAGATTGAATTGCTGCCTCTATTATTTTTTTTGATTTAGTTGTCGTTAAAATCGTAAGCACTCTTATCTACTTTTTGCGTTCCTCTTTTATCCTTTTCAGCCGTTTTTTGCATATTTTGCGCATAAATTTCAGCTAATCTTTTTGACCTGTAATCCCCTATTTTTCGAATTAAAAGTTGATTTGGGTCTTTTGTATTAACAAATATTAAAGACACTTCCCAACGCCCCTGTACCTCTTCAATTTTGGTTCGTACTTCTGAGTCCAAAAACCAATCATCTTTAGGGTTATTTCGTTTTATCATCACATTAATATTTTAATGAGATTCGTTTTTTCTATAATTTCATACTCCAACATTCTGTCGGTTGTATCAAGATTATTATCGATTAAAATCTCTCTAATTGCAAGCGTTCTATCGCCCTTTAAATTTCTATATTTTAACAGAAACTGGGTAGGCTTATGCATTTTTACAAACCACTGGCTGCTCACAGGCGTAATCAACATTTTTTTTTGCTCAGCAACATACGTCACGTAGGCATATTGTACACTTCCAAATATGTTTTTTATAAGCTCTGAATCCAAATAAACGTGAGATGATTTGAGCATGACCTTAACGTGTTCACTAAGCATTGATAAGCTTTAAGTCTTCTAAAACATATTGTACCACCTTGTCACCAGCTTTTTTAACTTTTTCACTAAGCACTGTATCTAACTTTGTATTTTCTACAGCTATTAAATACACTTGAATATCTTCTGGATAATCATCGCCCAATATTTTTTTTGCATAAGACAAGGCTTGATCCCACTTCATACCGTGTAAAAACACCAACGGGTCATCTTGTGGTGCTCTTAAAACTTCCTCAGCAGGAACTTTAAATAACGTTCCTACGGGCTCATTAGAATTTACAACGGCATCTACCATTAAGATTTTGTTGTGTCCTTTAAGACCAAATAGAACCTCAAAAGCTGCAGTACCCATATCAAAGATATTTACAGCATCATTATCTCCGATAATTTTTTGTAATTCCTCTATAACATACATTCCTATACCATCATCACTTCTTACGGGGTTACCAAAACCCATTATTGCTGTCTTCATTACTATGTTTACTATTAAATTAAAAAACTTTCCCGAAAATAGTATCGGGAAAGCTTAAACGAAAAATTGATTTATATCTATTTACAATTTAAATCGAGATAACTCTACTCCAGATTGTTGATCGTGAGCATGAACAGTACATACCAGACAAGAATCGAAGGATCTTGCCACCATACCTACCTCCACTGGATCATTAGGGTCTTCAATATCTATACCTTCAAGCGCAGCTTCAATTGGTCCTGGATTACCTTGAGCATCGTTAGGCCCTACATTCCAGGTTGTTGCTGCCATTACTTGATAGTTTTTTATCACACCGTTTTTAATTTCAATCCAG
>Ga0207419_1000269_pt1 | contig 44113 bp, 40 predicted proteins | sample ElkSloMetagenome_4_FD_184723 | JGI IMG/M metagenome (GOLD analysis project Ga0207419, IMG submission 184723) | Hot spring microbial communities from Elkhorn Slough, Monterey Bay, USA - MD2A (version 2) | ecosystem: Environmental > Aquatic > Marine > Intertidal zone > Estuary: Microbial mat ...
CCACACCGATCCATCTCGAACTCGGATGTGAAACGTTGACACGGCGAAGATACTTGGTGGGTAGCTGCCTGGGAAAATAGCTCGATGCCAGGATAATATGTAAAAGCCTTCTTCCAGTGATAAATCGGAAGGAGGCTTTTAATTGATTTGGAAGTCGCTCAAGTCTCAAAAGTAAAGTAAGGTAAGCATTGCCTACCCTACCCTAAACAGAATTTATGCTTGCTCTAACCAACTCTGAACCATTGCAGTCGGAATGTAAACTTTAGAATGACTAAACATCGTCTTGAAAGTGTCTTGACCCCCCATGTTTAGAGCTTTTTGCAAACGTAATTTGAATTGTGCATCCGTTTTAATCTTCTGCTCAACAGCGCGTTCAGCTTCTATATTCGTTTGTGTGTTTTCAGCAATTTGAGTGAGGAATTGTTGAACTTCTGATTGAACAGACTTCAAAAATTCTTCATTTGTTCCGGTTGAGTTAGACCCATAAGTTGGCAAAGATTTTCCCTTTTTTAAGAGGTCTAATTGCTCCATACTGTTGTCAGGTGAACGAGGTTGACTCACATTGCGAACTGCATCGGCAACATCGATTCCAGTCGTTTGACGCAACTGTTCTAAAAATCCGGCAATTTTTGTGGCATTAGTCCCATTTTCACTATTAATAACCGTGAGATTATCCACCTCAACTTCAGGAATTGTAGAAACAAGAGTTTGTAGCAATCCTTCCAGTTTTTGATAGAGAAAAATTTCTCGGGCATTTGTACCTGCGGCTTTCCAAGATTCCGCTAACCGTTGAGTCCCTTCGGCTCTGGCTTTTCCTTCTTCAATAATCTGAGCTGCATCTCCTTTTGCACGGGCAATTGCACGTTTACATTCTGCTTCTGCTGGTGCCACAATATCAGCTTGTAGCCTCTGTTCAACTTGAATAATCCGTGCTTTTTGAACCGGAAGTTCAGCCTGAGTTCGGGCTACTTCTGAAGCAATTTCCGACTCAGATTCAGCAATCACCGCATCTCGCTTAGTCATCGCATCTTTAACTCGACGTTCAGCTTCGGCGCGAGCGACTTCTATCTCAGTTTCTAACTGTTTGAGAGATGTATTTTTCTTGTTTTCTGCATTCCGAATCACCGAAGTGGCTTGGGCTTGGGCTTCAGCCATGCGAGCATCCCGGAGGAGTTCAGCCTGTTGTTGACGTCCGATAGAATCGAGATAACCGACTTCATCAGAAATATTTTGAATTTGTAGGGTATCTAAAATCAACCCTAACCGTTCTAAATCATCCTCAGCTTCTTCTAATAAACTTTTAGCAAAAGCCAACTTATCACCGTTGACCTGTTCAGGAGTTAAGCTTGCTAATACCCCCCGTAAATTCCCTTCTAAAGTCTCTTTTGCCATTTGTTCGATTTCGTTGCGGGTTTTACCGAGTAAACGTTCAATGGCATTATGAATCGTCGGTTCTTCCCCAGCAATTTTAATATTAGCTACACTTTCAACCGTGAGCGGAATTCCCCCTTTTGAGTAAGCATTGGCAACTTTCAACTCAATAATCATGTTGGTTAAATCCATCCGAAAAGCCTGTTCAAGTAGGGGAACTCGAATGCTACTTCCGCCTTTAACCAAACGATATCCAACTTCTTCTCTGTCCTCTACACGCCGATGTCCACCTGCAAAAATTAGCACTTCGCTGGGTTGACAAACATAGTAAAGGTTGCGAATAATAAATGCTCCGGCACCTGTACCTAAACCTAATGTTGCGAGTAATGCAATGATAATTTCCATCGTTTTGAATGAATGAGTTTATGGGTCGTCAAAATCACTAATTGTTCAGGGTAAATTCTTGAGGTTTTTTGCGTCCATTGGTTTCGGCGCGAGTGGCGGCAACTTTTACCCCTAAGATGTGATCCACACTATCGAGGAACTGACTAAAGATTTCAGGATAAGCTTTTACTAAACTCGCAATTGATTTCCCGTCGCCATTATCAATCACATTGACATTGCGAAGTTCTACTCGGCTAGGAACTTTTGCAGCTTCTTTGAGGATCATTTCAATTTGCTGCAAGTAGAACAATTCGGAGGCATCTTGATCCATATCATGCCAAACTTTGGAGAGCAAATCGTTAACAAGGGCCTCAGCCTGAGCATTTTCGATCAACGGTGCGGCTTTTCCTTTAGCTTGCAGTTCCTTGGCTTGACGTTCGGCTTCAGCAGGTAAGACTTCATCTGCTTCTAAGCGTAACCGTTCTAATTCAGCGCGAACCGTTTGTAGGAGTTGTTCGGCACGGGCGCGGGCTTCTTTAGCGGCAGCGATGGTGCGTTCTTCCTCAGAACGGGCTTGCTGTTCGAGTTCAGCTTTGATTTTTCGCAGTTCGTTGTCTTTTTGTTGAATAATAGATAGGGCTTGAGTTTTGGCGACTTCGGATTGTCGTTTGCAGTCGGCTTCGATTTGTTCAGCTTCAGCCAGGGCGTTAGACTCGGCGATTTCTGCATCTCGCATAATCAGGGCAATTTGCCGACGTCCAATCGATTTGAGATAATCAACGTCATCGGAAACGCTTTGAATTTTGAGTGTATCAAGCTGTAAACCGAGTTTGCTGAGATCGCGAGAAACGTCTTCAGCGATGCGTTGGGCGAAGCGTAGGCGGTCTTCGTTGAGTTGTTCGGGGGTGAGGGTACTGACAACACCTCTCAGGTTGCCTTCTAGGGTTTCACGGGCGACTCGGGAGATTTCAGAGCGATCGCGATCGAGAAAACGTTCAATGGCATTACCCACAATTGCCCGATCACTGGAGATTTTCACATTGGCAATGGCTTGAATATGGAGAGGGGTTCCACCTCGGGAGTAGGCGTTGGTGATTTCGACGGGAACGGGCATGGTTCGCAGATCCATTGTTTTGACCGTTTCCAAAATCGGAATACAAATGGTGCGTCCGCCAAAAATTACTCGATAACCAACTTCGCCTTCTTTACTGCGATTTTTGCGACCGGAGAGGATTAAAATTTCGTTGGGTTTACAAATTTGTAGAAAGGTATTGAGAAACCAAATCAGAATAACAGTACCAAAAATGGTCAGGGCGATGGGTAACGCGGTGGAGATTTGTGCAGGTAATTCGCTGCGGTTCGTTGGGATAGACTCCACAGGTTGAACTTGCGCGACTTCTACTAAAATCGCGTCTTCTTCAGCATAGGCTACAAATTTATTGTTCATTTTTTTAGGTTGAATAGATACAATGTTGAGTTCCGATTTGTTAATCTCTGAATCAATTTGAGATTGAGTGAGTGTTTGTCAATCACCGCTTAGGGCGTGGGGATAATTTTATGAAATGAAGGCTAAGATTTTGTGCATATTTATGATGGGTCTGTAACTCCAACGAGAGAACGGATCTGTTTTCCTAGTTTTTTAGCGATTTAGAGTCAATTGTAATCGGTTAATGTGATTTTTTTGAGAGGTTTGGAGTCCAGTTACTCCTCTGAAGATTGTCTAAAGGAAGCTTCAGAGACAACCCAGACTTTGTTTTTTTCGACTCCGACGACAAAGGCTTGATCTCCTTGAGAAAATGCTTTTAAGTCTTCTGTCATCGCCATCAGATCGAGGGTTGTTCCTTTAATCCTTAACCGCACTTTGCCTCTACTATTGTGATCGAATGGGATTTCTACTATACTCGGTAAACCCAATAAATCATCGGTGCGTACCAAACTATCAGCTTGTTGTCTTTGCAGAAAACGTAACGCCCAAACCATCGCAGTTCCACTCACAACGCCAACCGCAATTGATATCCACAAAATCAACTGAGGGGACATCGCCGGGTTCAGTCGGGAAAGGATAACTCCTGTTAAACCAAAAAAACATCCACCAAATGTCCAAAACCGCAAGCTGAAAAACGGTAATCCTAGTCCTCGGGGGCGTCGCCTGTTCTTCCGGGGGATATATTTATTTTCTTCTGTTTGAGCGGATTTATCAACAAGTGTAATGTCTGAATCAAAGTCCTGATCAAAATCAACGCCATCTAGTCCGGCGAAAGCAGCTAATGCCACAAAAACACCGCCCACAACTAAACAGAATAGGTATAGAGTAAACATAGGCTCCCCTAATAACGGGATACTTCATAATTACTGTAATCTTCGACCATTGGTCTATTTCTATTTTCGCAAATTCGTTTCCGGATTCAGCAAACTTTTGTAACAAAAATAGGTCAATTATTGATCAAGTCTACAATTGATGTTCTCAATCCTTAAAAATTATGACCTATCCTGCCGCACCCTGGACTCTCAAAGGTTATGCCCTTCAGACTCTACAATGGGTTGATGTGGCAAAAGTTCGCCCGATGATTCCCTCGCCCTTCAAGATTATTTCTCCTTGGCCGAATCAAACCCTCGGCGGAATTTATATTTCGACTTATCAATCGGGTTCTAGTTTAGAATACAATGAACTGATTATTAGTGCTGGACTGGTGAGGTATTCGGGTGAATGGGGCGGATGGATTTCTCATATTTATGTTGATGATGAAGATTCGGTTGCAGGGGGGCGAGAAATTTGGGGACTTCCGAAACAATTGGCAGAATTTAAGTGGGAAGGACACAATAGGGTGACGGTTTCTCAAGGCGAAAATATTCTCTGTCGGCTGACTTATACTCAACCGAGTTGGAGTTTACCTCTGTCGTTAACAGTTCCAGCATTTGGCTATCAACAAGGGCGAATTCTACACTTTCAAAATCAGTTTAATTTTAATCTAAGTTTAATAAAAAGTCAAGTTGAAATTCCGCCAGAAAGTGTGTTTTATCCTCTCAATCTTGATAGATATTGGTTCACACTTTATCAAAACGCTCTAAATTTAGTTGTAGATCAACCCCGAACCTTAGAATAGTTTTTTAAGCGAATTAACCCAATAAATTTTGTTCAAAATCTGTCGGAGGTTTGGCGAGAGTATAGGTTTGAGTTTCGTTAGCGATCCGGGTGCGAATATGAGCGGGAGTTTGCAGAATTCCCAGGAGTGTAATTCCATCTAACATTTTGAATTCTTGGGTGGTTTTTTCAGCTAATAAGCGTTCAATTTCTTCTGGATTGGGTTGAGGGTTAATCTCGTTTTCAGAGGCTAAAATAAACCCCCAAGCTTCACCAAAACTGGGAACATGACTGCTATAAGGATGAATGCTCGAAAAGACTTGACTGAGGGTTTTGGCTAGACGGGCATGAAATTTTATTCTCAGCACAGAAGTCGATCCCGCTTGTACCCCTAAAACACCTCCTGGAGTTAACAAATCACGCAATTGTTGATAATATTCTTGAGTGAATAACCGAAAAGATGGCCCGGATTCGACGGGTTCAGAAAGATCAGAAATAATCACATCCCAAGGGTGTTTAATTTTATTCAAATATTCAAAAGCATCTCCAATAATAAGTTCAACTCGAGGATCATCAAAAGTATTCGCATTCATTTCCGGTAAATACTGACGACAAGCCTCGACAACTTCCCCATCAATATCAATCATCATCACTTTTTCAACGGTTTTCCAGCGCAAAACTTCCCGTAACGTCGCACCTTCACCCCCTCCCAAAATCAGAACTGTTCGAGGTTCACCCTGATAAATCATAGCCGGATGAACAAGGGGTTCGTGATAGAGAAATTCATCGCCAGTGGTTGACTGTAACTTCCCATCTAAAACTAAGGCTTTGCCATAGGTATCCGTTTCGACAACATACATTTGTTGATAGGGAGTCTGTTTGCAGGTGAGAATACGAGTGATCCCATGAGCGTAGAGATCCCAAGGGGTAAGATAATCACTTAACCAAAGATCGGCGTTAATTTGACTACCAGCCATGAAACTCCTTAATTTGAATTGATGAGTTTTGAGAGATTCACCCCTTATTTTTTATCATACAAACACCAAAAAAGGACAGAAATATTTTCCGTCCCTAATATTATAATTCTAGTCTAAGCAAGATTTCGGAATTCTCTATTCACCTGACCAGCTTACCCAATCATGGGAAACCCCCACACAACACATTCCTTGGTTCAATTCAGCTTCGTTGATATTGGCGTTGGTTAAATCTGCGCCACTGAGTTCTACATCAGTTAGAATTGCACCAATTAAGTCAGCGTTGGTTAAGTTGGCGCTGCGAAGATCTGCACGGGTGAGGTTAACTCGTCCCATATTTGCTTCAATTAAACTCGCTCCAATTAAGTTCACTTGACTAAGATTTGCACTGCGTAAATCAGCTTTATTCAAATCAGCATCGGTTAAATTTGCTTGACTTAAATCGGTTCCGCTTAAATTCGCACCACTGAGATCCGCACCACTAAGATCCGCTCGACTTAAATTCAGTTGACTGAGATCAACTCCACTTAAATTAACACCATGTAAACAAATCCCCGGAAAGTTTTTCTCACCAGCATCGATCCAGCTTAAGAATTGATTCGTATTCATTTGTTAAAACTCCAATTGTGTTGAGATGTTTTCTCTGATTTTTTCTCGAACTTATAATTCCATTGAGCATTGTTGAGGTTGAATAAAGAAACTGTTTAAATCTGCTTGAGTCCAAACCAGGTCGAAAAGTTCAATCCGTCAAAATGCTCACTAGATTTTACTTGAAACCTTGATTATGCTCTGAAAATGGGCTAAAAGATACCAATCAAGATCACAAAGGTGAATACACACAACAACAGGATAAAAGCTATTAAAAAGCCGATTACGGTATTGTCGTGTTCTGTTGTATGGGTTTGATGAGCGATCGTTAGGATACTCCTAATTTGATAGTAGCTCTATATTCTGTTAGCGTAGAAAATTAATTCGGTTAGGTTGGGTTTTCTTTAGATTAAATTAATGTTTATGAGATAAAACTTTATATTATCTAGAGTTTCAAGTATAGATACTTAGGGTTTTTGGAGAAAATACTTCACTAAAATTTACAGAAAAGATGAGGTTTAAAAAAATGTTCTAAATTTAGAGACGTTTGAGGAGCTAAGGAACTTTGGCTTTTTCTTCTTGCAGTTTTTTTACTAATAAATGAACTTTTGTAGAAGGATTAGCATGAACTTGACCCATTTCTTGCTGTTCTTTTTCTAAACGTTCAGCGTTTTCAATCGCTTGATTAAGTTTATCCTTTAGTAAATTGTAGTAGTCTTGAGATTTCTCATAATTTGTTGTTTTATTGACTGAGCTTGTATTGACTAACTCTCTTTGAACTTGAGTTTCAACCTCCGAACAATTTTGAAATGAACGAGTTGTAAATCTAAAATGTAAGAGTAGCCAAATTTCAAAACAGGGAATAGAGGTTATAGAGTCTTCAAAACCATAATCTTGTGCTTTTTTAATAGCTTGTTCATACTTTTCTGGTTTATTGTCATGGTCAAATACACAAAAAATTTCATCTGGTTTTGATGTCATTTGATTTTGATAAGAATTAGCTTTCTCTACAATTTGACAAGGATCACCACCCGAACCCGAATGTAATTTAATTTCAGTCGTTGGTAGTCTAAGTTCTGCTTTAAGATCGTTAAAATAATTATATTCTGTCTCCTTTCCTTCTACAACAATCAAAATAAGCTTTCTGGGTTTTCGTTGTCCACGATTTCTCTTTAATTTATCTGTAGATTTCCCCCGTCGTGACATGATTAAAAACTAAACCCTCCAATAAATGGAATGGCTCCATATCGACCTAATAAATAACCAGTTTGTAGAGATTCATCTTCTTTGGGCTGAAATTCAAGTAGAGAATATAAGCGAGTGATGCTCATCTTTTCTTTTTCAACAAACCAAACTTGATCTTGTCTAAATAAGTCATCGCACAAAAATGTTGTATCGTGAGTTGTAAAAATAAGTTGAGCATTATTTTTATTGATCTCTGGATTGTTAAACATTTTTACTAAAAATCTTGATAATATTGGATGTAAACTGCTCTCCATTTCATCAATAACCAATATTTCTCCCCTTTCTAGAACGGTTAACCATAGTCCTCCTATCTCAAATAAGCGTTGTGTTCCTTTTGATTCATGTTCCACCATGTAGAATTCTCTTTCTTCATCAGAATCTACCATCTTATGGCTTGTGATAATGTCTAATTGCACACGGCTATTCTGTTTGTATAATAATTCATCTCCTTCAGTTTCACTAACACTAGCTCGTGGAATAATCTTAATAGAACTTTTTTCTGTTAGTAATATCAAATTTTCTTTTACTCTAAAGTCTGAAATTCCAAGATCTGCTTTTTGTAAAAAATTGACAATTTCCTTGCGAAAAACATGATCTTCTAAGCTTCTTGCTGCTGTATATCCCCCACCGGGAAAGCTTGGACTGAAAATATTAAACTGATCTTCATTAAAGTTATCTCCAAACCAATTATATATTTTCTCTAACTGAGGATGACTATTTTGAGCCGCATGAGATAAGAATAAAGAATTACGACGAACTAAATTTTTAATGAGTCTGTTTTCTTCTGATAGATCTAGATATTCTCCAAATTTCCAGTTATACTGTTTATAGTCTGGTTTTAATTCGCGATGATCGGGGATAAAATTTCGCTCATACAAATTTTGTTGTTCATTGTCAAAATAAGCGATTAACCATTCTTCATAAATTCTTTCTTGATCTAGAGAAATTCCAAACTCGTAACGAACTTCTTCACAGATAAAGATTAACTCAAATAATGTTGGTTTTTGGTTGGATTCTGTATCTAATCTAAATGATTCTATGGGTAGCTTATCTCGACTCCCGCCCATTCCTTTCGCGGATTGTAAGACAATATTTTCCAGGGTATACATCGCTCTAACTAAATTACTCTTTCCGGCTGCATTTGGCCCGTAGATTACAGCACTTTTGAGTAAACGAATTTCCTCATTTCCCGGAACAGCAAAAGTATTTTTGGGTAGCGTTTCTATATCCTCTGACGCTACCATACTGAACGTTATTTTTTCTCGAATTGAACGATAATTTTCTACACTAAATTGAATTAACATAGTTGTTTAAAAGCTGTAAAATAGACTTGATACTTATACAGCTTAAGCATCAGATGAGGGGGTATCTCGTTTGAAAATACGCTGAATTGAGAGTTGAATAGCGACAAAAATTAATCCGCAGGTGAGAAAGGCAAATACACCCGTTCCCATCATACATAAACCCGTGACTAAAGTTCGCACTGTGACGGACATTTGAACGACTGCAATATTATCGGAATGAATGGGTTTGGCGGCGTAGGTTTGGGCGACAGATTGAGTTAAAAAATACAGCGCTGTGGCAATACTACCCAAGACAGCCGCATTACTTAAACACCGAAAAGGAGTCACGCCGTCGAGGTTGTTTTTAGAAGATTCAGGGTTAGATTTAGAAGGGGATTCGCTCATTGATTTTTGATAAAAAATAAGGTAAACTAAGAATACTAGGCTAGGGTAATTCCAGTTGAACTCAGTTGAGCCGTCCAGAAGTCTAAATCGGGATTTGCCAGTTGGTTGCGAACGGTTTCTGCTACTTCTAAAGCCTGCCGTTCGGATTCGGTTAATGCAAACACGGTAGGCCCGGAACCAGACATCATTGTACCCAATACATTTTGAGATGCAAACGCTTCTCGCAGTTGCAAAACTTCGGGATATTCGGGTAATGCCACTTTTTCTAAATCATTGTGTAGAAGTTGACCAATTTTCGCGCGATCTCGCTGCATAATAGCCGAAACAATTCCTCCTGAGTGTACTCGTTGACGCCGACTTTGTAAATCTTCCGCCTTTCTAACGTAGGTATCGCCAAACTGAGTCCGGTAAGTTTTGTAAGCCCAAGGGGTCGAAATAGCCAAACTGCGGTATTTGGCTAACACCACAGACAAGTTATCCAAATTAACCAACGGCGAAAGCACTTCACCTCGCCCCGTTGCTAAAGCCGTTCCGCCTTTGATACAAAAGGGAATATCAGAACCAATTTGGGCGGCAAGGTCTTCTAATTCGCCCTGAGTCAGTCCCAATTTCCAGAGTAAATCTAACCCCACCAACACCGCCGCCGCATCGGTTGAACCGCCCGCCAAACCTGCTGCGACAGGGATTTGTTTATCAATTGTAATCTCAACCCCGCCATATTGTGCCATCGCCTCGGGAAATTGTTGCGCCATCAATGCTGCCGCCCGATACGCTAAGTTCGTTTGATCGTTGGGAACTGCGGCGTGATTACATTGAACAAATATTGTATCAATTTCTATCGGCCGAATGTCAACTTTATCAGCCAGAGATATACTTTGAAGAACCATCGCCAGTTCGTGATAACCATCAGGGCGATCACCAATAATTTCTAAGTATAAGTTAATTTTGGCAGGAGCAATCAGGGAGTAAGAACGCATGAGAATAAATGGGGGTTTTAAGAGGTTAAATGAACCAGTTGGTTACTGAGACTCACCCATTGCTCAACGCTTAAATCTTCTGCACGAGCTTGGGGATTAACTTTTAATTGTTCCAGAATTTGGGTCAATTGATCGCGATCAATCACACTTTGTAAATTATTCCGTAACATTTTACGTTTACTGGCGAATCCCAATTTTACCGCCATTTCGAGATGTTTAGGACTTTCTGCCGGATGTTCTATAGAACGAGGACGCAACCGTACCACCGCAGAATCAACTTTGGGAGGTGGATAAAAGGCTTTGGATGGAACATCACAAATAAACTCGCATTTTGCTAAATATTGAACTCGCACCGATAACGCCCCAAAGGTTCTAGAACCTGGCCCCGCACAGAGACGTTGAGCAACCTCTTTCTGAACTAATAATACCATTAAATCATAGGGTTGAGGATTCGGTTGGGCGATATTTCCTAAGAGTTTTTCCAGAATTGGCCCGGTAATATTGTAGGGAATATTAGCGACTACTTTATTGGGGTTTTGAAATTGGGAAAAATCTTGTAGGTAGTCTTCTAGACGAAGGGTGAGGATATCGCCTTGTAGAAGTAGGAAGTTGTCACGTTTGCCAAATTTTTGGACTAATTTTTTGCATAAATCTCGATCAATTTCTACAGCCAAAACAGTTTGAGCCAGTGTTAACAGACGTTCGGTTAAAATTCCCGTTCCAGGGCCAATTTCTAAAAGATGATCATCGGTTGATAATTGGGCGGCTTTGACAATTTGGTTCAAAGCTGTTGGGCTACGAAGCCAGTGTTGAGCGAATTGTTTACGAGGATAAGACATGGTGTTTTTTATCAAATTTTTGTAAAGTCTTGTATTTTCAGGAAACGAGATTCGCTAACTTGTAGTTAGACTAAAATTTTAACAAAAGGAAGTCCCTGTGATGGAATATGAAATTCGTTACAAACCTGCCTTTGCTACCCTTTTTATGACCCTACAACCGGGTGACAGTATTATAGCCGAAGCGGGAGCAATGGTCGGGATGGAGGGTAAAGTTTCGATCAAGACTACGTTCTCGGGGGGATTTTTCTCTGCTTTCATTAAAAATTTATTGGGTGGAGAATCGCTATTTGTCAATACATTTACCAATAAAACGAATCAACCCTTAGAGGTCGTTCTGTCTCAGGCAACTATCGGTGATATTGTAGCAGTAGAATTGCAACGTGGACAAGAACTTTGTTTTCAACCGGGAGCCTATATTGCCAGTAGCAAAGCCGTTAAACTGGGTGTGGGATGGGCAGGATTGGCGAGTTGGTTTGCGCGAGAAGGGTTATTTAAGCTGAAAGTAACAGGCCCGGGTTTAGTCTTTTTTGGGGCTTATGGCGGCATTACTCCAAAACAAATTACCCAAGAATTTATTGTTGATAATGGTCATTTAGTTGCCTACGAACCGGGAATTAAAATGGGTGTTGGGTTAGCGGGAGGTTTGTTAGGCTCTCTGACTTCTGGGGAAGGATTTATTAATAAACTTCGAGGGAATGGGGTGATATATTTACAGTCTCGCAGTATTGATGGATTAGTGAAGTTTCTCAGTCCCAAATGTCGTTAATTTAAACTACAGGACGCAATTTATGAAAATCAAAATTTTACAACAGCCAGACTGTGCAATTGCTCGGGTGACACTCGAAACTCGCGAAGAATTAGTTGCTGAAGCGGGTGCTATGGTGGCGATGAGCGAATCTATTAATACTAGCACAACTTTACGACAAGGAAAAGGGGGCGGAATTTTAGGCGGACTCAAACGAATGGTTGCGGGAGAATCGCTGTTTTTGAGTGTTTTTCGTTCTCCGATTTCGGGGGGAGAAGTGTTTTTAGCCCCGAAGCTGTTGGGCGATATTTTGCACTATCAAGTTGCGGGTTCGGGGTTGGTTGTACAGGCGACTTCTTATTTAGCGAGTCATTCAGATGTTGATATTGATTTAGGATTTCAAGGGTTTAAATCTTTGTTTTCGGGTGAAAATATCTTTTGGTTAGATTTGAGTGGTCAGGGAGATGTTTTGATTAACTCTTTTGGGGGAATTTATGAAGTAGATGTCAAGGATGAATATATTGTGGATACGGGTCATATTGTTGCTTTTGAAAAAACGTTAAACTTTGAAATTACTAAATCCGGTTCGAGTTGGATTGGTGCATTTTTAGGGGGAGAAGGTTTGGTTTGTCGGTTTCGAGGACAGGGAAAACTCTATTGTCAAACTCATAATTCGACGGCGTTTGGACAGTTGGTTGGGCCGCGTTTACCCGCGAAAGAAAGTTAGGTTTTAAAATCCAAAATTGACAATTATAAAATCAATCGGGACTGAAACAATGCAAAATAAAATTGCTTATCAAATTGAACATTCTCCCTCTTATGCTTCGTTGAGATTGGACTTACAACCCAATCAAACCGTTGTGGTGGAATCCGGGGCGATGGCGGCGATGGATAGCTGTATTAAAATGCAGTCTAAAATGAAAGGCGGACTGATGAAAGGGGTGGGAAGAATGTTGAGTGGTGAGTCGCTTTTTCTGAGCGAATTTACGGCTAAAAATAAACCGGGACAGTTGTTTCTTTCTCCGGGTATTCCGGGTGATATTCAGCATTATTATTTGAATGGAAAGGGATTGATGATTCAGTCTTCTGGGTTTGTGGCTTCTGGAAATGAGGTGAATATTGATACCAATTTTCAAGGGTTTAAAGGGTTTTTTAGTGGGGAATCTTTGTTTTTAATTCGGGCGACGGGACAAGGGGATATTTGGTTAAGTTCTTATGGGGGAATTTTAGAGATTCCGGTTGAGGGGGATTATGTTGTTGATACGGGTTATATTGTGGCGTTTGAAGATACGCTAGATTACAATGTAGAAGTGATTGGAGGTTTATCATTTAAGAACTTAAAAACCGGAATTTTGGGCGGGGAAGGGTTAGTTTGTCGCTTTCGAGGTGAAGGTAAACTTTGGATTCAATCTCGTCAATTAGTCTCACTTCTGAACTTTTTAGATCCATTCCGACCGCTCAAAAGTAGTGGAAATTAATGAGTTTTTAATTAATAGTTTTTAAAGCGTTTTAAATAAGATAGTCTCTATGTCTGAACCCGAATTTAGTTCTAGAAATCCACCCCCAAGCAACCGACAGTTATTAATTTTACTGGCAATTTTTGGGGGATTTATCATTGCAACTATTGTGGCTTTATGGTTCTTGTTTGAACAGTTGGTTTGGTTGATTCCCCCGCAATTTGAACAACAACTCGGACGGTTGGTGGTTCCTGCTTTTGAACGTCAGGCTAAACCTTCAGCGACTCAAACCACATTAAACCAACTTTTAGACCGTTTAGAAACCCATTTGGACTCCGAACTTGAAAACCGAGATTATCGGGTTTTATATATTCCCGATTCTACCATTAACGCATACGCCCTTCCAGGCGATCACATTGTCATCTTTAAAGGCTTATTAAATCAAGTCGAGTCCGAAAATGAGTTAATGATGATCTTAGGACATGAACTCGGTCATTTCGCCCACCGGGATCATTTACGGGGGATTAGTCGCAGTTTATTTATCCAAACTGTTTTATCACTTTTTTTTCCGAATGTTGGCAGTTTAGAGTCGATCACAGTTGCCCTTTCTAACGCCCAATTTTCTCAGTCTCAAGAAAAACAAGCCGATGAATTTGGCTTAACCTTACTCCAAGAAAATTACGGTCATGTCGCCGGGGCAACCGACTTTTTTGAACGGATCAAAGCAGAAGAAAAAGAAGATACAATCGCCTTTTTGCAAACTCATCCCCCTTCTCAAGACCGAATCCAAAGACTCGAAAAACTAATCCAAAAACGGGGCTATGAACTAGACAAACGTTCGCCGTTACCCGCGAGTTTAACAACATTAGATTAACTCACAATCGGGCTACCATGATGATGAATCAGATACCATTGATTTGCCATACGAGTAAAAATATTAGTCGCCATTGATTCAGCTTTCATCTGTCGCCGATCCAAAACTTGCATAACTTCTTCAACTAAAACCACATAAGCCAAATCCCCATTTACTTCAGTCGAGATCACTTTTGTATTAATCTCTAAATATTGAGTTGATCGAAAAATCTGTTCCCAAGAAGACCTCACCCTATCCCAACCGCGAATCACGTCTCGTCCCGGATGAATACACAAACTCGCCGTTCCTTTAGACCAGATCGCACTCATCGCTTCTATATCCTTTTTCTCAAAAGCCCGATAAAAGGCAGTATTAGCCACCAAAACATCTTGTTCGTCACTCATTTCAAACCATCTCAGGGAACACTTTTACAGATTAATCAATCTGCTATATTGACCAACGGTTATAGAATTAATCCGTCGTAGTACGGAAGCCGTTGCTGGAATTCTGAGTCGGGCGATATCAAGCCTAAACTTAAAAACATCACCCCGATTTATTCCTGATCGGCATGAACTGTTTTATCATCAACATCAGTCACAATATTGTGACCGATATCGTTCGCAATGGAAACCGTGCAGGACTCTAGAACCACTCACACTAAACAGGCCGTGTATAAACCGATTCGATTGATTGTCAGTAGTATTTTAGTCGCATTTGTCGCCACTGTAACACCGAAGATGGCTCATTCGGTTGAAGTTGTTGCTCAAGCCAACACTCAATCTAACACTCAATCCACTGACCAGCTTAACCAATTACTCGAACAAGGGCGCGAATTAGTTGATGCCGGAAAGATTGATGAAGCTGTTTTGGTTTATGTACAAGCGGCAGGACTTGATCCCAGTGATCCCAAAATTTACTCTGGGATTGCTTATTTAGAAGCCTTGCGGGGCAACTACCAAGCGGCAGCTAAATTTTATCGAGATGCACTCGTTCTTGACCCCCAGAATCCTGATTTTCAATATGGTTTAGCTTATAGTTTGGTCAAGTCAGAAGATTATAGCGGCGCCGCTGATGCCTATCGTAAAGCCATCAGTCTCAAACCGGATCATCTCAATGCCTATTTGGGGTTGGCGGTGAGTTTATTCCGTCAAGGTGACTATGGGAGTGCAGTCACAACCTATGAAATGGTAATTGCATCAGACCCCAATAATTGGCAAGCCTATGCTTCAATGGGGATGGCGTTGTTGCGTCAGGACAATACCCCCAAAGCGATTGAAACCCTGCAACAAGCAGCGATACTTGCACCGAATGAAGCGAGTATTCAAATTAAGCTTGGGGTGGCGTTATTGCGAAGTGGAGATCAAGCCGGGGCGATCACAGCCTTTGAACAAGCCGCAGCCTTGAGTCCTCGCGATGGGGAGATTCAGTTTCAAATTGGTGAAGTGCTGAAATCTCAGGATGACTTGGATGCGGCGATGGAAGCTTATCAACGGGCTTTAGCTTTCAATCCGGATTTAGTGGAAGCCGATGTAGCAATTGGAGAAATCCAGTTACAAAAAGAGGAATATATCGGGGCGATTGTCAGTTTTCGGCGAGTGATTAATCGAGTTCCTGAAAATGCTAATGCTCATTATCACTTGGGAATGGCGATCAAAGGTCGAGGCGGTCGAGATCAACAAGCGATCGCCGCTTTGGAAAAAGCCCTTAAACTTTATGAACAACAGGGTGATAGCGAAGGGGTGAAAAAGACACAAGAAGCATTAAAGGAACTCAAAAAATAAAAAAAATCCGGTTAAAATCATCGAAGTCTGGACTAACGGATTACAAGTTTTAAGCAGGGGGTGAAGTAAGTTAAATTAATGACAACACCTCCGTCGCGAGGAACCTCAAAAATCCACGATATTGTCGTTTTTCCATTCTGATTTGGTGAGGAGTTCAATTCTATGAGTTTTAAAGTTAATCAAAATCGATTTCAACGTTTGATTCAGGTGGGTGTGAGTGCTTTCATGCTTTCGATCATGGCTTCATCTCAGGTGGGGGCTTCGACTCCAACGAGTTCAAATGTTGCTCAAGGGACATCGACCCGAGCGGCGGTGATTCCCTCAAATTTGTTAAATCCAACTTTACCAGGGTTAGATGATCCGTCTCGGTTTCTACCGCTCGGAAAACCCAAAATGCAGTTAGTATTGCGGTTAGCTCAACGGCGAGTTTTTGTTTATCGCAATGATCAACAAGTAGCGAGTTATCCGGTAGCGGTGGGAAAACCCGGTTGGGAAACCCCAACAGGTGAATTTCAAGTGATTCAAATGGTCGAAAACCCCACTTGGCAAAATCCCTGGACGGGAGAAGTCACCCAACCGGGGCCGAATAGTGCGTTAGGATTGCGTTGGATTGGCTTCTGGACCGATGGTAAGGATACTATTGGTTTTCATGGAACGCCGACCGTTAATTCCATTGGGAGTGCTGCTTCTCATGGTTGTGTACGGATGCGAAATGAAGATGTTGTTGCCTTATTTTCTCAAGTTGAAATGGGAACTATTGTGGTTGTAGAACCTTAGATTTTTATTATAACACTCAGCGATCGCAATATTTTTCCAAGTCCGCCCTCGTTGGTGGACTTAATCGTTTTCTCCTCTATTTCCCGTGAGAAAGTATCGAAGTCATTCAATTTTCATTCTTATTTATGCGCGAATAATGTTAAGATCAAAGCTCAGTTGATTCGCCGCTACACCCTGAACCAACCCAATCAAATCTCCGTTTTGGCTAAAAATACCCGCTCCCGACCCAAACTCAGCGAGGTCAAGATCACTGACCGTTAAGTTATCAGTTATACTTACAAAAATTAAATCTTCTGCTACGTTGAAATCAGTAATTAATCCAAAGTCACTATTTCCCGAACCCACATAATAAGAGGGAGAATCAAACCCCAAAGTAAAGAGATCGCTTCCTTCACCGCCAACTAAAGTATCAATTTCACCCAATCCTGGGTTCGTGATATTTTCCAAGTCAACTCCAATCAAAATGTCATCTCCTTTATCTCCTGAGACTAAATCATTTCCTCCACTACCAAATACACGATCATCGCCTTGACCCCCAAATAGTTGATCGTTACCCTCTCCTCCGTTTAGCAAATCATTGTCTAGGTTGCCAAAAAATTGGTCATCTCCTCCACCAATATCACCAAGAAAATCATCTCCTTTTCCTCCAAAAATAATATCATTTCCCTCGCTGCCACCGATAAAGTCTAACCCTTGATTCCCAAAAATAAAGTCGTCTCCTTCTTGTCCAAAAATAGTGTCATCACCCTCTAAACCAAATAGAGAATCACCGCCTTGTCCGCCAACTAATTCATCATTGCCTGCCGTTCCTAGAATTTCCGACATGATAAAATTCTCCTAAAATACAGTATTTACAGGTGTATATTGTCTTAACAATGAAAAGCTAATCTTCTAAGATTGACAGGAGAAAGGGTTATATTGCTGACGTTGGACTCCGGTTTTAGTCGGGTCATAACCCACTAAAATAATATCACCATTTTCATCTTTTATCCAACCTCTTGCCGGAATTATTGTTCTAGAATCAACTGGATTATTTTCTCGTTTTTGTGATTTTTGTTGAGATTCTGAGGAAGAATTGGATTGAGGAGTAACGGGTTCAATTAGGAGAGATTCTAACTCGACTAACCCTTCAATTGAGGTTAAAGCTTGGGTTGGGTTGGGTGCAATACCGCCACGTCCTGTAATAATAAATTCGCTGTCTTGACCTTGTTTGCAGGGGTCTTGAGCGATTAATTCAGCCGGGTCAATGAATTCTACTTCGGGTGTTTCTGGCGGGTCAAAATTGAGGGTATCATCAATCGAAAGTTCTCCGGCTGCATTAATAATACTATCAGTAGATTGTAAAAGTCCGAGTTCTGAATTTCCTAAAGGACGAATAGTAATATTACTTCCTCCGGTTGGGTTGAAAGCATCAGTTAAAATACGACTTTGTTGAAGTAAAAGTAAAAGATTAGCATCAATTTCAATATTCCCTTCAAAGGTTTGACCGCTGTCACTTCCCGAGGCTAAAATTCTACTTTCATTAAACAAACGAATGTCATCGGATAAAAGTCTAATGTTACCGCCTTGACCCGCTTCTGAATTTGCATTCAGTTGAGCTTGATTGTTTAAAAGGGTTTCGTTTGCAGAAATATCAATATTACCCGGAATTCCTGATGCTGTAGAACTAACATTTACTGAACCGCCATCACGAAGTTGAAATTGTTCTGTTTCAATTCTCACATTTCCAGCATTTCCACTCCCTTGAGTGCCTGCTCGGATATTCCCTTGATTTCTGATTTCTACTAACTCGGAGCTATTAATATTAATATTTCCGGCATCTCCATCTCCATCTATTGTTGCTGCTAATACATTGGCTTCATCTTGAATAAACAACTGATTAGACTCTATTGTAATATTACCTGCGTTTCCACTTCCAGACAAACTTCCCACTCCAATAGATGCTTCATCTTTCAGCACTAACTCGGGAGTTTTAACCGAAATATTTCCAGCATTTCCTACTCCGTCTGTCCCTGCCAATAAGCCACTTTCAAGACGAGATAACTCTACAAAATCTGAGGCTAAAACTTCAATATTACCTGCATTTCCACTTGCCGTATCGTTACTTAAAACAGAAATTAATCCCTTGTCAACAATTAACTCTCCGGTTTCTATTCTAATCTTTCCTGCTCTCCCTCCTCCAAAAGTAACAGAAGAAATTAATGGGGTTTCGTCGGTCTGAGTTCTTCCTCTCAACTGAACTTGCTCAGAAGCGAATATTGAAATTTCTCCGCCTTGACCTGTTGCATCTGTTGGGTTCTCTAGTGTACCCGAGTTGGCAACAATTCCTGACCTTCCTTCAATTGACAGAGAGCGAGTAAAAATGGTAATGGGAGCCGCATTTGTGGGGCCAACTGTATCTGTATTAATCCCAACAGCATTGTTTAGTGTAACAGATTCAGAGGCAATAATTAAAACCTGACCGGAATTTTCGGGTGTATTTGCGGCGGTATTAACTCTAATCAATCCACCATCTTCTAGAAGTAAACGTGCGGTTTCAATGATAATATTTCCGCTATTTCCTGTTCCTTGGTCTTCGATATTTGCAGTAATAGCAGAAGGGGCTGTTGAATTGGGAGCAAACCCGAATAATTGTATATCAGTTGCTTTGATAAAAATGGTTCCGGCGTTTCCCCTTCCGGTAGCACTGGCTATGATTCCACTAGCATCGGTTATCCGAAGACGTTCGGCTTCTATGATAATATTTCCGCTATTTCCTTCTCCACTTCTAGAACTCGCAGTGATTGTACTACTCTGCAAACTGTCTTCTGTTGAAGTTCCGGTGAGTTCGAGAGATTCAGCTTTGATATTGATATTACCTGCGTCTCCGTTTCCAAAAGTTAAAGATTGAATTTGTGACCCCCCAGACACCAATAAATTTCGAGTTTCGATATTGACAGCGTTAGCATTTCCAGTTCCACCTTCCACCACATTACTGATAATACTGCTACCCAACAACTCAACCGAATCTGTTGCTAAAATAGAGACTAAACCCGCATTTCCTTGTCCAAATGTACTGCTGGAGATTTGCGCTCCATCGCTCAATCGTAATTGTTCAGTTTCAATTGTAATTTTACCACCATTGCCGATGGCTGTCTCATTTACATCCGCAAAAAAACCGCTGATAATCTCGCTATCATTGGCAGAAGTTCCCGTAAGTTCGATAGATTTAGCTTGTACGGTTATATTACCCGCATTTCCTTCTCCGGATGTGTCGGTTATCACTTGAGAACCGTTAGACAGCAATAAATTCTCTGTAATAATTTCAACCGCTCCTCCATTACCCACCGCACCAACTTCGGCAGAACTAAAGATATTGGCATTTGATAATTCAACCGAATTTGTTGCTAAAATAGAAACCGAACCTGCATTTCCGGGGGCGAAAGTGCTGGCGCTGAGGTCTGCGCCATTTTCCATGAATAATGAGCTAGTTTTGATGTTAATATCACCGGGTTCGCCTAGAGAATCAATATCAATGATATTGGAAATAAAGCTATTATCTGTTAGAAGAACGTTTTCTTGAGCATTAATATTAACATCTCCGCCTTTCACCTCTGGAGAACCTAACCCTTCATCAAATCCCCCTCTAATAATACTCCCGTTAGCCATCCCAAAATTACCAGCATTAATGTTAACATCTCCACCACCATCGGCACGAACATTAATCTGAGATTGATTCGTTAATATAATGTCTGCTTGTTGAATATTTGTGGGAAACTGAAGAATGGGCGTATTGCCATTCGCCCCTACATTATTTAATTCAACTATTCCCGGTTCTGATAATCCGCCGAGTTCGATATTACTACCGGGAGAAATAGCAACTCCGTTATTAAAGAATACATCGCCCCCAACTAAAGCTAATGTTTTATTTTGAGGAACATTTAACCCTTGAGGAACTAGAAATCCTGCATCATTTCTTAAGGAACTTCCATCTTCCAAGGTTGTTAGAGTGGCTTGATTAACAATTGTTCCCGGATTTTCTCGAATATTTAATCCGATGGGAATATTTATCGTTAATAATGGCGGGGCTTCGGGGTTACTTGCTGCAAATTCAACACCATTTTCAAATAATACTCCATCGGCTGTTGTTGCAAAAAATGAACCGCCTACATCTAACCGTGCGTTTGGCCCAAATACAATCCCCGAAGGATTAATTAAAAATAAATTTGCATTCCCTAAAACGCCTAACGTTCCTAAAATTTCTGAAATATTCCCACCTGTAACCCGAGTCAGAATATTAATAATATTATCGGGATTTGAAAAATAAGCGCCCCGTCCTTCTTCTACGTTAAATTCTTCAAAACTGTGAAATAAATTTCCTCCCCGAACCGCTCCCCCATCTATGCGATCGCTAGGTATCCCGCGAATGTTAACATTAGGTGTAACAACAGAGTTTTCTGAACCTAAGCTGTTATCTGGGATAATCTGGGCTGTGACTGTAGTTGCACAGCAAATTGTGGTCAACGTTGCTAAGGTGGGAAGGGCTAGTAAACGAGGATACATTGATTGAATAGATGCTGCGCTTGAACAACTTTGTGACTTATTCTATCGGATTTCCGCTGAAAAAGCTTCACAATATTTTCGGCTTATGGTATTATTTCTACAGAACCTTCCCGTCGATTGTCAGCAACCGCTTCTAATGTTCCCTCTGCATTAATTCCAGCAATTTTAATCGCGCCAAAAAACATATCAAGCTGTTCAAAGGGATAAAGTTCTAGATTTTTCCCTTCAGTTTCTAACAGCGTTGTATCAATTCCAGGTTCATACAAAACCCGCCATTTATTCTCTTTCGGTTCAACGTGTAGCCTCGGTGCCTTTACCGCTTCTTCCAGGGAAACCCCTTCTCGGGCGTAGCGAGTCCACATCTGCGCCATAGCAGTGGTTATTCGACTCGCCCCCGGAGTTCCAAACGCCAAACAGCGCCCGTCTGGATGCCATGCTAAACTCGGCGCCATATTCGATATCATCCGTTCGCCAACCGCAGCGCCTAAGAAGCCTTGGGGGTTCAACTCCGGTTCGCCTAAACTGTTATTGCAAGTTATTCCGGTTCCGGGAATGGTAATACCTGAACCATAACCATTACTCATAGTCACAGAAACCATTTCCCCTGAACCTGTGGCGACAGATAAGTGCATCGTGTTGGGAGACTGTATCGCAGGTAAATAGCGGCGTAGGGTTTCTTCGGCGAGGAAGACTTCGGGGTTTTCTTGGGTTCGCAGTTCCCATAACGCAATTATCGCTTTCACCTGTTGTAACGTGCGTTGGGCGGGGGTAAAATCGGATTGGGTGGTGAGTTCTAATAGTTTCATCAAACTTCCCACCGCAGCGCCTCCAACCGCTGGGGGAGGGTTTAAAGCGAGTTCAAAGCCCATAGAGGTTAATTGTAGCGGTTGACGAACAATAGCGCGATAATTCGCTAAGTCCGAACGAGTTACAAACCCGCCATGTTCAGCCATTTCTTGAACAAAAGCAGCGGCGATATCCCCTTGATAGAAAGCTTTTGCGCCTTCTTGGGCAATTAATTCTAGGGTTTCCGCCATGTCAGGAATATTAAAAGGTTCGTTAGCTACCGCTTGACAACCGTTGGGGAAAAAGCAGTCTCGACTGGCTTGTTGGGGATAAAATAACGGTTTCCCTGCCAAAGACAACCAACGCGCCGTAGTTGGACTCAAATTAAACCCATTCCGGGCTAATTCTAGCGCTGGGGCGACGATTTCTAACCAGGGGAGAGAACCCCCACGTTGCCAAGCGGTTTCTAAGGCGGCCAACATTCCCGGCACCGCGATCGAGGCAAGTCCGGCTCTGACTGTGATACCATCGCCATAGGGAAGATCAACTTCTTGCCATCCGGCAGAATTGGGGTCAAGTTTGAGATGACCACTGGGCATAGCATCGGCACCATCAATCAATTCCGGGGGTTGTCCGGGTTTATGAATCATTAAAAATGCTGAACCCCCCAGAGAACACATTAAAATTTCTGATAAGGTGGCAGCGAGTGCAGCCCCAACTGCAATATCAATTGCATTTCCCCCCAGTTGGGCAATTTGAACTCCGGCTTTTGTAGTTAAAGGAGAGTCGGCTGAAATGGCAACGGGGGTGGTTTTTGTCATGTCATGTTTTGGAATCAATTGAATGTGTTAATCAGTAGCGGTAACATTTTCATAAACGCCTTGATCTCGTTTGACCAATTTAGTAAATCCAGCGTTACGATAATCACTATTGGTGAGAGGGACAGACACCATCGGCGCACTCAAAACTCGACGTACAGGGGCGTCTTCGGGTGTCTCTCCTAACTCGCATTCGGCTAGCTGACAGACTTCACCCCAAGTTTTAACGTCTTGGTGAATGCTGTGCATAACTTCGACTTTTCGGTTATTGCTCGGACAGAAATAGTCGTAGATCGGCATGGTAAGGTTTAGGGTAAGGCATTGTGTAGGCTCTATTATTGCTAATTTTAGCTTGACTTGGGTAAAACAGACAGTTGCCCCAATTTGATCAACAAGATTTAACGCTCATTTAATCGCAATATCGGGCATAATACGAAAGCTGAACCTTTCCTCTCACATGACCGCTTTTTCAGTGACCTATTCACAAAGCCAATATGTTGCTTGTTAACGAAGCCTTGAACACGAAGTTGTGATGTCTAGAAACGGACAGTCCTAAATCAAGAACGGGTTACTGAAAACTGAGAACTGTGTTGGGGAGTAATCTACTACTAAGAGGAGGATGTTCCAATGAGTGATTTTAAACCGACACCTGAAACAAATTTAACAACAACTCAATTGTTAGAACGTTATCGGATTGGTGATGAAGCAACGCTGAGAACTTGGGCGCAATTGCATGGGTTGAATGGAAATCACGGGATGTATGCGCCGAATGAAGTGGAGTTAATTGATCATGTTCATCATCATTTACAAAATTTGGGAATGAGTATTGATGAGTACAAACATCTCGTTAGTCGTCGTCTAAATCGTTCTTCTACTGCGCCGTCTTCTGGGGTGAATTCTGCGCCTCACTCTCAACCGATAGAACAACCTGTTTTCCCCCCTCAGCCTTCTGTTAATCATTCTGCTAATCATTCCGCTGAGAATAATTTATCTGAAAACTCAGAAGAATTGACTCAACAAGCTTCCGGGGCGATTGAGATGCTGATGGAACAATATTCAGAAGCAATTGACTACATGGGAGAACAAATTGCTGACCAATTTATTGAGGAGTTGGATGCTTCTGTGATGCGACATCTCAGTAGAAAGGTACAACAACGGTTCACTATGAATGGTCAAGTGAGGTCGAATCGTCTCATGAAAGTTATTGAAGGCGTATTTCAATCTAAAAATAAGAGATTGTTGATGGGTTCTCCTTCGGAAGATTCGGGTTTACAGATGGAAAATACCCATCGTTTGGGTTAGGTAAATCTGTCTCAAGGAAGAACTGGGGAGTCGTCTAAACCGATTAAAATAAGTCAGTCGGATGAAAGGTTGACTTTCAACGAACAGAACGACTCCCTCGTTCTATTTTCTCGCATTCCAGCTTCACTATTCCGCTAGGAGTCAGTATTAATGATTAAGTCTTGGATGGTGATTGGAGGAGTTGCTTTTCTGGTTGCTTTTGGCGGAAATCTCTTTTTTCAATCTGATGATCAGAAATGGTTTCGACGATTACAACGCCCGCGTTGGTTGGTATTTGAACGGCTTATTCCTCTGATTTGGACGGTGGTTTTTATTGGGTTGGCTTGGTCTGCGGTGATTGTTTGGGAACAAGAACCGGGAACGTTGCGAACTTGGTTATTGATGGGATTGTATTTGTTGGTTGAGGTGGTGACGATTGCTTATACTCCTGTTATGTGTAAAACCAGAAGTCTACAAGTTGGGACGATTATTGGTGGGACAGGGGCGATTTTGTGTGTGATGTTAGCGATTAGTGTTTTACCGATTTCTCAATGGGCGATGATTCTTTTACTTCCCTATATTCTCTGGAGTCCTGTGGGTACGTTTGTGACTTGGAAAATGGCTCATCTGAATCCAGCAGATGCGTAAATCGGTTGAAAAGATTCCTTGATGATCGGCTTTTTGGGGAGAATGGGTTGGGGTTCAAAAAAGTTGAGGGGTATGAATTTAGATGTTCCTTGTAATCTTGCAGAACCTGCAACATATTGATGGATTTCTAACCACTTTTGATCGGCGAAAGATTGTAATGTAAAACTTTGATAAATGATTCCCTGACAGAGTGAACCATCGGGGTTACTTTGTCCGTTGGATTGAAAGCTATAAAATCGATAAGCCACAGACTTCTAATTTGGGGTAAAGGTAGACGCTCGTTTCACGAAAATAAAAGGCGTTTTGTCTGAGGTAATTTATCTTTTTAGATCTTACAATCTTTTTGAGGATTTGTAAATATTAGGGGTTAGCTTTGACATTTTTTCTTTGATTTTACCCCAAAACCCAGTAAACCCAGACTAAGTAAACTTTTTGTATAAATGGGTTCAGGAATATCTGTGGTAACGGTTACAAAACTCAGTTGATTAATCGCAATTGCTCTTTGGGGTTCAGAACTACTCAATACAAGTTTCGCAATATTTGCTGTTTTCAGAAAAGGTAAAGTTTTCTTGAGTGAGGTTAATATTGACTCGGGAATCGAGTCATCGCCGGCTCCGGCGATCATCGCCGGAGTACCGATGACTTTGAACAAGGGCTTCAACTTGACTGGCTGAGTTCGGTAAGTCTGCCGTCAAGACTTCGGTTCCGGTTTCTGTGATTAAGACATCATCTTCAATACGAATTCCCCGGACATCCGCAAATTGTTCTAGCTTCTCCCAATTCACTACATTTTGATATTTTTTCCGATTTTCTGGATTATTTAAAATCGCCGGAACTTGATAAAAACCGGGTTCAATTGTCACTAACATTCCTGCTTTTAACGGACGATTTAACCGCAAATATCCTAACCCAAACCGTTCGCTTCTTGTTCTTCCTGCTTCGTATCCGGCTAAATCTCCTAAATCTTCCATATCATGCACATCTAACCCCAATAAATGACCAATTCCATGGGGGAAAAATAAAGCATGAGCATCTTGTTCGACTAAATCACTCGGTTGACCTTTTAATATTCCTATATCAACCAATCCTTCTGCTATCTTTAAAGCCGCTAACAGATGAATATCCCGATATTCTACTCCAGGTTTCATCTGATCAATACAAGCATCATGGGCGGCTAAAATGATCTCATAAATATCCCGTTGAGTTGGGGAAAATTGACCAGAAACAGGCCAAGTTCGGGTAACATCTCCTGCCCATCCCATTGGAGTCTCAGCACCCACATCAGCTAATAGTAAATCCCCCGTTTGTAGAGGGTGAAAATACTGTTCGTTGTGCAGAACTTGACCGTGAACCGTGACAATGCTATTGTAAGAGCAAGTTGTATTGTGGGAAAGTATAACCTTTTCCATTTCTGCTCTCACTTGCGCTTCGGTTTTTGCCTGTGTCGTGACTGCCATACCTGCTTTGTGAGCTTCTACGGTAATTTTGGCGGCTTGGCGAAGTTCTGTTAAAGCAGCCTGATCGTGACACGAGCGTAACGTAATAATCGCTTTAATGAGTTCTAAATCAATGCCTGTCGCTGCTTTTGGCAGAGGAACCGAACGTTTGAGTAACTGAAACTGTTGAGTTTGGGTGATCGGGTTTTGTGGTAATATCGTCGCCGCATTTTTGACCCGAGACTCTAACTCAGCCAGAGGAAATGCTGCATCTGCGCCAATTGTTGCAGCTATTGTATCACGGTTGGGCATTTCTCCATGCCAGAGGGCATAACTCGCGGGTGGATCATCCTTAAACAGTTCAAGTTTACCACCTTCTAGGCGAATCACCGTATTTTTGAGCGCGAGTCCGGCAAAGTAGAGAAAATGACTACTGGCGCGAAAGGGGTAAGTATTGGCGGGAAAATTGCGAGAATAATCACCCCCTGACCACAGAATAGCCGGAAAATCGATTAATTTTGCCAGGTGTTCTCGACGAGAACGTAAAGCTTGAGCCAGGGGTTGGGAAGGGGTAGATCGTTGCATCGTTTTCACCAGAGAGTTTGAGTCTTAAATTAAGTCTTGAATTGATCATAATTCTGTGGGCTGAGTTTTGGCAATTCTACTTCGGTGAACCATTATTTCCAGGAACAAATACAGTTAACCCATCAGGAATACATTCAATTTCCACCGGAGTTGTACCAATCATTTCCCCATCAACCACAATTTTTTGCGGAGGGTTTGCAGTCACTTTTATTTTTGAGGTTCTCAAGTGATAAACATTCGGAAGATCAGGGCTAGTTTTAATTAAGGCTGCACCGAGCATATTAATCATGGTAGTCACCGCTTGTAATTTCGGATTATTAACGAGTTGCTGAGGATTTGTATTGATTGTTCCAATCGTTACATCTAGGAGATGATCATCAAAAATAACTTCACCTTTTCCTTGAGCTAATATAGAGGTTGGAGGGGCGGCGTTAGCAATCGTAATTGCAGCGCAAGTGAGTTGATAAACTTCATGATCAATTTCAATTTCTGCTTCAAATAATTGTTGTTCATTGAGTTGCTTCCAACCGGCAATTAAATACGCTAAAGCCCCCCATTGTTCTTTCATGTCTCTGCTTGCTTTATCAATTGTTTCAGCTTCATAGCCAATGCCTGCGAGTAAAATCATTGGCTTTTGGTTACAATAAGCAGCATCAACAACCCGAGTATTCCCATTAATAATCACCTGACACGCACTTCTAATGGGCGTTAAAGCCAGAGGAATTCCTAAAGCCACTGCAAAAGCATTAGCAGTTCCTCTCGGAATAATACCCAATGGAATTTGAGTTCCAATTAATGTTCCCGCTACCGCAGAAATTGTACCATCACCTCCACTCGCAATGATCAGATCAGGATGGGTTTCTATTGCTTTGATTGTCAGTTCTTCTGCACTTTCATCGGCTGTCGTTTGATAGACTCGCAAGTGCATATGGGGTTTGAGTAATTGGCGAATTAAAGATAAGTCTTGATTGCCATTTCCAGAACCGGCAACCGGATTAAAAATTAGATGGGCGACTCGTGAATGACGCAGTTTTTCAAGAATAGCTTCTGCGGTAGCAATATTAATCGCTAAAGGAACATTATGAATCGCACAAATGCGTTGTAAGACTTGAATATCGGGTTCGTGGAGTTTGGAAAAAAGCGGATCAATCAAGAAAATAACGGCTAATACTTCTCCCTCAGCAACTTGGGCGGCAATTTGTATATCTCCCCCTTGTTGTCCTGAAAGCATTTGTTCGATGGGTAGGTTTGTTCCTTGCTGAATTTGTTGTCCAGTTGTTTCAGTGGCAATCAAGCGATAACGAGAAAAAATGGCTTGATATTGAAGGACAAAATCAACAAGTTCGTCTTTTTTGCGATCGTGAGCAATCAGGGCAAGGGTAGCAGTCATATAAATGTTTACTCGTTCAAGATTTAGGGGGTTAAGAGAGTGATCAATTTCTGGGATTTTTTTGATTATATTGAGTATTATACCATGTGGAAAGAGTAAAAACGAAGAGGGTCAAAGGCAAAACGAAACAATTGTTCATCCAATGATTAATTTAGTTAATCCCAAAGAATAATTATTCTTAAAAAAAGAAGAAGTTTTTGCTAATTTTTTGTAAATTTTGGAGAATATAAACTCTAGAGAAAAATCTTTTACCCAATCGCTTTATGAATGTGTTTAGATTGTTTAATTTTGGGAACAGAAATCGAAAAATCGGTAGGTGCAATGGGTTGAAGACTCGGATCATTTCCCCCAACTTGGTTTGTCCGAATGAGCAAAAGTGAAGCGCCTAACTGAAGGAAAATCATTGCCACTTGATCGCAAGTCCAACGGGGAAGTAAAGTTCGCCAACTCGCTATTACTTTTAAGAGAGTTTCTCCAGGAGTTTCTAGAGGAAAACTGCCTAATGTAGATATATTATACCGCCAATCGGGTCTAACTTTTTTGATCGGTGTGAGATATCGCTGTAAATTTTTAACCAAATCAACTAATAAGATAAATCGTTGAGTTTGTTCATGCTGAGGATGTTCTTTCAACCATTTCATAATTAGAGGATTTAACTCAATCTCAGCCATCATCCGCGATAAAGCAGTATAAAACGCTTGACTTGAATCTTGTACACAAGAATTAATCGCACTCACAAATGTTGTTCCGGTACCGTCCCCAATGCGATATCGCGCCGCCATAATTTCCAGTTCATTCATCACATAATTCAGAGGAGAAAAGGTTAACCCATCAAAATCATAGTCTTCGGTTAGAGGACTAAATTTAACCAAAATATCACAAGTTGGACGACACCCTAACCATCCCCACTGACGCGCCCCCATATATCGTGTCCAATCTAATGTTCCAGAGGTAATTCCACTGCTATTATGGGTATAAATTTGGCGATATTCAATATCAAATCGCAATTCACCACTGAGGGGATCTCGAATGACTTTGGCAAATCCAAAAGCAAAATGACCGAAATAAATTCCGAAGGGTGAAAACTCGGGATTTTTTCCCCCAATTCCACCAAAAACGTGCATCAGTAACGCCTGTTCTCCTTCTTGCCAATCTTGTGATTTTTTGTTAATATTATTTTCAATTTCTGGATTGAGAAACGTGGTATAAGCGTGACCTTTATTTTCAACTGTATTATCCCAAGCATGAAAGTTCATAAAGTTGAGTGTTGCTTTTTTCCCTTTGATCACACGATCCGGTTTGACAGAAAATAGTGAACGGGGTGCAATCGCTTCAACAACAAACATTCCCTGTGAATTTTTTGCCCCATAAATGTACCAACCGGATGAGTTGAGGGGAGATTTTTCAAGTTCATAATTACTGGATGGAAAAACACCATTTCTATTCGCGATCACGGTGGGAATATAAACGATTTCTTCTAAGCGATCAAACTGTTTAGATTGACGGTTGTAGTGACGAACAGCAAATAAATCACCGCCTTTAAACTGCACAATTTTAACCAATCCATAAAACCGTCCAATAATTTGAATGGGATCGCGATTAATATAAACGCTAGGACGTTCTGATCCGTTATCTTCTACTCGAACAGGATCGGGTAATTTTACAATAATATCATCTTCCGGTAAAGCCCCTGCTAAGGACTCTAACGGATCAACTTTTTGCCAACCCTTAATCCGTTCTGGGTGAATATTTCCTTGACGTTGACTGAGATAAGCTTGATCGATAAAATTAACATCTTGAGTGACTAATTTAACGTAAGTTTGTACCCGAGTCTCATGATGCCAACGTAAATTAACAATTTGACCGATACGATGTTGATTGGCATGACTAGCCTGATAAATTTCTAACCAAACCCCTTTAATCTTTTGACGTTCTTCGACAGGAGGTAAAATTAAACGTCCGATCCAAGTCCCAACAGGTTGATAATATTCTCGGTTAATAGATTGATGGAGAGGATAATAACTGGGTTGATTAAATAAAGCCTTTTTATAGCGTTCATAGTTGCTAATTCTTTTGAATTTTTCCGGATCTAAGCCCGTTTTTTCCCAATCTTTTAGTAAAATTCCAGTAATAATATCGACAGTTTGCTGAAGATGAGTCCGACCATCTGGTAAAAAAGTCTCTGCTGCCATCGGTCCCTCAAAACCGTTATGACCGACAGGGCCAAGAGAAATCAGGGAAATTTTACCTCGACGTTTGGCACAATTCCAATAGGAGAGAAACCACAGCGGCCAACGTCCAGGAAACATGATCGGCCCCAACGGTTCAACGGTATCTTTGTCGCCAACCAGGTGATAAAGCTGTTCAACTTGCATCGCCCCGGTATTTCCACTCATTACCCCGGCGAGGGAAATCACTTCTATCGGTGCGTTGAGAGTTTGTTTTAAATATGAAACTGCCCCCATCGACATCTGACCCCCACCGCTGTAGCCAATTAATGTGACAGGCGTTTGACTGCCGACGGGATAACCAAAACTCACCAAACTATTAAATAAAACCTGTGCTAAACCTTGATTTTGAATCGGGCCGTAACGAGGATCTGCGGAAATGGCAACGGCGACAATATTACGAATATTGATGATCAAACCAATAGGATTAGCGGGATTTTTCAGGGAGATCGACTCAATAATTCGCCATAAAAAACCCACTTGATAATTTTCGCTGAGGGATTGGTTGTTAACAGAATAGGGCATAATTCCCTGAACAATTAAAACATTTTTAGGAAGACCGCTGGCTAATTCATTCAGTAACTGTTGAACGCTCGGAAGATATTCAGAGGAACCCTGGTTAATTCCGTCTAAATACATAATGTAGCGATCAATTTGAGTCGAGGAGGAAATCGTCTCAACAGGACTTCCTAAGTATTCTAAAGGTTCTGTTCCATACCATCCAGCCCACCATCCTAATGCTTCTAAAGGGGTTAATAGAATGGAAATAAATAGAGCAACTAAACTAATCCCAATCAGGTTTAAAATAAGTTTAACGGTAACGCCTAATGTTCGATACCAGGTAAAAATATTACTAGGAGAGTTTGTTGATAAAAAGATGACGACTGCAAACACAAAAAATGCAATTAAAATCAGTTGCCATCTCAATAATTTTCGCGGTGAACGTCCACTTTTTACGGTGGTACTGGCTTCGATTAAAACTTCATTACTGACGTCTTTGAGCGTCGTTGGGTTTCCAGCTAAAACGATTTGTTCAAGTCCTTGACGATCTGTAACCAGTTGTGTTCCAGCGACTTTATTTTGTATCCATCGTCCTAAAGCAACAATGGGACGACCAACAGTTCGTTGAAGGCTTTGAAACACCACCCAACCCATTCCCGCACAGACAAAAGCTTCCCAAGTTCCCAAATTAATTAGGGTTTGTAATCCAACAATTTCTGCTAACAAACTCCAGAGTGAAAGTAAAATAAAAATGGGTATACCAAAGTAAGGTAATCCGGTTAAAAAGCTAAATAATAATGGAGCATAGCTCAGTCCCAAGGTTCGTAGAACAGCAATTAGTTCTAGTTCAGTCAGTCGAGTTCCAGATAATAAATGACTCCCTAACCACACACTAATTGCCCAAAAAATGTAGGCAAAAACAAATAAGATAGCGGCGATACCCAGACTGAAGAAAAAACGTAGCGGTTTGACTCGGTTAATAAACAAAACAACGCATTGACCAATCGCTTGGGATAATCCCGCAATAATGACGATTGTGAGGGCGACGGTTTTTCCTCCAGAAATCGTGCTAATTTGGGTGTAGACTTCAGGATTGAGGGTGAGCGTTCCCCAAACTAAAGACCAAAATTGATCAAAGGCTGTTTCCATTGTTGTGAGTCGGTCAGCGATGCGGTCAGTTGAGAAGATAAAATTATCCTCGTTAAAATTTTAATCGATTCTGAACCTCAAAACGAATAAAATTTTGTGAAGATCGGGCAGTAAATTATTTTTGATAGATTGTTTATGGATTGATTTTGGCAAAGTGGCAGTTGTCAGCAATATGATAAATAAGCTAATGTAAGCACAAATTTTTAAAGTGAGGTGTTCCTTGGTTCCTATACATGACGAAAATCCAGTTAGTATTACGCCTTGGATAACGAGGGTGTTGATTTTAGCCAATATTATCTTCTTTATTGTTGAGTTAGGGTTAGACCCAGAACAACTTGAAGATTTTTTCTATACTTGGGCATTTGTCCCTTGTCAACTGACGAATTCTTGTCCGGTTGCGCTGCCGGGTTCTCCTTTTCCCGAATGGATTACTTTGATTACGTCTCAATTTCTGCACGGGGGTTTTGGACATATTATCGGGAATATGCTCTATCTTGCTATTTTTGGGAATAATGTTGAAGATTGTTTAGGTCATTTTAAGTTTCTGATTTTTTACATTGTTTGTGGGATGTTGGCGGCTTTGACTCAAGGCTTTTTTGCACCCGATTCCGCCATACCAACATTGGGAGCAAGTGGGGCAATTGCAGGGGTTTTAGGAGCCTATATTATTCGTTTTCCTCGCGCTAAAATTACGCTTTTGCCCTTTTTATTGATTCCGATTCCCGTTCGTTTATCTGCAATTTTCTTTCTCGGATTTTGGTTTGTGACGCAGTTGATGAATGGGGTAGCAAGCCTAAATGTGGATGCCGTGATGGGTTCTGAACCGGGAGGAGTTGCATACTGGGCGCACGCAGGTGGATTTGTGTTTGGAGCAATTTTAGGCCCGATATTGGGGTTATTTTCTGGGCCAAAACCGCGTTAGATTTGGGTAAACGGTGTTCAGATTCAGGAGAATAGACCCGCTTTTCTGCATCTCTAGCGGGTCAGAAAGAATAGACTGAGAACTCCTATTTGACTTAACAATTTTATTGACAACCTTCAACCTGAATTGTATAACTATGTCCAATTGCATTCTTCCCACCAACATTTAAGTTAACTTGAAAAGGAAGATCACCAGGACGAGGGCGACCTGTCATTTGTTGAGATTCATTCGGTTCCAATCTTACCGTTTCATCAAAGACTCTATCGGCTGTTCCATCACTATATTTAAGGAACATTTGAATTTTAAATGGAGCAGGGTCTTCAGAAGCGGATTGAATCGTACCAATAAAGTATCGATAACTCGCATTACCTGAAATCGCAAAGTCAGTATCCCAATTTCCTCGAAAACCTACCGGAACAAACGGAAGAATACCTGCATTGGGGGCAGAAACTCGTTTTGTCACCGATGTTCCTTCTCCTTTAACAACCGCTAAAGGTGTACAATTTTGAGCGTTAACAGGTACACTGAAACTGAATACTAAGGCTAAGGTTCCCCAGAGGATATGAGGTTTAATCATAACAGTTCTCCTAAGCGTTGGTCTAGGTTGATTATATCATTTAAAATCGGTTTAATCTAAAATTTTGGTTTGTTTTAAGTTTATTTAAAGCTTATTTTTAAAGATATTTTTTGTGAGTGAGTTCAATCTCTTTCTAACATAAAAGCCCATCTTAAAATGTTGCAATTTTTACCAATATTTTATTTTTAGATGACTCAATGTTTTTGTTTCAAGACTTCTCTCAGGTAAAGAGAACGAATTCAATTAATATTCCGTGAAAAAGTCGATGAGATGCGCTAAACTCTGAACAGTAAAACTATGACAACAAAAAACTATGCGTCGGTTCTTAGGACTTGCTTTAGTTATCTTTTTAGGAATCCTATTGTGGGGAAATCAATACTCAGGTAACGCGAGTGAGAACCCAACTCCAGATCCAGTTATCCAGATGTGGAGATCTCATCAGCAAGATCTTCCGATTTCTTCTCCTCTGGTTGCGGTTGAACCGAGTCAACCTGTTGAGACAAATTCAGTCACCTATGGAAGTTTAAATAATCAAGATTTAGTGGGATATCTTGCTCGTCCAGCACAAGCTGAGGAGTCTTTACCGGGTTTAATTATTATCCATGAATGGTGGGGACTCAATGATAATATTAAAATGATGACTGAACGACTCGCCGGAGAAGGTTATGTAGCTTTAGCTGTTGATTTGTATGAAGGAAAAGTTGGGGATACTCCCGAACAAGCCAGAGAATTAGTGACCGCAGCGAGAAATAATGAACAACAGTTAAAAAATAATATTCGTCAAGCTTATCAATATTTAGAACAAGAACAAAATGTACCCAAAATTGGGAGTATAGGTTGGTGTTTTGGGGGAAGTTGGTCACTAAACACAGCATTGCTTTTTCCTAAAGAACTCGATGCTACCGTCATTTATTATGGAGGTGGAATTGAAACCAATCCGAATCAACTTAAAGCTTTAGAAATGCCCATTTTAGGAATTTTTGGAGAACTTGATGATAATCCTTCTGTAGAAACAGTTCGTCAGTTTGAAACGGCGTTAAAAGATTTAGGAAAGTCACCCGAAATCTACATCTATGAAAATGCAGATCATGCTTTTGCAAATCCTTCGGGTACTCGTTATAATGCCGAAGCTGCTGAAGATGCTTGGAAAAAGACAATTACCTTCCTAAATCAGCATTTAAAATCGGTTGCAAATTAATCACTCAGAATATCCAGACTCTCTATATAATGTTATTATGAGTGAGTGTGAATAATCCAATAAACTGATATTTTGAACCAATCTCGGGAAAGCAAGTCAATAGTTATAGAAGATAACATCTACTCCCAGTAAAACCATGAAATTTAACGAGACTCCGATTTTACTTCGTCGTCAGGATATCATCTTAGCTTACACCCTGTTACGTCTGGTATTTGGGATTAACTTTATGGTACATGGGTTAGTCCGAATTGGTAATATTCCTGGCTTTGTAGCCTCCCAAGTGGCTTTGTATGAAGGATTACCTATCCCTGAGTTTATGATTTCAATTCCTGCTTTTTTTATTCCCATCGTTGAATTAATTGCGGGTGTTTTAATGATTATTGGCTTTCAGACTCGTAATGCAATTATTGCCAGTTTTGTGTTAATGCTTCCTTTAATGTTTGGAGTTTGCTTGCTTCAGAAATGGGATACAGCCTCCTCACAATTAATTTATTGTGTTGTGTTGTTTATCTTGTTAGCGGGTTACACTTTTAACCAAATTTCTATTGATAGCTGGCTCAGAAGTCGTAAGAATTAAAAGCTTAAACTTATTAGAGATTATTCAGGGAGAAGCCCAGATCATTCTCCCTTTTTTCTTCCTGTTAAAACTCCAATGGCTTGCGGAATAGTTCGAGGTACGGTATAACTTTAAGAAACCAACTCTGTTCCAGTCACAATTAATTGAGTTGAACCACCACAATCAAGCATCATCACTTTTTCCTGCATAACCTGTGGTGATTAATTTTCCATCTTGGGTTAAAACAAAACCGATAGAACAGTGGAATGTTGGTCGAGAATTTCGTCGTCGTTTGAAGCGAAGATTTGATCAAGTCGGAATTTCAATTGGTGTTCCTCGCTTGGAACTACAACCTAACTCTAATGGAAAAGAAATTAACCTTAAAGCATAATTTAGTTTTTACTTCTGATCATTTTGATACATTTTATTTGACTTAAAAAATTAACAATTTAAAGAGTGAGTCTATGGTGTTCAAGTGAGTTAAAATCTAAAAAATCTCTAAAATTTACCGCTCTCAAAAATATCAAAGTTTCAAATGTTATGATTGAGTTTCAATAAAAATCTAGAGTCAGTAAACCTGTTAGAATAGCGCATCTCATCCTTTAAGTTAACTCATGGCAGATATCAGGAATTTATACCTATGACTTTAGAGCAAAAAAGTTCACTCTGTTACAATTTTTTGGCAATTCTGCTAGGCTGAAGAAATATGCTCGTATACCGCGCTTGACTTCCTCACAACGAACTGAGCCTTCAGCTTGTGTATCAAAAAACTCCCCCCATCTGGGTTTAGTCGTTTTGTTACTAGAGAACCAAAGGTACATTCTCTATTGATCCTGAAGCGGTATTCAGCTTGTTTCACACGCACAGACACCGACCTACTCATCCAACACCTGACATGAACCACCTCAAAGGACTAACATCCGTAGAAGTTGAGGCGAGTCGCCAAGCTCACGGCTCCAATATTCTCACACCGCCTGAACGTGATCCGATTTGGAAACAGTTTTTAGAAAAATTTGATGATCCGATCATTAGAATTTTAATTACTGCTGCAATTATCGCCATTGTAGTCGGTATTTTTGAAGGAAATGCTCTAGAAGGATTCGGTATTATTGTCGCTATTTTACTGGCAACAACCGTTGCTTTTCTCAACGAATATAAAGCCAATCAAGAATTTAATATCCTCAATCAAATGAATGACGAAGTTCCAATTAAAGTCATTCGAGATGATAGCTTTACAACCGTCCCCAAAAAAGATATTGTGATCGGAGACATTGTTTTAGTGGAATTAGGCGAAGAAATTCCGGCTGATGCTCGAATTTTAGATGCTGTTTCTCTAAAGGTTAATGAAGCGAACTTAACGGGGGAATCGGCTTCTGTCAATAAAGTCACCGTGGCAACTTCCGATGATTGGCACGAAGATTTAGCTTATCCTCCGGATCAAGTTCTTCGAGGAACCTATGTCACCGATGGACATGGAGTTCTTGAAGTTATTGCAGTTGGAGATCACACCGAAATTGGTAAAACAGCACGTTCTGTAGCGACACAAAGTGATGTAGAAACCCCGTTAAATTTACAACTTGATCGTCTTAGCCGCTTAATTGGAGTCTTAGGATTAGCGATCGCCATTTTGATTGATATTGCTCTGATTGTACGCGGAATAATCACAGGTGAACTCAATCTCACGTTCTCCCAATGGTACATCATCACTTCTTTGTTTGGGAGTCTAACAATTGCTCTGATTCCCGTTTGGATGCCAATCGTTTCTGATGGTTTAGAACTCGCAGGAATTGATCAAAAATCTTCCGAAGACTCTGAAGAAAATAACTGGAGCGAGACTTTAAAAACCTTAAGTTTAGGATGTCTTCTATTCGCCACAACGACCGGAATTGGCTATGGATTAAACTGGATTTCAGGTTCTCCGACGCAATGGATACCGACTTCAGTCGCGGCTGAATTTCTCACCTATTTTATGATTGCTGTTGCCGTGATTGTGGTTGCAGTTCCAGAAGGATTAGCTCTTAGCGTTACCCTAAGTTTGGGTTATAGCATGGAAAAAATGGCGAAACAAAATAATCTTGTTCGTCGAATGCACGCCTGTGAAACGATTGGAGCGACAACCGTTATTTGTTCAGATAAAACAGGAACATTAACACTCAATCAAATGCGAGTGAGTAATTATGATTTTCCTTGTTTATGGAATAGTTCAGCCAAAGAAAATCCTCTCCTCGTTGAAGCCATTACAGCGAATAGTACCGCTAACCTCGAACGTCATCCCGGAGAAGCTTCTCACCCTTTAGGAAATCCCACAGAAGGCGCTTTATTACTGTGGTTAGCAGATTTTTCTGTTGATTATGTCACCTCTCGTGAACAGTTTGTTGTCACCCATCAACTTGCATTTACCTCCGAACGCAAGTACATGACAACTTTAGGAATTTCTCCCTCGACAGGTCGTTCGGTTCTTCATATTAAAGGCGCACCGGATATCTTGCTCTCCCATTGCAACCAAATTCTAACCCCCGAAGGTGTAACTTCTATTCAACTCCAAGAAAGAAATGAACTCTTAGAGGAGTTAAGACTTTATGAGTCGATGGGAAAACGAACCCTAGCATTTGCCTATATTCCTGAACCCACAATCCAACAACAAGATGTCAAATTAGAAGAACATGAAGACATGATTTGGTTGGGATTTGTTGCGATTGCTGACCCCGTTAGGCCAGAAGTTCCAGAAGCAGTACGAGAATGTTTGAAGGCGGGAATTAGTGTGAAAATGATTACAGGGGATAGTTTATTAACGGCTCAACAAATTGCTCAACAAATTGGCATTGCAACTCAAGATGATAGTCCCGATGTTTATATTATGGGTTCACAATTGCGTTTGATGGATGATGAAACCGCTCAATCTGTTTTGCAAAATGCGAAAGTCATTGCTCGGGTTCGTCCTCAAGATAAACAGCGAATTGTACAACTTTTACAAGCAAGAGGTGAAGTAGTAGCTGTCACCGGAGATGGAACCAATGATGCGTCGGCGTTATCACAAGCTCAAGTCGGTTTAGCAATGGGAAGTGGCACGTTTGTCTGTAAAGAAGCGAGTGATATTATATTACTGGATAATTCTTTTGGTAGTGTCGAACGAGCCGTATTATGGGGGCGTTCACTGTATCAAAATATTCAGAAATTTATTCTGTTTCAACTCACTATTAATGTCGCCGCTTGTGGGATTGCATTGTTAGGGCCATTTATTGGGATTGATTTACCCTTAACCGTCACTCAATTACTCTGGGTAAACTTAATTATGGATACCTTCGCCGCCTTAGCATTAGCCACAGAACCCCCGAGTCAAAAGGTGATGGAAATGCCGCCTCGGGATTCGCAAGCATTTATTATTTCTAAACCGATGGCAACCAGTATCTTTAGTGTTGGGCTAATTTTTCTGGTGTTTCTGATTGGATTTTTAGTTTACATTCAGCGAGATCAAGTTATTACTCCCTATGAATTGTCACTGTTTTTTACAACCTTTGTGATGTTGCAATTCTGGAATTTATTTAATGCAAGATGTTTTGGTTTGAAGCAGTCAGCTTTTAGCAATCTCTTTTCAAATTTGAGTTTTGTTGGCATTGCAGTTGTTATTTTAATCGGTCAAATTTTGATGGTTCAGTTTGGCGGAGAAGTCTTTAGAACAGTTCCACTCTGTTTAACCGACTGGCTAATCATTATTGGTGGCACTTCAATTGTTCTGTGGATAGGTGAGATTAGTCGATTTTTTGCTCGTCGATTAACAGTAAGTCAAAGTTAATTTATTGGATGAATGAATTTTAACCATGATTGATTTAACCGGAAAAGTTATTTTGGTAACAGGAGGAAGTCAGGGCATTGGGGCAGCAACAGTAAAAATCTTAAACCAAGCCGGAGCAAATGTCATTCTCCACTATGGAAATAGTCAAGAAAAAGCTGAAGAAATTGTACAAAATTTAGGGGAAGAATCTTGTTATTTAGTTCAGGAAAATTTAGCCGAAAAAAATGCAGCAATTGACTTATGGAAACAAGCGATTTCATGGAAAGGAAAAATAGATGTCATTGTCAATAATGCCGGAATAATTGTTCCCGCGAGTATTAATGATGAATTAGAAACTTGGAACCAAACTTGGCAACAAACACTGCAAGTCAATGTCATTGCGGTGGCTGACTTGTGTCGAGAAGCCATTCATCATTTTAAACAACAAAACGGCGGAATCATCATTAATATTGCTAGTCGTGCAGCCTTTCGGGGCGATACACCCGACTATATTCATTACGCCGCTTCTAAAGGAGGAGTTATTTCTCTGACTCGAAGTATCGCTAGAGGGTTTGCCCAGGATAATATTTTAGCCTATGCAATTGCTCCCGGTTTTGTTCGCACTGATCGAATTATTGATACTGCGATTCAAGCCTACGGAGAAGCAAACCTCACCAAAGATATTCCAATGGGTGAAATGGCATCGCCCGAAGATGTTGGTTATGTTGTGGCGTTTTTGGCGTCAGGTTTATCTCCCCATACGACTGGAACGACAATTGATATTAACGGCGCTTCCTACGTTCGTTAATTTGTCTTAAAAGCTTGTCATTTAGAGCTGATCATTTATAATGTTGGCTTGATTAATCTTTATGGGGAGTCACATCAATTCAAAATGTCTAATCTCAGCAAAATTTACTGTTTTCGGGCAAGTTACGAAGCCTCAATTGACTTAGATATCAATAACTTACCCGATTGGTTATCTGTCGCAATTAATTGGCAAGGATATCGGATTTCCACTCTCCCTTGGATTGCTAATGTTGCCCGTTTGCTCGGAAATCTAAATATTGAAGATCATCCCACCAGTTGGAAATCCTATCTGGAAAGTTTAGGGTTTAGAAATGTAACTCCGATATCGTGTGAAGATTTTCATGAGGATACATTGTACTGTTAATGGGTTGAAATTCAGTTAGAATTAAGGACTCACACGCTGCCATAATCGTTGAATTTCTCGCAGTTCATTCGGCTGAGGAGCATCTAAAACAGAGATTTGAGGATTGACTTGAGCGCCAGGAATATGTTGATTCCAGGGACTGTTAGCAACCGATTCTAGATTAACATTAGAATAAATCGGTCGAAAACCATACTGAACAAATACCTTTTGTTGCTCAGGTTCACTCAGAAAATCCACAAATTTACTGGCAGCATGAGCAGTCCTTAAATTAACATGATGACGCAAAATTGCAGCCGTTGCAACGCTTTCGATAGTGGGATTGAGATAATAGATTTGATAAGGTCTGCTTTGATTGATTCCCGCCTGTTGCCAACGAGATAAAGCAATACTTTCGTAAACAGTCGTCACATCAGCATCGTTGGGGCCGCGTGTGATAAATTCTTGCAATAAAATATCAGTTGAACGGGGCGGTTGATAAACAGATTGTTCGATCATTTTAAACAAAGATTCGGCGCTGGAAGTATTCAAGTTTAGCGAATTTCCCTGCTTGGAATTCAGCCACAAACTCAGCGTCACTTGACCACTATTAGAACGAGTCGGATCGGTCATTACAAAATCAAAACTTCCCCAATTCTCTTGTCCGCCCATTTTATCCCAGGTTTTCGCTTGCATTGCTTGTTCAATTCGTTGCCAAGAAAATTGATTATTGGGAAACAATATTTTACCTCTTTCCGGCCAAGCAATTCCGACTAAAAAGGTTTTGGCGATCGCTTGGGGAGGTTTGTAAAAGAGTTCACCATCATTTGAGACTTGCCAACGTTGACTTAATTCCTCTAAAAATTCTTGACTAGCTGGAATTAAAACTGTAGGCTTAAAATCATTATTTTGATGAATGTAATTATTCACCATATCCGATGAACCTTGAAACTTAAGTTCGAGGTTAATATTAGGATATTTTTGTTCAAACTTCGTTTCTAGTTGTTGTAAAGGTTCGGCGAGTTCGCTACCACTCACCACAACAATTTTCTGTTCAAGTCCGGGAATGGGTGCATAAGCTAAACCCACAACCAGACTCGCCAAAATCGTAGAAGTTATCAGTCGTTTATGTCGTTTAAGGGGAGAATTATTGTTCATTTTTGAAACCGTTTTTTGTCTCGTTTGCATTCCGAGTAACTGTTGAATTCGTGACTCCGTAGGAGGATGAGTTGAGAATAACTGATTAAACATTTTCCCCTGAAAGGGATTAATAATCAAAAGAGAAGCATAGGTCGCTTGGCTGGAAAAAGGGATTTTTTGACTCTTTTCTATTCGTTCCAATGCTTTCGCTAAAGCCCGGGGATTTCCGGTTAATGAAGCGGCTCCCGCATCGGCTGCATATTCGCGAGTTCGAGAAATCGATAATCGGATTAATGTTGCAGTAATGGGCGCTAAAAGAACCATTAACAGCAAGGAAAATTGACGCAAAGGATTTGCACTTCTTAAATTAAAAATACTGCCTAAAAAGACCGTAGTTCCCAACTGTGTTAACAGCGAAATGGCTCCGGCTAATGTGGCTGCAATGGTTACAATTAACGGATCTCTGTGTTTAATATGGCTGATTTCATGGGCGATAACTGCTTCTAATTCATCTTCGTGAAGCATTCTTAATAATCCCTCCGTTATCCCGATAACAGAGTTTTCTGGATTGCGTCCAGAAGCAAAAGCATTCGCCATAGATGACGGAATAATATAGACTTTGGGAACGGGTAAATCAGCACGATAACAGAGTAATTTAACAATCGGATCGAGTAATTTTTTTTCTGGGGAATTGGGAGAACGAGCCTGATAAACCGACAAGACAATTTTATCGGAATGAAACCAGAGATAAAAGTTGATTCCAATAGCAATAACTAAACCAATCCCCGCACCCATTACACCTCCAATGAGTAAATAACCCATGAGGATAATTAATCCAGTCAAGAAACCCAGTAATGCTGTTGTTTTAATGAAGTTCATTAGTTTTTTACTCCTTGGAATAAACGATAAAATAGAGTTAATACTCCCGGAACAAACCAAATAAAAACATAAATAATCCTTCCTAAATATTGTATTTTTATCCAGAAAGAAGAACCATGTAAAGTGACTACCGATGCTCCCGTATTGATACCCAATTCAATAATTTTCCCCTCATCTTCACGCGCTTTATAATCATTAGAGCCATAATCTTTAAAAAAAATCTCCTCGCCCTCTTTAGGGGTAATGTAGGCTTCATAGTTGATTTCTTTATAAGATGTACCTTCGGAATCTCTACGAATGATCTCCTTTGTTTTTACTTGAAAAGTTGATAGTCGAAAAGGAGGCGATGAATCTGATAAGAAACCGAATAGATATTGATTATCAAATTGACAAGTGACATAATTTCGTTCTAATCGTTCACAAGTTAACTGAGTTGAACTACCGAAGAACAGTATTAATATTGGCAAACCAATAACTGTTATCAATAGAGTATTTTTGTCGGTTGGTTTTGTCCTGGTTCTAGTCATACTCAAAGATTGCTAAACTTCTAACCTAATCTCTTGTAAAATTGCCGATCATTCCTCAATTAATAAAAATATCCAGATTGGCTTGATAATCATTCAGTTCATTACTCAAACTTCTCAATTCTTGCAAATCTTTTGAATTACTCAAGTCAGCCGTTCTCAACTTATTCTGAAGCTTTTGTAACACACCTGCCGAGTTTTGAATGCTCGTAGAAAGGCTAATAATTTTAGCTTCGCGAGTATCTTGACCCGCTTGAACTAACGCCATATTGCGTTCTAAACTTGCTGCTAACTGCTCCAAATTTTGACGGGTAATACCCGAACTCGAACGAATTTTACTTTTCACCTCTAAAAGCTGTTTTTCCAGTTCATTAACCGAGAGTAAAGACTCCTGTTCCGGTAAACGTTCGGCAATTTTATCAATTTTTTGGGGTAATTCAATAGTGCGATCGCAAATGTCCTGAACCGCCACCAAAACCTCGATATTAAAAGAGGTTTTATTCATTAACTTATTGGCTTCCTGACGCAATTCTTCGGCTTTGATAGCTAGATTTTGACTGGAGACTTTCAACAGTTCTACTTCTTGTTGTAGTTGCTGTTGAGCAATTGTTTTCGCCTCCGGTTCTCGGGATTTTAAAACCGATGCAGTCGCCACCGTAACCACTGCGACTGTAGGAAGGATAATCTTATTAGATAACCCCGCCAAACGAACACCCGCAACCAGAGTAATTCCTCCCATCAAAACAGCAATAGGATAATAGATTGGATTCGCTAATTTAATCATGTTCCCCTCCTTTATATATTTTCAATCCTTTAAAACTCAACTTGTAAATCTGCCATCAAAGTAGAAATCGTTTCCGGATCTCCCTGGCGATAATAACCGCTATTCAAGTCAGCAATTTCCTGTAAAACTGTTGAATTAAACTCGCCTTTTTTTCCATAGCCAATCGTAAAAAAGGCAATTCGTTGATCCGTATTAAAGCCTGTTTTTTTGAGTTCTTGTTGAAGTTTATCTAAAGAAATTTGAGATGCAGAATCTTCTCCATCCGTCAAAATAATCACCGCATTAATCGCATCCGGTTGTTGGTTTTGTTGCAGCCAAGTTTGAGCAGATAAAGTTGCATCATACAATTTTGTACCGCCTTCCGCTTTCAAATTCTTAATAAATAGCATTCCTTGATTGCGTCCTTCTGACGTTCCATCTACCACAACAGGCGGGCGAATTTCCGAGTCAAAATCAATCAGCGCAATTCTTTCTTTCACCCCCAAACTT